>JYMV01039304.1_pt1 | contig 15869 bp, 14 predicted proteins | sample 338911 | NCBI WGS metagenome assembly JYMV01 (sample SAMN03354496, study PRJNA234377) | hydrothermal vent metagenome | biome: Deep sea; feature: Hydrothermal plumes at the Eastern Lau Spreading Center, Western Pacific Ocean; material: Seawater | place: Tonga | collected 2009 | depth 2000 m m
TACAAGTCATATTGGAAGAATAAAAAATAATTATTGTGTTACAAATAAGTATCCCTAAATTCCCATCAAATATGGGTAGAGGAAGACCAAAGAGAGAACCTACATCACTCAGGTCTATCAGGATGCCTGTCAGATTGTGGCGTTTGGTGGAAAAAACTTCAAAAAATCATCGAAGTGTGAATGATTTTATACAGGTTTTGGTAGAAGATAATCTTGTGAAAAATGAACATATGTCTGATAAAGACAGGAAACGCCCATATAAATCAAAAACAAAAACAGGAGGAAAATAATGTCCAGCCTTTATAAAAGGAAAAATAGTCCATATTATTGGTGGGCTACCATTTTTAAAGGTCGGAGTTTTGCTAAATCAACAAAGCTAAGAAACAAATCCAACGGAAAGAAGATACAGGAGAAATGGGACTTCAATCTGATGATGGGCAATCTTGAGTTCTTGGAACTTTCTTCTCATCCTTCAGCAAATCTCAACGATTACATGATGGAATATCTCAAATTCATTGAAAAACGGAAGTCGGATAACGCTGTAGCTATTGCTAAAGGAGTATTGAGAAGATTTCTGGAATACGCTGAAAGTGAAGGTGTGGGTGGAATCAATGAGATAACAGTAAAGATAATCAATGGATACCTTGATAGTCTTAACCGTTCACCAAAGACGAAAAAGAACCATCTTCAGGAAATCTCATTACTGTTGGAACAAGCAATTAAAGAAGATGTCATTGCTGTTAATCTGGCAAAAAAAGCTACATTACCAAGGATGGTAAAGTCAAATCGTCACAGACTCTTAGAACCCGTAGACCTTAGTATTATCTTTCAAGGTGCGGGTTCGTGGCATCTGTACTACTCATTCTTGCATCATACTGGATTGCGGGCTGGTGATGTGACGCTACTGAAATATGGAAATATTGATTTTCAAAAGAAGGCTATTACCAGCTTTGTAAGAAAATCAAGGAGGATACACGAATTTCCACTCGCCCAGATACTGATTGACTCTCTTGATGCAGATAGTAGCAATGGTAACCCTATCTTCCCTTCTCTTTACGCAGAGACGGAAAGAAAGCTCAATGACAACCTTGCAAAGCCAAGATTGTACATGCAGGCATTGCTGAAAGCAGAGAACAGACCACCAAAGGCTGACCTACATAGCTTCCGCCATACATTCAACAACACGCTGCGGGATTTAGGGTTGTCAATTGAAGACCGTAAGGTTTTGTTGGCACAAGCATCAAGCGAAGCTAACAAAATCTACACGCATCCCAATTTCGACCTTGCAAGCAGGTATGTAAATCAAATACCTACTTACGGCAATTTCGTTGGATAATAATGTAGTAATAGTGTAGTAAAACAAACATTATGAAACAAAACCAAACGAATACAAAGAAAAAAATAAAAACCCTAATTCCTTCTCGGGAAATCAGGGTTTATTCTTTGTAGCGGGGGCTGGATTCGAACCAGCGACCTTTGGGTTATGAGCCCAACGAGCTACCAGACTGCTCCACCCCGCGATCTCTTGGTATTCATCTTCAAAAAACGGAGTCAATATTAGGAGTTTCTACGAGAAAAAGCAACGACTCAAATATCTTTATTTCGTCATTGAATCAAGTTTATTTCTACAGAAATAGCCAAATGGTCTGAATATCCTCCTAATAACTTCTCCCCTGCCCAAAACCTGAATGGATAATGTTGGTATTTCCCCCTTTGCTGTCTGTACTTTGGCAGATCAAGAATTGAGACAGCATTATCCTCAATTTTCAAGCCTTGGTCATCCAGTAATCCGCTGCTTGCAATAAATTGATCCAGCAAGCTGTCCTGTCCCCTGTACACATAAGTTCCCACTCCCTTCTTCCCTGTGAAAGGTTCCATGAGATTAATGAGTATATCTTTCGCCAGGTATTGAATGTTTTGTTCATTGGGTCCCTCATTGAAATCACCCATGAGAAGGATTTCCGCCTTTGTATCTTCATTGAGGATTTTTTCTACTATTTCTCTCACAAACCTGGCTGTTTCTGCCCGTTTTGGGATTGCTTGCTCCCTTCCGCCATAATTAGAAGGCCAGTGATTCACAAATACATGAAGTATTTCTCCACCGAACTGACCCTTGACATACACTATATCCCGTGTTGGTTTCCCTGAAGATAAAATGTTTTTTATCTGCTTGGATTCCAGCACTATGAATTTTGACTCATCGTAAAAGAGTGCGCAGTCAATTCCACGCCTGTCCGGTGAATCATAATGGATTATTTTATAATTTCTCCCGATAAAAGCCTTGTTCAATTCCTCCATCATAAACCTGTTTTCAACTTCGCAAATTCCAAGAATATCGGCATCAAGATCTGCCAGTACTTCAGCAGAATGCACTAATTTCAAAGCGTAAATCTCTTGAGTAACGTTTTTCTTCCCTCCAATTGAAAATTCATTGTCGTTTTTTTCCGGATCATCTACCATGTCGAATAAATTTTCCACATTCCAGAATGATACTGTGAGGGAAGCAACATCCTGGTTCCAACACAGATTGAGAAAGAAAATACCTAGGAAAAATATATTCCATAATTTTTTCATTATCACCTCATTTATTTAGAGATTTATTATATACCAGCACTTTTAAAACTCCAGGTTGCTTGTCCCTTTGTAAATAAATCAACTTGTTCGCAAAAAAGATCTACACAATACGCAGGCATTTCCACCTTCCAGCACAGGGCTCCCTCTGAGTTGTCATTCAATACTTTTCCTTTATATTTATCCAGGAGATTAGAAAGTTTTCCATAGAAATCAAGCGGACACTTCAAATGAACGATTTTCATTCCACTCCAATCTTCAAGTTTTGCATGGTCAACTGCAAGATCGGCTCCTTTTTTATAGGCATTTATCAAACCCCTCTTACCAAGTTTAACTCCCCCAAAATGCCGAATGACATATAAAGCCCCATTCACAATTTTATTTTTTCAAAGTACATTTAAAATTGGAATTCCCGCCGTGTCCGCCGGTTCATCTCCATCCGAAGAATTTTCGATCAAAGATTCGTCCACATTGATGCAGTAAGCCCAGCAGATATGACTTTCGGAGCGATATTTTTTTCTAAATCTTTTCAGCGCCTGAGTAACATGGTCCACTGATGAGACAGGAGCCAGGACAGCAATGAATTCTGACCGTTTTTCTTTAAAAGATCCCTCAGATTGTTCACCTGGAGTGACCTTCACTTTTTTCTGAAAGAAAATATCAAGGGAACACCTTCGAAATTGAAGCTTTCCCTGAATTGATTTTCAAAAAATCTTTGATAGGAAGCGGGAATCAGTTTTGGGTAATTACAGAAACACGCAAAAATGGGCGGAGATACATTCACCTGTGTCATAAACTTAATCTTTATCTCCTTTCCTTTTGGTGCCGGAGGCGCCTTAATTCTCTGTACCTTTTCCAGCCAGGGATTCAAATCCTTTGTGTTAATTTTTTGCTGCCGGGCCTGATACACGTTCCATACAAAATCCAGCACTTTTGATACCCGTTGTTTCGTAAGAGCAGAAATAAAAAGAGAGGGATAATAATCAAGCGCCTTAAACTGGTGTGTGATTTTCCTCTGAAACTCCTTTAATGTACTGGAATTCTTTGTCACTAAATCCCACTTATTTACAACCATGACCAACCCTTTACCCTTCTGAATCACATATTGTGCAATAGTTTTGTCCTGTTTCATCACACCCTTATTTGCGTCCAGCATGACTAAAACAACATCAGCCCGGCTAATCGCCTGATATGTCCGGACATTACTATAATATTCAATATTATCTTCAACCTTTGATTTTTTCCTTAATCCCGCCGTATCCACCAATATAATATCTTTTCCATACCAGCGGAGCGGGGTATCAATAGAATCCCGCGTCGTTCCTGCTATTGGGGTTACAATCGTTTGCTCTTTTTTTAATAGAGCATTTGTCAAAGACGATTTTCCAACATTAGGCATCCCTACAATAGCTAATCGCAATACTTTCTGATCTTTATCGGAAAATACTTTCTGGCCCAGTTTAAGTTTCTCGATTACTACATCCAAAAGATCTCCAGTCAAACGTCCATGCAAAGCAGAAATGGGCAAAACGGTTTCAAATCCCAATTCATAGTAAAGATAACATTGGTCATCCTGATTCCTTGAATCACATTTATTTACTGCCAAAAGATGTGGTTTTCCCGATTCCCGAACAAATTGAGCTAGTAATGAGTCGCTGGATGTAGGAGGGACTCTTCCATCAACCATAAATAGGATCATTTCGGCTTCTTCGATGGCTGCTTGAGCCTGTTTCCGAACCGCAGCATTCAGAACGTCCATATCATCGGGTATATACCCTCCAGTATCAACAAACTCCAGTGGATATCCCGCCCAATCAATGGTCCCATATACCCGGTCCCGGGTAATCCTCTCCTGGGAGTCCACAATGGCTTTCCGGCTTTTTAACATCCGGTTGAAAAACGTAGATTTCCCTACATTAGGGCGACCAACAATTGCAATGAGTGGATTATGTGCCATTCTTCTATATCAAACCGTACAGGATAAATTTACAGAGAAAATAAAATCTACCAAAGAAGGCTATCATAAAATTGATCACACATATTGGGCACTTTTTCTCCTAATATCCAGGGAGTCAAAAAAAACAATCCGTTGTAATGATTTTATAATTTTGAGTAATATCCATTTAAACGCCCTAGTACCAGAATAGAAGAAAATCAATACGAGATGAACCGCCATTTAAAATATTACTATTATCGCGCCAGTATTTTACTGGATCATTACCGGTCATTAACCAGTTTTATCATCGTTTTCTTCTCAATTGTTCTTCTGGATTTTCTCTTTAATTTATGCTCTATCAATTTACTTGGGCTCATTAACAGAATTTTACAAACAAATGGTGTTGCCTTTTCCGCAGTGAACATGGAATTTGCCCCAGAGGTCTGGTTATCTTTATTGGGATTGGTTTTAGGAACCTTGATTATTGTTATTTCTATCGCTTCGCAAAATACACCGAAACTTATTGATCTGTATATGCATGACTGGAGAAGCCTGTTTTACATTTGGTTCCTCGTCCTGTCTTCAATTCATGCAGTTGTTATTATGATTTTTACCCAGGATCTAATCCGCCCTGGGAGCTCAGTACTAAATATTTACCTGTTTCTTCCGGTCTGCATTTTATTTGCAATGCCGTATATTTTTTATATCCTTCGGTACACCAAAACCAACCATGTCATTGACATTATTCACAAAAATAATCTTAAATATATTCAGCGCTTGGGTTCCAGAAAAATGAGAGCTTTCCTTGAGATTTCCGTTTTAAAAGATTCTAAAGTATCCGCAGAGAGAATAGATAAAATAACAGAAGAATTTCAAAGATACCTGATGGAATGCCTGAACCAATTAGACAACCTCCTTGATTATACTGGTTTTAAAGAACCCAGGGCAGAAGTTATTAGAAAAATGAGCCATTCTATTCAGGTTTACGTCAAAGAAAAACCTCACATAAACCCAAATTTTTTCAAGATAACTCAAGCGGTACGTTCCGACATCTCTTTCCGGACCATGGTGGAGGAAAAACAGCTAAGTGAATTAGAACAAGACCGTATATTTTTTGAAGTAAAAAGTTTCAGATTATTGGGAAATGCCTATGTCATTTTTCTGGATCGCAATGAATTTGACTTAGCATCATTATGTGCAGCGGAACTCACAGCCGTAGGGAAAACAGCTGCAGAGTGTAATGATAATCCCCTGTTAAAAGCTTTGATCTTTCAATTTAATACCATGATGAGATTTGCCATCAAACAAGCCACACGCTTTAACGAAGCACGGAATCTTTATAACTTGGCATTCCATTATGCCAACTTTGTTAATTCCTTAGCCAACCATCACCAGATTGACTTGGTAAAAGAGTGTTTTCACTACTTTAGAATGTATGGGAATGAGATTTTCAATCACGCAAAACAAAACTATTCCCTATATTTTATTATTGCCGTTCTTACTGCTGAACTGAAAAATATCCTCATTAATATTCACAAAAAGTCCTGGGACATTGAAATTCAAGGTGAACTATTGGACCAAATCCTTGAGTTGGATACACCCCCGGACATGGACAGAGATGAAATGGATGACAGCCAACTAACCAATGATGGTGTAAGAGATATTCAAATTTCTCTGGCTCTTTACTATTTGAAGGCTGGAGAAGAGCAGTTTGTTACCCAAATCATAGCAGATATTTTGGAAGACCTCCCTTATTTAGGGAAAGATATTTTTATACAGGTAGTTGAAAATACTTTCAAACGCCTTGAAAACAACACTCCCGTTTTCTGGGAAGATACGGACCGGGGGAACACAAACCTGTTTTATACACCACACTTCGAAATGATCGAACCTCTTAAAAAGCTTATTTTGGAGAAGATAGAATCCAAAGATTTATAACGCACCTTTTTACCCCAACCAGCAACAAAAATACTCTGCTGGTGATCAGGGTTTTCTACATTCTTAAATTTACCTAGTTCAACAGAAGCGTCATTGCTCTTCTATCATTCTGAAATGATTATTTCTCCTGGGCCGGAAGAACGGATCCAGTAGCCTTTGCCCGGTTCCAATATCTCTGCTTGAACGTAGTCACCGGTAAACTCATAAAGTGTCCCTGGGATAATTAATCCATCCGGATCTTGAATGCTGGCTGCTGGAACTGAACTTGAGATCCCGGAAATCAAATTCCAGTTTTCCATTAATTCTATGGTTAATTCATTTAGTGCCTGACCGTAAAAAGTAGTGGTTCCTGAATCAGGAAAACGCAGCCAGTAGCCATTACCCCGATCCAATTCATTTTCCAGATTGTATCCCCCTGAAAAGGAGAAGAGTGTTCCTTCTATAGCATCCGGAAAGGCATTCATGAGATAAGGATCCTCCACATCCAGCGGTAAGCCTACCAAATTCCAGCCAGATTGGTGATTAACGGTTAGTTCTATCCCCGTTTCAGGTTGGTTAAAGTATAATACAGTGAGATAGCCTTCCAAATCACTGGCATATACATATCCGTTTGTAGTAAATGGATAGGCACCCCAGCAACCGTAAAAACTTCCATCATCATGCAGTCCATAGGTATCATAGGCTGCCACTTCCACAGGGCTTCCCGGATCACTGATATCTACAATTTTTACTCCAACTGTATAATGAGAGATATAAGCAAAATCTCCCATAATGTGGGTATTATGGGCCAGATTGTTTTCTCCCAGATAATTTCCCACAAGATTTATATTGTTCATATCCTGGATATCCCACATTTTCACGGTTTTATTCACTGTCTCCTCCGTGGTCATCAGATACTTGCCGTCATCAGTGGGCCATGCATTATGAGCGTATCCCCCATTGGGAACATCTATTCTTGCCATCATCACAGGGTTCATTTTGTCCGACACATCCCATATTGAATAAGATGAGTTGGATCCTTCGGAAACATACACGATATTATTCATAGCATAAATATCATGAATATTGGGCGTACTAACTTCATTTATATCCTCCGGATTTTCGGGATCAGCAAGACTTACAATACGAAAACCGGAATAATTCTGTTTTGGGATATACGCATAACCGGTTGCTGTATCAATTGACAAATTGTGAGACCTTATATTCTGGGGATAAACATACGAACCGACAAAGCGTAAACTGTCTGGAAGATACTGAAGATCAATAATCATTAACCCATAATTGACGCCAACCATTTCGTTCACTACATAAGCGTAATGTTCATAGGTCTTGATATCGCGATGGTAGTAGTAGTCGTTACTTTGCGGACCGGGGATGATGCCAATAACTTCCAGGTCAGAAGCTCTTACAACAGCTACTCCCTCAAGAACGCCCATAATGGCGTACTCCTCGCCGTCAGGTGCTGTGTAACCCCAGACATCAGAACCTCCGGTTGTGTCTCCTGAATTCCATTCCTGGGAAGGAAACCAGATCCGTCCAACTAAATCCAGGCTATACTCATTCGGTTGAGCAAAAAGACCGGATTGAATTTGAACCGATAACACAACGATAATATTGATAATGATTTCCCAGATGTGATTTTTTGAATTTTATTCCCTGATCGTCCAGCGCCTCAAGTCCATTTTATTGAGAATAATTTCCATATTTGAATGCTGATTTAACAGTAATTACTACAATAATTTGATTTATCTATTACTTTAGCATAATGGATTTTATCCATTCCTTTTTTCGTTCAATTGGCCATTGATTCATTGAAACATTAATTTGTGAAACTCCCTTTCTGACCAGACGCCATTTATATCCATAATAAGCGCCGGCTACAGCACCAAGGATTCCCATTGTTTGTATGCCCCTTAAATCTGCCTGATCGGATCCAAAGGCGGGAAATAATGGCCAACCAAGAAAAGAACCAACAGCACCACCTCCATAGGCACCGATTCCACCCCAAATTATGACCTGATCTAATGTTAATTCCGGTTCGCTGGCAATGGCATGAATATCCTCCATTCGGATTTTTTCTTCTGAATTGGAATTATCAGTAATGAAAAGATTCAGCCCTTCCAATTTAACAACACGATAATTTTTATATGTTTTATGAACTGTTTTTATCCACCATGATTTATTGCCAGTTGCATAAATTGATATAGATTCATCATTTATTTGTTGAACCATTTCAGTAGGTTTAGAAACAGTAACCAGATTTTTTTCTTGCTCAACTTTTTCAAGAGTAATTTGAATGTAATCCGGATTAAGCTTCCAGAAACTACCTGTTAATATATCCGAACCCATTGTTGGAATTAATGGTATAGGACTTACAGGAAATACTAAAGCCGTAAATGGAAGATTGCCCAACGTCCACAGATTTAATTTACGGTTAATAAAAATATGTTTTGTTTTATACCCTTCCTTTTTAAACGTAAGTGCAAAATTGGATTTTCTATCGGCTGATAAAACAAAGGGTGTTAACCCGATTATTTCTCCATCTTTAATTACGTAAGTATCTTCAGGGTTCGTTGTTACTTCAATTGTCTGTTCAAACCCACCCTGGTCTACAATGGTTACCACTGATGCACAGGATGTCAATAGAATTGAACAAAACACAAGGAATATCAACACAAAATTATTCATTATTATATATTTCAAATCATCTCCTTTGAATTATTATTCATCCTACATGAGCAGTTTCATTATACAACTGAAAACTACGGTTTTCATCCTGTAGATTTCAGAAAATAATATCAACAGCAGAAAGTAGAAAATTTGATTATTTTACTGTTTTATATGATCCGATTTCTGCAATTATATTTCCAACAACCAAGGCAGATCCGCCTAATATAAGCCATAGAGTAAATTTTTCCATCCCAAATCCTATGGCAAGAATGGTTGCCCATACAGGTTCCAGGGCATAGAGTACCGATGCTCTAACGGGGTCCAATAGTTTTTGAAAATAATTCACTAGAGTCAGAGCAATGAAGGTGCCGAAAACAGCTGTCAGTATCAATGGGATGAGAAATTTACTGTCCGTCAAAAGTCCAATAATTTGGAGCTCCCCCGGATTTAAGGACACATATACAATAGAAACAAAAAAACAGATTAGAGCCGCTAATAGAATAGAAGTGAAGGTAACAGCGATAGGTGAACTACGTTTCGTGACCACATCTGTAGCGATAATATGACCAGCAAACAGTAAGGCGCACAAAACGGTTAACCATTCTGCCAAATCGAAATGTAATCCTGGAGGTCCCTGGATATACCCTGCACCAAAGGTAGCTAACAAAACCCCAAAAAGTATGGTATATGTTGGTACATATTTTTTCCAGATAACCACAATCAATGCGGTAAAAATAACATACAGGCTTGTTAAAAATGCAGATACTGCAGGTGTGATCCCATCAAGTCCAATCATCTGAAAAACAAAACCTCCAAGCATAAACAGGGCTAAGATAAACCCATCTTTCCAGACAGCAAAATCCTTAATATTGACCCGGGCTTTCTTAACAAATAATGGGAGAAAACATGCTGCTAAGCCAAAGCGAATACATACAAATATTAAGGAGACCGCAGTTGTATCATCAGTAGTTGAATACATCTTTGAAGCTTCAAGAGCCTGCTTCAGCCAGACAAAGGTCCAGCCCCAGATGAATGTAACTATGAAAAGTGCAATTGTTGCCTTATTCCTCATGTTTATTTTAGTAATATCATCTTTCTTGTGTGGCTAAACTTCCCTGTTTTGATCTGATAGAGGTAGACCCCAGCACTCACAGGTTTTCCATGAATGTCTGTTCTGTTCCATCTGATCGTTTTGGAGCCCGCATCCTGGGTGGTATTCACCAACCGTGTAACCTCTTCGCCAAGGATATCATAGATGACCAGGGTGACATGGCTACGTATTGGAAGATCGTATTGAAAAGTTGTAGAGGGATTGAAAGGATTGGGAAAGTTTTGATGGAGAAAAATTCCTACTGGAAAAGTCAATTCAAAATCCTTATTATCCATCGTTGACGTGAAATCAAAGATCATATTGAAATTCACTAAATCAAATTCCAGAGAAGAAATATCCTGGGGCCCGCTCACCGGATTCACTCGTGCGAAATAATCTCCAGGCAGGCGAACGGAATAATCCGTCCATGTAGTGTCAGATTCATGACGTGGATCTGGTCTATAATAATCCGTGGAAATAAAATGAGCCCCGCTTGCCAGTGCTACATCCCGTCGTGATGTATCACCGGTTCGCGCTTGTTCCGTGTCCGTATCCGACCGAGTACGGACCAAATATCCTTCACTTACACGTTCAGTGATTTCATCACTGGGTGTATTCATTCCCAAAAATGCGGCTTCCGGGGTGCCAGGATTGGCTTCCACAAACAAAATGCGACCACTGAGAGAAGGATGACCACTTATATAATCATTCATTAAACTCCCACCGTTGTCAAGCCCAAACAGTATTTTTCCACGGGTCTCACCCAGAGTAGGCCAGGCACCATTCAGCACTGCCTCTTCCAGAGTCCCATAGTTTCCCCGGACCATATCTGGAGTAATTATACCCGGAAGAGAATCCCCAAAAACACTTCGAATCTCTGCCTCAGCTTCTTCCAGCCCTAAAAGATCAAAAGGTATGGGTTCTACATATGAAAGGGTAGAATCAATATTCTGTATATTTTCTATAAAATCTTCCAGGGCAGGATAATCATCAAAATAATCTGCCAGCCCATCAGATTTGCACTCAATCAGTACAAAAATGGGGACATGGCTTGGATAGAAATCAGACCAGTTTTTCATTGCTTCAAGGGCATGTGAAAAGGTTAAATACTGGGTATCAAAATCTATATCTGGGAAATGGAGGATTTTTAACCCTGGCTCATACAGATCGGGAATATCCGGATGAACATCTTCATAATGCCCTGTCAACCAATTTCCAAGACGATTAGCAAAAAGACCACCCAGTGGGTCCCTGTAAATATCCAGTTCTATCTGTCTTATCCCGTAATAGAGAAACTGGTCTACCAATGTGAGGTGGGTATAATCAATGGTCCATGCCAAGTCCGGCGCTACCACATCAATGACACCTAATAAAGTATCATAGGGAGCAATATGATAACTGTTGTGACTGCCGATTACCTGAAGCTGGTTTAAACGAAGAGAATCCACGAGATTTAGAATAGAATCAGGCGTGAACAAGTTTAGAAATTTACCCTGGGTATCCTGCCATCCCCAATAGCTTCCCCCATGAATCTGAAATTCTGAAGCAGAGGAATCATAAATTTGAAGAGTGAATGGTTCCGAACCTATCAGTCCTTCGTCTATTTCATCAGTGGCAGGATCATCTCCATAGATGGTCAGGATAAATACAGATCTGTCATCAATAAATTCAACCTCAGCAGCGCCTGCACAGTTTCCTGAATCATCAAAAACACCAACCCAGTCTCCCTCTTCGGCCGGCACATTATCAATAGTTGCCTGCCCTAAAATAACTGCTGAAAATGCTGTAGGCGAATGGTTAAAGAGATCCGGTTGCTGAGGCAGAATGAGACCACACAAACAAAAGGGAACACAGATTTTCCACTTTTGAGACTGTATCTTTCCTAACATAAGTGAAATCTCACTTCCATTCTTCATATCACGATTTCAAATAAATCGTCAACAGCACCTGGAATATTATTGGGCAATTCATACTGTAAAAATATAGAGCCCATCAATTGAAGATAGGCTCTATATTGAATTGAGTTATTTTTTAAAATTAGTTTTTATACTTCTCTTCAAATATGTCTGGTCTATGCCAAGCAGACAATCGACCTAATTCCAAAGGATTTCTCTTAAGGCGAACTGGTCTCTGAGACCGCTTCAGCCTGTTTTTTATACGATTAATTAACTTCATTGTACTAAATATCTCCAATAATAAAAGGTTATTACTTGCTACTTCATTTCAACTGGCTGTTGATCCATGCAAAGTGCAATTGCTGTTTTTTATCCAAATCAGCACACGAAGTTATTACAATTATTATCCATGGCTATAGAATAATTATTTTGATTTATGTGCAATTAAATTTGCATAGCCGTGAGTCAATAAAAAGTCTTTTTTTAAAAAAGTAACTATTTCATTATGTTTTACAAAATTTTGTTTTTTTACTATTTCAATCCATTCATCAATAGATTTACCTGTTTTATCAATCATATTTTTAATCATCGCTTTCTCCATTGATAATGGATCCATAATTAACCTTTTTTTTAGAATTAGTAATTATATTAAAATCAATAAATTTTAAATGGGTTTATTCTCCCTTCAATTTATTCGAATAAATTGATTTTAATATTTTGGATTTTCTATGATGAATTCCGGAGTCTTTTCAATTCTTCTTTGACCGTCCTTAGTTTCAACAATCCAGAGCACATTTAAATCTCTTCTTTCAGAGATCAATTTATTCCCTTCTTCAAAATTCAAAACCATGAGAGCGGTAGCCCAACCATCCGCTTCCATGCAGGAATGTGTAATTACTGAAACGGACAATACATCCGTTTCAACAGGGTAACCGGTTCTTGGATCAATCGTGTGACCCAAAATCTGCCCATTTTTTTCAATAAAATTTCGATAATTTCCCGATGTTGCCATAGCTTTTCCATCAAGATGTACAATTGCAGATAATTCTTCTCTGGGAAGAAAAGAGATTTTAGGGTCAATAATTCCAACCCGCCAGAACTGACCGTTTTGATTTATTCCTGCACAGCGGACTTCTCCCCCAATCTCTACAAAAACGTTTTCAAAGCCATTTTCAAGGGTCCATTCAAAAATCTGGTCCACACCGTAGCCTTTCGCAATAGCATTCACGTCCAGTTTTATATCAGGATTTAATTTCCTCACGCCTTTTGGCTCTATGATGATATTTTGATATCCCATCCTATTTTTTACTTCTTCAATTTGGACATCAGTGGGTAAACCCGCTCTCGGATTAGGGCCAAAACCCCATAGACTCATGAGGTCAAATACAGTAATATCAAAAGCACCATTCGTCGCCTTAGAAATTTTCAAACTATTAGAAATAACATTCCTCAGATGCGATGAAACTCTTGTCAATACTTGTTGTTTATTTTGGTTGAATTGTGAGATTTCACTACTTGAGTCCCAGATTGACAAATGTTGATTCACCAATATTAAAACAGAATCAATACCTTTTTGAATCTTCCCATGATCTATTACAGAATTTTCACTAACGATTTTTACAGAATAAGTCGTGCCCATGGTTTGCCCAGAAAAAGTATATAGTTTCAAAGGTAAACTGCATCCCATCCATAAGAACAAAAAGCCCAACAAAAATAGGGCTTTTATTTGAATGGATTTGAAAGATAGATTATCCAAAAATGTCATAAGCAATTATTTCTGGAATAACTCATTACTGATAATAATCAGCCAATAGATTCTCTCACTTTTTTCAGTAATTCAAGTGTCAGGCGGATGCCTTCCATCTCGCTGTGAGCAGTACCTTCATATTCAATTCCCACATGGCCATTATAACTGGCATCTAACACTATTTTCATCATTTTATAATAATCTGTATTGATTTCATTCCCATCGGAATCAAATTCATGACTCTTCGCGCTTACAGCTTTGGCGTAGGGCATGAGCTCCCGGACTCCCTGATATCGGTCATACCATTCCTCACCTTCAAGTCTGAAATTACCAAAGTCAGGCAGTGTTCCCATTCGGGGATGGTCCACTTTTTCCATCACTGCCGAAAGCCATTTCCCATTTGAAGAGAGACCTCCATGATTCTCTACTATCGTATTAATGCCGATGCTGTCCCCAAATTCCGTAAGGCGTCGCAATCCATCCGCCGCTAACTCTATCTGCTCATCGTATGAACCCTCACTTCGAGCATTTACCCGGATGGAATGACACCCTAAGAATTTTGCCGTTTCTGCCCATTTATAGTGGTTTTCCACAGCAGTTTTACGTTTGCTGTCATCAGGATCTCCCAGGTTGCCCTCATTGTCGCACATGATAAGTAGACTTTTCACACTGAGATCATCGGCGCGTGTTTTCATTTCCTTAAGATATGTGGCATCCTTTGCCTTATTAAAAAAGAAGGTGTTTACATATTCAACGGCTGAAATATCAAATTCTTTTTTTGCAACAGAGTAGAAATCTAAATGGTCAATTTCTTTGCTTCTCAAAGCTCGGTGCAAAGACCATTCTGCCAGAGATATTTTAAAAACTATAGGCTTTTTTAAATTCGAGAGCAAAGATCCGCGGAGATCTGTTGCAGCCAACGCCCCAGCGATTGATGCACCGAATTTAAGGAAATCTCTGCGCTTCAAATTAGAGCTTGCGGATGCGGATATTCCGGAACCATACTTCTTCCCCATGGTGTTGCAGTCCTATATGACCGCTGTCAGCCTGTGCAAAATTTGGCATGTCCCTAAACTTGCTTCCAACAATGAGTTTCGCCAGAGCCGGGCTCTTTAATTCGAATTCAACAATCTTGCTGTCATTTAGCCAGTACTCTATATGGTTATTCTGCGCAGATATTTTAACTCTATTAAATTCGCCTACGGGCTTCAGTGTTTTGTTTACCGGGGCAATGAGACCATACAGGGCACCGGCTGATGTTTTGGTGTTCTTACCATCATGGTGAACACCATCATCCAGTACCTGCATTTCCGGGGCTGACTGCCATATCGCATAGTTGGTTTCAGTACCATGATGAAAAATCCCGCTATTCCCTCCAGCAGAAACTTTCCATTCCAGCTCCAATTCAAAATTCTTGTATTGCTCAGTGGTTATAATATCAATATGATCACCTTCTGGTAACGTCTTTAGCGTTCCGTTTTCAATCGCCCAGCCACCCCATGGAAAACTACCCATTTTAAATCCGCGCATTCCTGTAACTTTTTGTCCATCAAAAAGAATTGTCCAACTCGTATTAGTCTTACTGCATCCCACAATAAAGAAGATTAAACTGATAAATAAGGTTGACCCCAAACTCTTTCCAATCATTGGTTTGGATTCCATTTACCACGAGCCACTGCCGGGACAAAATCATCCAACCCTGATGGTGGGAACTGTATTGTTTTATCCTGCTCCGCGCTCATGTAAGCCGTCATAAGCAATTCGGTAACATTTACTCCATCACTGAAATTCTCTTCCGGGCGTTTACCTGCTAAAAAACTTTGGACCATATGACGGTTTTCAGCCGTATATCCATAGGCGTCCGTCTCGTTGCTAACTACAGGCATCTCCCCCGATTCCGCATTCTGTTTTTCAACCAGATCTTCCCCTTTTGCCCCTGTGACCTTCCTGCTGAAGAACACTTTGAGATCCGAATCCAGCGTATTCACAAACATGGAATATTCAGGCCCAAACAGTTCCATG
>JYMV01049268.1_pt1 | contig 15869 bp, 12 predicted proteins | sample 338911 | NCBI WGS metagenome assembly JYMV01 (sample SAMN03354496, study PRJNA234377) | hydrothermal vent metagenome | biome: Deep sea; feature: Hydrothermal plumes at the Eastern Lau Spreading Center, Western Pacific Ocean; material: Seawater | place: Tonga | collected 2009 | depth 2000 m m
TTATAATTTTGTGTCTTTCCCATCTTCTATATATTCTTCAATCGCTTCTTTTTCGTCTCCGTTAAGCTTTGGGTTGGGTGGGGTTTGGACTTTTTTTTTAAGATGGATCTCGTAATACATTCCAAAATGGTCGCTACCAAAATATTGCGATCGCTCCATCACATCTACATAAAGGTCTTTAGTGTGAAACAAATGATCTAGCGGAAAGCGCATAAAACGATAGCCTGCATGATAGGTAGCATAAAACCCTCGTCCCACTCTTGGGTCGATCATTCCTGTCATTCGTTTGAATAGCCGTGTGACTCGTGACCAAACCACATCGTTCATATCCCCACAAACAACGGTGGGCTTATCGATCTCACGTATATGTTTTCCAACCAACATTAATTCTGCATCGCGTTCTTTACTAGTTTCGTTTTCGGTTGGGCTTGGCGGTGCTGGGTGCAAACAAGCGAAGAATACGGTCTGCTCATTATTCAATTGATATTCAAAATAGATAGAGGGAACATCTTCTTCAATATGATAATTTACAGAAGGATCGATCAACTCTTTTTTAGCGTATAAATGCATTCCGTAATAATTCTCCAATGGGATCTCTACCGAATACGGATAGGTTTTCTCTATTTCTGAAAGTCCCTGCTCCCAATCTTCGTTCGATTCCATCGTAAGTACCAGATCGGGATCGTAGTGAGAGATCTCGTCTTTAAACTTCTGAAAATTGGTATTGGTCTGCAATACATTGGCTGCAAAAATTGAAACCATCCCATCGCTAGGACCACTAGGTCTTCGTCTTGGATACATTGCGCTATATGGAAATACTTTGAACGCTTGATAAACGATAACAGCAACTAAGCATCCTAGCAGTATCCAACTAAAAACGGTCCAATCTTCTTCCAACCACAAAAATAAACCGAGTAGCAGGAATTCTATTGTCAAGGTTTGCAAACGCACAAAATCGGGAGTGCGAAAGAACCAATGTGGATTCTCCGTAGCAGGAAGAAAGGGGCTTATTATAAAAATGATAATGAGTATGTACAAAATCATAAGTATAAAAGTAGGTAATTTTCCATCTTAAATTAGGTATTTTTGCAGTTCAATTTAAAAAATAGTAGAATCGGGATATGATCAAAAATGATGCGACCTTAGCGTTGTCCAAGACAGAGATGAAAGAGTACGGTTACAAAGTGATCGATGCGATCGTCGAACATTTTGAGACGCAATCAAACAAATTGCCTGTCGCATTGGCGACACGTGAAGAAATGGATCATACCTTTTTGGAGCAAGCACCCGAACTGGGAGCTGATGCCGATGAAGTCTTGGAGTTTGTGTTACAAAAGGTGATGACAAAGAGCTCGATCGTCTCGCACCCTAAAATGTATTCGTTTGTCCCGGGACCCAGCAACTATATAAGTACGATGGCCGATACCCTAGCGACAGGATTTAATGTTTTTTCGGGCGGATGGACAGCTTCTCCGGCAGCGGCCGAGATCGAGATTGTCACTATGAATTGGTTGCTTGGCTTATTCGGTTTTCCCACAAAAAAAGGAGGTGGAATTTTCACGAGTGGAGGTTCGATGGCAAATCTAACTGCTATTGTAACAGCGCGTCAAGTGAAATGTGGCGAAGATTTTTCGAAAGCCGTGATCTATTTGTCAGATCAGGCTCATTCTTCCAATATAAAAGCAATTCGAATTGCTGGTTTTTCGCGTAAACAGATTCGTATCATTCCAACCGATTCTGAATTTAAATTCGCACTCAACAAACTAAAGAATGCCATAGCGAAAGATCGTTTAAAAGGATTGCAACCGTTTTGTCTAATTGCAACGGCCGGAACTACCAATACAGGAACGGTCGACCCACTTGCGGCCATGGCCAAGATCTGTAAATCTGAAGACATTTGGTTTCATATCGATGGAGCTTATGGTGCTGCTGCGGTACTTTCAGAAAAAGGGAAGAAGGCGCTCAAGGGAATTGAAAAAGCAGATTCACTTACGGTCGATCCACATAAGTGGTTCTTTCAGCCTTATGAAATTGGCTGTTTGCTGGTGCGAAATCACAAATGGCTTAAATCCACTTTTACAGAAAAACCGGAATATTTAAGAGACGTAGAAGGAAATCCGTCGGAGATCAATTTCTTCGATCATGGAATTGAACTTACGCGTAGATTTCGCGCGTTGAAATTCTATATGTCGATTAAGACATTCGGACTCAAAGAATTTCGTAAGGCGATTAGCTACAATATTGAAATTGCAGAAGCCACAGAATCTTATCTTCGGAAAAGTCCGAATTGGGAAGTCACATCTCCAGCAACCTTGGCGGTTATAAATTTCCGGTATAATCCTATAGGGAACCAGCTTTCTGAAAAGAAATTGGATGCCTTAAATCAGTATATTTCTAAAAAAATGGTGGCTTCTAACGAATCGATGTTAGTAACGACTGTGCTCAACAAGCAGGTAGTGTTGCGTATGTGTCTTATTAATCCGCGTACCACTTTTCAAGATATAAAAGAAACGCTGGAAATGTGTGAACAATTTGCAGAAGAAAAACCGCTCACTTGACCAAAGCAATAGATAAAGATATTGTAATTATTGGAGGTGGCGCTGCAGGCTTTTTCACTGCCATCAATATTGCCGAGAATAGTCCCGGCGCACGTATTCGCATTCTCGAGCGAGGTGCTGAGGTGCTTACAAAGGTAAAAGTTTCAGGAGGCGGGCGTTGTAATGTGACGCATGCCGAATTTCTTCCGAAGGAATTAGCAGCCAATTATCCACGAGGGGCCAAAGAATTGTTGGGTCCTTTCCACAAATTCATGACAGGTGATACCATAGAATGGTTCGAAAGTCGAGGTGTAGCACTAAAGATAGAGGAGGACGGACGTATGTTTCCGGTTACCGATAATTCGCAGACCATCATAGATTGTTTTACTTCGGAAACCGAGCGCTTAGGCATAGCGGTCAAGCGAAACTGTTCGGTAAAACGTATCCTAAAAAAGGATGATGGATGGGAGCTCGAAACAACCAAGGAGACACTCTCTGCACAAATTCTTGTTGTTGCCACCGGAAGCAATCCGAAGATATGGCAGCAGCTAACAGCGTTGGGACATACTATTGTGCCGCCCGTCGCTTCTTTGTTTACTTTTAATATTAATGATGCGCGAATAGACGACCTGCCCGGCGTAGCGACAAATGCCTCGGTGGAGGTCCTTGGTTCACCTTCCGATGCGGAGTCGGAGGAACATGTTCTGAACAATAAAAAACTTCAAAAGCTAAAAAGCGTACTACACGCGCAAGGACCTTTGTTGATCACACATTGGGGCATGAGTGGACCGGCAATTTTAAAGCTTTCGGCGTGGGGAGCACGTATCTTGGCACCTTTACAGTATAAATTCCTGATACGGGTGAATTGGCTTACCGATGTTTCCGAAGAAAATTGCAGCACCCGACTACAGGAAATTAAAGATACGTTTCCGAAGCAAAGCTTGTATACGCATGCACAATTCGGACTTCCGAAACGCTTATGGCGAAATATTTTGATTGGTTGTGAAATTGTGAAAGACGAACCCTGGGCAGCTATTTCGAGAAAGCAGCTTAGAAGGATCGCCGTTGCATTAACCGCTTCTATTTTTAAAGTAACAGGAAAGAGTACCTTTAAGGAGGAATTTGTTACCGCGGGGGGGTGTGGAATTGACCGAGGTGCATTTTAAGACCTTTGAAAGTAAATTGCATCCCAATCTGTACTTCGCCGGCGAGGTGTTGAATATTGATGCGATTACCGGCGGATTTAATTTTCAGAATGCATGGACCGGTGGTTTTATGGTGGCTCAGGCAGTTTCTGAAAAGTGCTAACAACCAATTAAATTGAAATGCTCTTTAAGCGCGTTTCCGAAACACAAAAAATAGCAACACAGCAATTACGACGATGCCTATGAGCCAATACCAAAGCGGACTGGTTGAATTTATTTCCAAGGGTGTAGTATCGCCCATCAATACCAAACCGGCCCAATATTGAGGAGAGGCCACACGCCCTTCTGCGGTGCTTAAGTAATCTAATTTTGCCAATCTTAGCGCCTTGTCTTTAGGGATTCCCTCAGCCAGATGATCATAGAAGGACGAAATAATGGCAGCGCTGGATTGTTCGTCCACCTTCCAAAGACTGGTTAAAATACTATTACTTCCGGCATAGTTAAACGCATGTGCCAGTGAGATCATACCTTCACCTGCTTGATAGGTGGGTTTTCCCGTTTCGCAGGCCGTTAATATAGCCAGATCTGAACTTAGATCATAGTTATAGATCTCATAGGAGTACAATGAATTATTATCTACGGAAGCATCACTTGAGAGGTCCTTTGCAAAGATAAGTCGGGACAATTCCGGACTCACATTGTTAGATTCGGCGTGGGTGCCAATGTGAATGATCTTGTTTTCACTTGCTGAAGTAAGGAACAGTTGTTTTGAAGCATTTTCATTAAGATAGGAAGTGCCGTCAAAAACACGCGCATATTTTTCTGCTACTTCGAGGCTGAAGGGTTGTGGGAGCAAGGTTAGGTAGGATTTGTCTAAGGTGACCGAATCGGTAATTGCCATTTTGTAATCATCTTTCATCTTTCCGGTAAATTCAGGGACGAATGCAATGAATTCATTTTTAAAAAGCATGGGCTCTTCCGAAGTACCTAACATTAAAAGGCTAAAATTATAGGAGATATTATGTCGAGCCAGCAGCGAATTATCTGTGAGCTCTTTAAAAGTAACGATTGATTGTGGGGTAAGCATTTCAAAACTTAGATTGAAAAGTGGACCATCGGGAATAATAACCACATTTTCGGTAGTCACATGCGCCTCGATAGGTTTCCAAACGGTATTGTACAATCTGTTCAATGGTTGACTCACTGCGGCGATTTCGAATGTTGCTTCTTGGAGTTTTAGAATGTCTTCCGCTATATTTCGGTCATTTAGTTGTATCATTCTTTTTTCTGAAGGCGTGATCACAAACGCGTATAAACTATCTTCCACGTATACATAGCGAACAACGGTAGTGTTGCCGGGAATGTCGTCGTAACGAGATGCGATCGATTCTTCCAGAGTACCATAACGCATTGTATAATAGTTGGGGTAGCTGGTTTTAAGAGAATCTAGAAATGCGTTCCACGCTCGCTGGGTGTCTAGAAACGTTGAAAAATTAGCTGTTTCAGAAGTAAGCGAAGATGAAAGTGCACTTTTCAAACTTCTTTCTCTGTCCAATACCGATTCCGGGATATTCTTAAATGCTATGGTATTCCGAAGATTTAAACGTGATCGAATGCGATTGTAGATCGCCGATTCGTGAAGGGCAATAGCATCATTAAGATAGGATTCATCACCTGTTATTCGATACAATTCGAGACGTAATTTCTTGGCAAAACTGAATAGGTCGTGGTTCTCTTCTATCAACAAACTATAATCTTCGTAAGAACTAATTATACGTTTGCGTTGCTCTAGTATTTCTAATCCGTCGTCAATCTGATTGGAAAGCATACGTAGAAACGCTTTGTCATGTTTTGTTTCCAAATTATACTTGGCCTTCGCATTAAGCAATAAGGAACGCGGTCTGGAATACTGAACAAAGATCGAATCTATAGGATTCTTTAGAACGGCCTCTACTTTAAATTCACTCGCCGCTTCACTAAATTTTAATGCGTTCTCATAATCTTTAAGATCATAGTAGATTTCGGCTAACGTAATTAATCCTTTTTGTTCTTGGATCGTATTTTTAAAGCTCCCGGTGGTAGTAACTTGTTGAAGTTCTTGCGCCAAATTTACGGCGCGTTCTTGCTCCCCGTTCGTGGCATAGAAAAGTGCCATAGTACTAAGTTCTAGTAAGTACTCATTGTTATAATTGCCTTGTAGCACTTCTCTGTAAAGCAATTCACCACGATCAAAAAAACGTGCTGCTTGCGTTATTTCTCCTTTTTGCTCATATACTTTAGCCAATGTTGTTAGGGCAGCGGCATGCCAATAGAATTGAACTACTAGGCCTTCTTCTATTTGACGGATCGCATCTTTTAATAGTCGTTCAGCACCTTCTAGGTCTCTAGTGTTTAATTTGGCTTGCGCAAGAATGATCTTTGAAATAACTACATTGGGGTCGTTGTCATTCTTATCTTTTTTCTTTTGTAAATAGGAGTAGGTGATAATTTCCTCGGCCTTTTTAAATTCTCCTATGGCATTGTAGAACACCCCTAAATTATCGATAGCGACCAACTGATTCCCTCTGGCTGCCATTCGCAATTGCTCATCTACTTCTTTATCAATATATTTTTGAAAGTTCGTAATGGCCGATTCCGAATATTGAATGGCCTCATGGTTCTTGCCTAAGATGTTAGATACGACTGCCATATTCATTTTAACCAACGCCGGACGATAATAGGTGTTTATTGGAGTGTCGTCGGTTTTGGTAAGCGCTTCTAAAGATTGATTGAAGTAATAATTGCAACTATCCATTTTCCCTTCACGCCACATGAGTCCGCCAAGCGCATTGTTTATTTGTTGAGAGAAAACATGGTCTACCTTGTTACTGGACTTGACTAATCGATTCGCACGTTGGTAGTGTATTTTAGACAGTGGATAATCCCCCATGGCAGAAGCATAATATCCTAGATTGTATTGTATGTCAGCTTTAGTGGCTCCTTTTTCTTCCGTTTGTGCTTCTGCAAAGCGATAGGCTTCTTGCAAGGCTTCAAAAGCTTTTTCTGGTTTTCCTGTTTCACTGTAGATCCAAGCCAATTCCTTTAACGCTTGTTTACTAATACCGGGGTCTTGGTGCTTTTTTAGTTCTTCAACAAATGCTTTTGCTCGTTTTAGTGCAGTGTTCCAGTCGTTGTTAGCAAGTGTATAACTTCCTACAAATTCCACATAATAGGGTAGGGTGTCATATTTTTTTTTACTTCGGAAAGTGTTGAGCTGCGATTCAAGCTCCAGTGTAGCTGCCGCTATTTTACCTTCGTTAATTAGCTGCCGAAGCTTTTGGACCCCGTTAATAGTGTCATGTTGCGAATACCCAGAAGTAGTTAGAAAAAACACTGAAACCACAAGTAAGATCTGAAGGTACAATCGTTTTTTCATAGGTGTTAATTTTAAAGGTTTGCTAGTACCTTTTTTGCCTTTTCGGTAGCACTTAAGGAGAGATGTTTTTTCGCCAATATTAAATCCCCGGCTTTTAAATAGGCCATACCTAAATAGTAATGAGCTTCTTCTTCAAAAATGCTGTTGTCGAAACTTTCAGATTGTGTAAGGTATGTTATTGCTTTTGTTTCATTATTGTTAGCTAATTCGGCCACCCCTAAAAAATAAGCAAGTGTGTCGTTATTGGGTTTCGCTTCGTAAATTGGTTCCCATTTTGCGATAGCGCTTGCATACGCCTTCCGCTTATAATCAACCATAGCTTCGTAAAACGCATAGTCGTTTGTTGTACTCATGGTGGTAGGCAGACCGGGATCCGGAGTAAAATGTGAAGCAAATAGCCTTTCATGATCAGATCCTTGGTTCATCATCCAAAGCACTCCAATCGCAACAATGAGAATTGCCGCGACGGCATAGGCAAACGGGCGATAGTTTTGATGGTTTCGTTCGGCTTTTTCAGTCGAAAGATTTTGGTGGTATCCTTCCATTTTTTCTGCAAGTATGCTGCTTTCAATTGCCATGATCGTATCGCGAATTTCGGCTACTTTTTCGGAAAGCGCAGGCTCGTTCCTTAATCGTATTTCAAACTGAACCTTATCAGTTTCAGAAAGCGATTGATTAATATAGGCTTCGATTTGCTCGAATTCTTCTTGTGATATGTCTAATGGTTCTTTCATTTAATCTTGCTGTCCGGTAAGCGACCGTAATTTTTGTATACAACGATATTTTTTATTGCGAGCAGAGGCTTCCCCAATATTGAATTGAGCCGCGATCTCACGAAGCGATTTCTTTTCAAAATAGAACACCTCTAAGAGTTCTTTACACTCTTTACCTAATTTTTTAAAGGCTTGCATGCCTTTTGCCCTGCGTTCTTGCTGCTCCAAATCCATTTCATGAGGCATATCGGTTGAAGTGTCTTTTAGCTCAAAGACATCTGATAGTGACCCTGTCTTTTTATAGTGAGCAGAACGCAGATGATCCATCCACTTGAATTTGGCGATTTGGTATAAATACCCCTGTAAGGCCGTTTCGTTGCTGGGGGTAAATTTCCCTTCTTTCACGTTTTGCCACATGGTGATAAATGCTTCTTGATAAATGTCCTTAGCTTGGGGCATAGTACCGTTGTTTTTTAAGATATAACTTTCGGTCTTGAAATAATTTTGATGGTACAATTGCTCGAGTACAGTTTCATTGTTTGCTTGAACCGCTTTTACTAATTGCAACTGCTTGTCTATGTGTATTACTTTCCCCATACCGTGTAGTATAGGGAAAGATACTAAAATTTTTGTCGCGACAGTCGCCTTCGGAAATTCTCAAATTACTGTTCTATTTCAAATTGCGTCCAATCGTTAGAGTTCATGCGTTGATCTGTGTTAGGGTTGTATAGACTATTATCGGTGCCAAAATAGGTTCCATCTTTTCCTACCCAATAATACTTATTGCCCATCGGAACACTGTAATGCTCACCAGAATTATGGTTGGCAATAGTGATCGTTTCATTGATTCCGCTAATGGTTTTACTGTGTCCATGGCTATTAATATTACTCCTATTCAAATAGCCGGCATGACTTATGTCTGATATTTCACTGTATATCTTTCCTGTTTCCAAGATTGCGTTTCCTCTTGCATTAATGGCCGCCATACGTTGCTGGTGAGCTGCATTACTAACATTAGCACGTTGCATTTCTTTTTGGTTAAATGCTGCGATCCACTGCGGATTGTATTCTACATGCTCCAAACCGTAGATAAAAGCCTTCTTCGCAGTTTCAAAGTCTTGCGAACGTGCTTGAAGATAGTTGCCGTAAAAGCCCCAATAGCTTCCAAACTGCGATTGATCATTTATTACATTGATTACCGTAATGTACTTCATGCCATTGGTGTCTTTCCATTCCAAGGCATAAGCCTTCGTTGTTTGTTGTGATGGAGCATATTTCCATAGACGATCTCTATAATTTTGTGTCACTTGTGCGACACGAGGTAATTCGTAAGTGGTGAGCAATGTTCTATTGGTCTGCTGTGCAGTAGGCATAAAGAATTCCTGTATAATTTGCTGAAGACTCATAGGCGGACGGTTATTTCCACCGTATTGGCCGTATGTAAAATTCCGACCAAATTCACCGCTTACTTTCAAGTTGTTCGGCCCTTCAAATTTAAACTCACGATTGTTTGTCAATTGTTTCCATGAAGAGGGGAACGGAATCGTGCTAGATACCATGTTTGCTTTAGGATCATAATTCTTAAAGTAGGTGATTCCATTCGTGCGTTGATTGTCGTCATCGTTCGATTTGTCCATGGTGTTTTGTTGTTCGTATTCTTGTGGTATCATTGTATTGGTTTCTGAGTAAGCTGCATCGTTCGAAGCTTCTTTGGCATCATTATTTGGAAAAAAACAACCGGTCTGTAGGAAGCTTATAGAAAGCATGGCTAAAAATAATTGCGTTTTCATGATATGAGGATGTTTGGTTTGTCACTTCATCGAATAATCTTTAAAATGTCATCAATTATTTCTTAGAAGTAGGCTACGCTCTATAATGTTACTGTTTAATTAGTTTAAGGGTCATGGTCTTTCCTTCGGAAGAGCGAATATTTATGCTATAAATACCACTTGAAAGGTTGAGCCCGAATGTTGCTCGACTGGTATTATAAAATCTTTCCGAAGCGACTAATTTTCCCAATACCGAGTGCACTTGTACTTCCCATTGCGAATGTGTTGCGCCTAGATCAATGGTGAAATGACCCTGCGATGGATTTGGAAAAATGATAGGTTTGAGAAGGTCATTATTTTCTGAAATGCCTAATAAGGAAGCATCTGCTAAGAAGACCCAATAGTCCTCAAGACCTTCACTGTCCTCGTCTTTATCTCCAGAGATAGGAGAATCTGAGGTGCAGGCAATTATGTAATTGGTGCCTGGTAATTGTTGAAGGAATGCACGAGATTCATCGCCACTTCCACCTAGCGTGTTTTGGCTTCCCAAGCCACCCGAACTGTCTAAACGTAGGATCCAAAGATCATAACCACCGTTAGAGTCATCCATTTTATCTCCTGAAGCATTTGAATTGGAGTAGCCTGAAATAAGAAATCCGCCGCCATCAATCTCTGCAACATTGGTAAGAAAATCAATGGCACTACCACCAATCGTATTTTGCCATGTGATCTCACCCATCTCATTTAATTTCACCACCCAGTAATCCTCAACACCTTGAGAATCCTCGGTCTTGTCACCCGAAGCATCCGATTTTGAATAACCACCTATTAAATATCCATTATCACTGGTTTGAATAGCATGTCTTACGAGCTCAAGATCATTTCCGCCAATGGTATTATCCCATTGAACCACACCATTACTATCCAATTTTACGACCCAATAATCGATATCGCCAATAGCGTTTTCAGTCTTGTCACCCGATATGTTTGAAGTTGATCCACCTGCCATTAAAAATCCGCCATCGCTTGTTTCAAAAGCTGCTTGCGGCCTATCGATCAAACTGCCACCAATACTGTTTTGCCAAACAATATCGCCACTACTATCCATTTTAATTGCCCAGAAATCACGCTGGCCATTACTTGGGTCGGTCTTATCACCCGAAACGGAACTATCGGAATATCCTCCGGCAAAATAGCCGCCATCGCTTGTTTGCACCACTCTTGCATCGAAATCGGCAGCATCACCTCCGTACGTGCGTTGCCACTCTATGTCTCCGGCACTATCTAGTTTAAGGATCCAATAATCTAATCCACCTCTAGAATTTTCGGTTTTATCTCCCGAAATATCACTGTCTGAACCGGCACCTACAATATATCCTCCATCGGTAGTTTGTTCTATTGAAAGTGCATAATCATCGCCGTTGCCGCCAATGGTGTTTTGCCATGCGATTTGTCCCATGTCATTTAATTTTACGATCCAAAGGTCTAACCCTCCATTCGAATCTTCTGTTTTATCCCCGGATATATCCGATTCTGACGTTCCTGCGACGATAAAACCTCCGTCATCGGTTGCCGTTAAGGCTAATGCTAGGTCTAACTCGCTACCACCAATAGTGTTTTGCCATTGTATGGATGCATCTTGGGCAATTCCTGTTATACTGCCGGCCATTAAAACGGCGATTGTAATAAAATTTTTCATGATCTTGAATTTTTGGTTGTCTACATCATCATCGTCCAAGAATAGTTATGTCATCAATTCGTATATAAAATTTTACCGACCTTGGCTTTTGCGTATATTTGCTTCTGAAAATTCACTTCAATGACAGAAGCTCAATTCCTGCCGCAATCTTATTCAGAAATGCCAGAACAGGGGAGTGTGACTTGGCGTGCTCCCAGTAATATTGCGTTGATAAAATATTGGGGAAAACACGGAATTCAACTGCCTAAAAATCCGTCTATTAGTTTTACGCTAAGTAAGAGTCATACGACGACCACTGTCTCTTTTCAGAAGAAAAAAAACAACGACATCACTTTTGAAATTTGGTTTGAGGGGAAACCAGCACCCGAGTTTGCTCCAAAAATTCAAACCTTTTTAGAACGAATAGAGCCTTATATGCCCTTGGTAAATGCGTATTCGTTTAAGATCGAGACCTCTAATTCGTTTCCACATAGTAGTGGTATAGCATCTTCTGCCAGCGGAATGAGTGCGTTGGCGTTGTGTTTAACAAGTATTGAGCGTTCGATAGCAGGCGTCGAAATGACCGGTGCAGGGTTTAATCAAAAAGCATCTTTCTTGTCGCGTTTAGGTTCGGGAAGTGCTTGTAGAAGTATAGAAGGAGAATTGGTTGTTTGGGGAGCCCACGATTCGATCGAAGGCAGCACTGATCTCTACGGACTTCCATATCCATACGAAGTGCATTCCATTTTTAAGAACTTTCAAGATACGATCTTGTTGGTGGACAAGGGAGAAAAACAAGTTAGTAGTACGGTAGGTCACAATCTAATGCATGAGCATCCATTTGCCGTACAGCGATTTCAACAAGCTAGCGACCAACTTTCGAGGCTAGTTCCGGTTTTAGAGAAGGGAGATCTTCCCGCATTCATCAACATAGTAGAAAGTGAAGCTCTGTCGTTGCATGCTATGATGCTAACATCTAGCCCTTATTTTATTTTAATGAAGCCCAACACATTGGAGATCATTAATCTAATTTGGGAATTTAGAAAAACTACAGGGAGTCATATTTGTTTTACCCTAGATGCGGGCGCGAACGTTCATGTATTGTACCCCGAAAATGAGAAGCAGCAAGTTTTGGCTTTTGTTAGATCGGAATTGACACAGTTTTGTAAAAATGGAGAGTATATTGAAGATGTAAGCGGGAAAGGTGCACAATTGATAGCCAATAAGTTGTAGTGTTTATAAGTACTTCAAAAACCTGATAATTTTAGATAACTTTCAGAAAATATAATTGGTAATACTGTATCTTTGCGGTATAATTATGGTTTTGTGTTAAAATGCTGTACATTTAACATACTAAAATAACACTATGCGTGGTCCCCTTTTCTATTCTAAGATCCTTCTATTTGGTGAATATGGCATCATTAAAGACTCTAAAGGATTGTCTATACCGTATAACTTTTACAATGGCGCGTTAAAGATCGATGCACATAAAACGGTAGGTACTCATAAATCCAATGACAATTTAAATCGTTTTGCGACGTATTTAGAAACACTTCAGAAAGAGCAACCTGAATTGGTTCATTTCGATCTGAAGGCGATGCGTAACGATATTGCAGAAGGCTTGTATTTTGATTCTAGTATTCCGCAAGGCTACGGAGTAGGCAGTAGCGGTGCTTTGGTGGCTGCGATCTATGATAAATATGCTACGGATAAGATCACGGTACTTGAAAATCTTACACGCGATAAATTATTACAATTAAAGGCAATTTTTGCAGCCATGGAGTCTTTTTTTCATGGGAAGTCCTCAGGACTAGATCCGTTGAACAGCTACTTAAGTCTACCGATCTTGATCAATTCTAAAGACAATATTGAGCCTGCGGGAATCCCGTCTCAGACCGAGAACGGGAAAGGAGCGGTCTTCTTATTAGATAGTGGCACCACAGGTGAAACGGCGCCTATGGTACAGATCTTTATGGAGAATATGAAGCAAGAAGGTTTCCGAAGCATGCTCAAAGATCAGTTTGTAAAGCATACCGATGCTTGTGTAGAAGATTTTCTTCAAGGTGATGTAAAATCGTTGTTTGGCAATATCAAACAATTGTCGAAAGTGGTTTTGGACAATTTTAAACCCATGATCCCAAAACAATTTCACACCTTGTGGAAGAAAGGGATAGAAACCAACGCCTATTACCTTAAACTTTGTGGTTCGGGTGGTGGAGGCTATATGCTTGGATTTACCGAAGATATCGATAAAGCACGAACGGCCCTTAAAGATTACAAGTTAGAAGTGGTATATAACTTCTAGCCCTCTCTTTTTCCCTAAAATTGGAGCTGTATGCTAACTAGAAAACAAAAACACTTTTTAATAAAGTCTTTTAGTTTGTTTTCTATTGTTCGAGGGTATAACATCTTAGTTATTGTCATCGCACAATACCTTACTTCTATTTATATTTTAGCGCCTCATCTTCCTGCAAAACAGGTATTATTCGATTTAAATCTATTAATGCTGGTGTTGGCTTCGGCAGCTGCGATCGCGGGAGGATACATTATTAATAGTTTTTACGATAGTGAAAAAGATCTTATTAACCGTCCACAAAAGACCATGCTCGATCGTTTGGTGAGTCAGCGTACCAAACTATCCGGCTATTTCATTTTAAATTTTGTTTCGGTGATCTTTGCGAGTTATGTTTCATTTAGAGCGGTAGTGTTCTTTTCGCTTTACATATTTGGCATTTGGTTGTACTCTCATAAATTTAAAAAATATCCATTCATCGGTAATATTATTGCTGCGACCTTGGCGGTAATTCCGTTTTTTGCAGTCTTTATTTACTATCGGAATTTCGACCTTGTTATTTTCGTGCATGCTACCTTCTTGTTCTTACTTATCTCTATGCGGGAGCTCGTGAAAGACCTAGAAAACCTGAAAGGCGATCTAGCACAAGAATACCATACCATACCTGTTGTATATGGCGAAAAATTATCGAAAAAAATGCTTACGGTGCTGGCTGTACTCACTGCTATTCCTACCTATTTTTTATTGACTCGTTTTGAGATCGGTTATATGAATATTTATTTCTTCGGAAGTATATTAGGATTACTTCTATTTCTGGGAATTCTTTGGTATTCTAAGCGTAAACTTCATTATGTGATTCTTCATAACATTTTAAAATTGATTATTGTTATTGGTGTGTTCAGTATTGTTTTAATTGATGTCGATTTGCTTTTGAATCGTTTTTTGCTTAAAATTTAACACCAGGGTCCATCGGTAATTTCAGAAGCAGAATTCCTATCTTTAAAACATGAAAGATCCAAGATTCCTTACAATCGCTATGGCTCAAATTGCTCCGGTTTGGCTTAATAAAGAAGCGACCTTAACTAAAATTAAAGATCAGATTTCGGAAGCAGCCAAACAAAAATCCGAGCTAATAATTTTTGGCGAAGGGTTGCTTCCCGGCTATCCTTTTTGGTTGGCGCTAACTGGTGGAGCAGAATGGGATACCCAATTAAATAAATCGCTACATGCACATTATGTTCGCAATGCAATTACCATTGAAAATGATGAACTGGCCGAGGTGTGCGCTATGGCAAAACAACATCGCATTGCGATCTATTTAGGCCTTATAGAGCGCCCAAAGGACAGAGGCGGGCATAGTATTTATGCCTCATTGGTCTACATTAACACCGAAGGAGTTATTGCATCGGTTCATAGGAAGCTGCAACCCACCTACGACGAACGATTAACTTGGTCTCCGGGCGATGGTCACGGCCTTCGAGTGCATACATTAAAACAATTTACCGTTGGCGGACTTAATTGTTGGGAGAATTGGATGCCGCTACCAAGAGCTTCGCTCTACGCGCAGGGCGAAGACCTGCACGTGGCCATATGGCCCGGCAGCGACCACAACACAAAAGACATTACACGTTTTATAGCAAGAGAAGGTCGAAGTTTCGTAGTCTCGGTTTCGGCATTAATGACCAAAGCCGATTTCCCGACGAACACACCTTACTACAACCAAATAATTGAACATGCACCCGAAATATTGGCCAATGGAGGCAGCTGTATAGCAGCGCCAAACGGCGAATGGGAAGTAGCACCCATCATTAATAAGTCGGGGAATTTTTATCATACCATAGACTTTAACAAAGTCTTAGAAGAACGACAGAATTTCGATCCGGTTGGGCATTATTCACGTCCCGATGTCACTAAATTGATCGTAAATAGAGAACGACAATCCACATTGCAAATTAAGGAGTGAGTGCATTTTTGTTAGTACACACCTTAAACGTATTGGTGACACTAAGTTATGGCTCCATTCTTCGTACTTGGAAGTTTATTATAGTATCTTTGCAAAAAATATAGAAAATGAGCAGACAGGATAAAAGTAGTAAAGGAAAAGCTTCAGGGCGGGGAGGAAATAATACGAAAAAGCGAAGCAGTGCAAGAGGAAACGCTCCATTTAAAAAAGAGAACACCAACAAGCAGTCAGGACGACAAAATAAAATGAGTGGAAAGTCTACTGCTTCAAAAAATTCTTCCGAAGGAGGAATACGTCTTAACAAATACATTTCTAATAGCGGGATCTGTTCCCGTAGAGAAGCCGATACCTATATC
>JYMV01015705.1_pt1 | contig 15863 bp, 12 predicted proteins | sample 338911 | NCBI WGS metagenome assembly JYMV01 (sample SAMN03354496, study PRJNA234377) | hydrothermal vent metagenome | biome: Deep sea; feature: Hydrothermal plumes at the Eastern Lau Spreading Center, Western Pacific Ocean; material: Seawater | place: Tonga | collected 2009 | depth 2000 m m
CAAAATCTGCAAATTGGGACACAGCAAACTTTGGTTGGCGTACATTTTCCGAGTCTCGACCCAAAATGGGGATGGTCAATGCAACGTGATGGTACAGTTCTCTACACTACCGATGGAATCAAATGGTCATCTGGACAAACGCCAATGCGCCCACCCGTTTACGAGGAAGATTTCCCGATTCCATTTACCATTAACGATGTTGCTTTTGGCAAATTTTCGGAAGGCTGGGCAGTTGGCAGAGATGGACAAATAATCCACAATCAGGATGGTGGACCGATATGGGCTGCCCAGCGTACATCCACTAATGCAAATCTCATTAACATTGAAATGAGGTTTGCTCCTCTTGGTTGGGCAGTGGGTAACGCTGGAATTGTACAACGTACGATAAACGGTGGCGAATATTGGAGGCATCACGAAACAGATACAGGCTATAGTCTAAATGCCGTTTCGTTTGTCACCAAGCGGAAAGGCTGGGCGGTTGGGCGTTACGGAATTGTCCTCCGTACTACCGATGGCGGTTTTGAATGGGAAGCTATCCCAAGCAATGTCACCCAGGAACTTTACAGTATCTGTGTTTTGTCTGAACAGGAAATCTACGCGGTTGGTGCCACTGGTACTATAATCCATTCCATGGATGGTGGCGACACTTGGGAACAAGAACATACTGACATCGCTAATGATCTTTATGCCATTGTCAAGGCTGAAAACAATAATGAGCTCTGGATTGTCGGGCAATGGGGGGTTATTTTACGCCGAGAACTTGACACCATGCAGATGTCGATCAGAAAAACAGGCGAAATTCCAGAGGATAAATTCTGAATTACTGCCAGCGTCCCCACCGCTTTACCCTGACGCAGCAACCGTGATAGAAGACCAAAGCTAGTCCTACAGCTTAAGGCTTAAAGGTCACCAACTAGAGGAAGTCGACACCCCCGATACCCCGTAGGGATAAACGGCCCAGTGGGAACTGTCTATCCCGAAACTGCAATCGTGATAGAATGCCTAAGTTTGTCCTACAACTTGAGCCTCAAAGAAGAACTGATATGTCGGACGTATTCATCTCCTATTCGCGTAAAGATATAGAGTTTGCTCAACGCATTCACCAAGAACTGGAAGCCAGAGACCGTGAACCTTGGGTCGACTGGCAGGATATCCCTCCCACAGCTGAGTGGTTGGATGAAGTCTATGCCGGCATTCAGGCAGCAGATACTTTCCTGTTTATGATCAGCCCTGATTCAGTGGTTTCTGAGATCTGTATTCTTGAGATAGAACACGCCATCCAACATAACAAGCGACTGGTACCTGTTGTTTTGCGTGATGTGGCTGATGATCAGGTGCATTCTGCCATGTCAGCACACAACTGGGTGTTTCTGAGGGAAGGAGATGACTTTGATGCTAATTTTGAGCTGCTCATTGACGCTCTGGATACTGACTTGGAGTATGTTAGGGAGCACACTCGTTTGCTAACGTTGGCCATAGATTGGGATGAGAATCAGCGTAGAAGAAGTGCTGGTTTACGAGGGCAGGAACTGCAAACAGCCGAAGGATGGTTGGAACAGAGTGGCTCCAAAGATCCGCAACCCACTGAATTGCACAGGGAGTACCTGATCTTTAGCCGGACGGTTGTGAATCGACTGCAAAGGTTGGTTGTATCGAGTGTTACTGTTGCCTTTGTACTGGTGCTGGGTTTAGCGGCCTACTCCTTCTTGCAACGTCAAGAAGGAGTAGAACAGAAACTGGTAGCTGAGCAACAGCACCTTCGAGCAGAAAAAACGGCGCGAATTTCTAACTCTAGGTCTCTGGCCGCCTTGGCTCTAACAGAGATGGACAAGGATCCTGAACTCAGTATCCTTTTAGCTAGACAGTCTATTCGAGTCACCTACCAAGAGAACAGGACAGTTTTACCGTTAATCCCAATCCTCCACACCCATTGTGCGTCTGGTCGTCAGATCAACCGGAACTAGCCAGTTGGAAAGCATCTTACCTATGGACCTGTTGCAGTCGTTCACAAATAATGTGCTTCCTCTCAGCTTGATCCTCCGTTGGAAATGCCATGCCGAGACGTTTGAAAAGGGGCTGATAGCCACGCGCGTGGTTGAGTTGGGTTATCATAAGGAAACGCAACATCCGGTCGCGCAGTTTCTGGAGAGTATCAGCATGCGCAGTCGAACTTATCAGATTCCGCTCTTCATGGGGATCCAACTCCATGTCGAATAGGAATTGTTGGTCGTTCCTGCCGTGGACATACCACTTCCATTTTTGGTCTCGTACCATGTAATTGAAGCTGCCACTGTTGGCGACCTCAGAGAAGATGGCATCATTGACATGATCAGTCTCTCTCCTGACGATCGGCAACAGGGATGTTGCCTGACAATAATCTGGGATTTCTGTTCTGGCTAGATCTAGGAACGTCGGGAACAAGTCCAGAAAGGATACCGGCGAAGAGTTACGGCCTCCGGCGGTACCAACTGGAGCTGCTGGACCACCAATGATGAGTGGCACCCGTGCCGATCCGTCCTGGAACCCAACCTTGGAGACAAGGCCATGCTCGCCCATACGATCGCCATGGTCAGCAGAAAACACGACAACAGTATTCTCCCAGTTTCCACGCTGTTTCAAGGCGGTAACAATCTCCCCCACACGATGGTCCAGGTGGGTAATCTTACCCATGTATTGGGCCGTCATTTCGGCAACGGCTTGGCCACCATATTGACAGCGTTTCTCATCGTAGTTTTTGGGTAATACGACCTCAGCCGGGTCGTACATGTCGGAGTATTTGCCGGGGGCATCCAGCGGCGTGTGTGGACCAGGAAAACTGGCACAAAGAAACAGCGGCTTGCCAGTTGGGGCGCGATTGAGGTAGGCCAGCGTCTGTTGACTAACATAGCCATCCGGCGTCATATTCGGTGGCAGGAGAGAAGGCCGAGCCTGATATTGTCCATCCACGTAGCGGTGACCAATATCAGTGATGAAAGTGTCAAGAAGGTTATGCTGCTTCAGCCAACGTGTATAGTTGCTTTTGATAAATGGTCCCTGGAACGGGGTTGATGTCTCCTCAGCCCAGTCTAGACCAAGTTGGTTGTAGTAACATCGGTAATCTTCATAATCCTGACCCCACTCTAGGCTAAAGTAGTGGTATTTTCCAATCTTTGCCGTGGTATAGCCAGCTTGCTGTAGGCAACGGAAGAGTGTGACCTGCTCCGCCGGAAACTGTTGCCCCGTGTAATTGGAGAAAAAGCCATGTGTGTGAGGATAGAGCCCGCTGGCCAGCGAGGCCCTGGCTGGCATGCACACTGGTGATGGAGTGTAGGCGGTCTCAAAGAGACAACCGTCGGCTGCCAACGCATCCAGGTTGGGTGTCCGCACTAGCGGGTGCTGAGTGCAACCCAAGTACCGTGCGTTCCATTGGTCGCAGAAGATGAAGACGATGTCAGGTTTAGTGTTCAGAGAGATATCCAACCTCGTACTCCTGATTTTCTCTCACGTTATCTGTTTATACTAAGAACAAAAAAGTTATAGGTTGCCAGACTATATACCTTTACTTGATATGTGCCCAAAAAGTTGCCAACTTTCCGGTAAGATCCATAGCCTGAGGTCGTTTACCCGGGCCACCCGCGTCCCAGATCTCCACTTCATCATAGACAGGGGTCGCCCCACCCCGTCCCCAGGCTTCCATGGCTTTCCCTACTAGACCTACCGGCCCTATGGGACGATTCTGCTTGACAACTTGTCCATTTTTTTTCAACCATTCTTTAACTTTCTTAATAGGTTTATCCGGTTCTTTTTCGCCATCGACCCAAACTTTAGCCTGGAGTTCCTGGTTGTCAGTGACGGTCAGCTGAATCCAGATCCACTGGTCAAGTTCAGGACGCACCTGCACATTCAGATTTTGCCACTGCACCCCTTCATTCAACAGTTTTACTGCACCGGGCCCGTTTTCAGGTGTCGTCAGACAGTATCCTAGATGTCCTGTCGGTTTGCCATCCTTCCCTTCGGCATTGTTGAGTCTCGGCGTCAATCGAACCGCAACCCCCATTCGACTCCAAGGAAGACCAGTGATTTTCCCTTTGGCTTGAATCGTGATCCGTTTGGAATGAAATTCGGCTGGTATCTCCGGGACAGCATAGTTAAATTTCACCTTCGATTTGACACAAGCCAAATTCCCATCCTTTTCTTCCCAGACACCACTTAAATCCCACTTGTTGCTGATAGAGTTATCCTCAAAATTATCAAAAAACAGGGTTTTTGCCATGGTGTTGCTATAAGGAAAAAGCAAAATGGCACCAAACAATATTAGCAGTCTCATCATTTCCTCCTTATTTAAAGTTGTTATCGGCAATTTCTTAATATTAAAAATACCGGGTTAAAATTGAAACATGTTCAGATTTTCCAGCAAATCATCTCCTTATCTTTCACCTGAAAAAAATCAATTAAAGATTTTTATGTATAATATAATATTAAATTTAAGTAAAGGTTTCAAGAAACTCTGTTCAAAAATTAAATTAATGAAACAAAGTTTGGCAAAAAAATCAACTTGCGCACCGTATGGAGTAGGACCAGTATGTTAGAGCGATTAGGGGAAATGGATGCACTATCGTTTTTTTGTATAGTGGTGCTTTTTCTGTTTTCTGTAGTTGCACATGGAGGAGGAGAGGAAAAGGTGGACAGAGGACCCTACAAAGTCTTGTTCAGCAACGACACCACAAACATTTTAACTTGTGTTAGCCCATACCATAAAAAAGGTGAGCCGTTCCGGGAGAAGATGCTCGAAGCAACAGTGGACGAAACTTCAGGAATAGGTGTTGATATTCATTTGTTGCAGCCAGCTCATGGATGGGTACCGTGGTGGCAGAGCAAGGTTTATTCTATCCAAGAGCATCACAACTGGTGGAAAGAGCACTTCAAGGTAGACCCTCGGAATAGTGTCCACAGCTACTTGCTTAAGGGAGGAGATGTGCTCGGTGCCTTCACTACGCGTTGTAGGGAACGCGGGCTGGCTCCGTTCATATCGCTCCGTCTAAACGATGCCCATCATTTGAGTCATGTGGGTACTCCGAATAATACTCGTGGAGTTCACGCCATTTGTCGTTTTTATGCAGAACACCCAGAATATCGAATAGATCCAAAGGATGGCGGACGTGGCGTGCAGAACTGGGCTATACCTGCCGTCCGAGCGTACAAATTTGCACTCATTCAGGAGATCTGCGAGAACTATGATATCGATGGGCTTGAACTAGACTTCATGCGTCACCCTCAGTTTTTTCGACTAGCTGAAACAACATTGAGTGAGCGCATCGATATCATAAACGGCTTCGTCCAAAAGGTCCGAGAATTGCTCAATCGAACCACAAGATCCGGACAATATCGTAGGCTTTGTGCTAGGATCCCAGCATTCCTTTCAGAGTACAATGCCCTTGGTATTGATCTTCCCTCGTTCGTTGAAGCTGGTGTGGACATGCTCAATTTGTCAATCTCCTACTTCACCGAACAACAGACGGACCTACCGACCATTCGGAAGATGGTTCCAGAAACCATGATTTATCTTGAAATGACACACTGTACAATGACTGGAAAACGTTTGACAAAGGGAGGTGGCGACAATTTCACTTTTCGCCGAACGACTGACGAGCAATTTTATACAACTGCTAATTTGGCGTATGCTCGTGGAGCTGATGGCGTTAGTGTGTTTAACTTTGTTTACTACCGCGAGCATGGTAAGCCCGGTCGAGGCCCTTTCAATGAACCACCGTTTCACATCTTGAAACACATTGGTGATCCTGAATGGCTTGCTTGCCAGCCACAACATTATTTCATCAGTGCTCGTGGATATGTCAGCCACCACCTACCGAAAAAGCTTGAGGTCGGCCAGACCGTCTCATTTACCCTAGATATGGCACCACTAAAAGGAGGTTGGAACGTCGGCGGAAAGCTGCGTATCCAAGTTCGTGAACCTATCCATAACAGTCAGTGGCAGAGTCACTTTAATGGTGGTGAACTAACAGCAAGTAGTAATGTATCAGAACCTTATCCTAATCTCTACCTTCCAGGGGTGGGTCACTCAGAAGAACTTTATGCTTGGACTGTACCAGTTAATCGACTGAAAGATGGGGTCAATACCATTGATATTACTATGGTCAAAGGCAATACGAATGAGGTTGTTTTTCTCGATCTTGCTGTCAACTAAATAACATCTTGCAGTTCTAAAGACTCTGAATCAAGAAGAATCAGAGTACAATTAAGGCCCACTAACTGCCACCATACTGACAGTCGGCCTTGAGATCCAAAGGCAAACAGATGATGCCAGCAAACACAACAAGGAGTTTTGCTAATGAAAGTTATGCGCCCATGGCTAGTTGCACCACGCACTATCGAGTACCGTGAACAGGAGATTCACCTTACTCCTAATACTGTTTTAGTCAAACATGTCTGTACTGCTCCGAGTCAAGGAACCGCAGTGCACCGCTATCTTGCTGAAGAAATTGAGTTGGATTCTTTCAACCGCCAGAAGAGTGGAGGCCCCTTTCCATATCCTTGGTTGCAAGGATTCGCCTATGGCGTTGGTCGGATTGAAGAGGTTGGAGCTAAAGTGCAACTAGTAAAAAAAGGCCAATTGATTTACAGCCAAAAACTTACCGCAGACCTGTCAGTATTGGATCCTTCGGATCTAATACCGCTTCCTGATGGATTGGATCCAGAGTCTGCCGCGATGCTGCTACAAGCCGAGGTGGGATTAAAAGGTGCAAGAGCGGCTAAAATCATACTCGGTGATACCGTGTTGGTTACAGGTCAGGGACCAATTGGGAATTTTGCCGCCCAATTGTGTAAACTGACTGGAGCTTATCAAGTCGTCGTCAGCGACTTGAGTGATTTAAAACTACAGATTAGTCTGCAAATGGACATCGATTTGGCCTTGAATCCCAGAACCAAAGATATGCTGAATTGCATTGAGGAATTCACCCACGGTCAGGGAGCGGATGTGGTAGTCGAGTCATCAGGGTCGCCCGAAGCCTTTCTACAAGGATGTGGTGCGGCAGCAGGAGGCGGTCGGATTGTCATTCTGGGTTGGATTCTGGATTCTTGTCGGTTTAACATGTCCGAGGCTTTCACCCCCAAAGGTCTGGAAATGGTAGTCTGTCATGCAGGCCAGCTGGGTGACTGGCAATTGGCTCGGCGACGCCTGCGATCTAGAGGGATGAGGGGAGACGGACTACCAAAGGCGAGTGTGTCTCTGAACTCCCCATTAAATGACGATTATCTTTATTTGATGGATTTGATCACTCAAGGAAAACTGAAGGCAAAAGAATTGATTACCCACCGTTTTCCGATCAATGATCTGGTTCAAGTCTGGGATGAATTTATCAAACCATCGGACACTTCCGTTCATGGTGAGTATGCACAAATTCTCTTCACTAGTGATAATGTTTAATAAAAAGCTGAAGATGACTTTTCCCTGGTCAGCATTAAGAGAGCTGGTGTCCATTGCCCAGCTAGTGTGCGACAATCTCATATATTCCATCAGGGGAAAATCTGCTATGGAGCTTAAATTGTTATAGCCTAACTGGTTTGAATCAGCAATTCTCCGTGTAACACGAACCCATTAAGTCAGTCGCACAGTTGACGGATTGGTTGACACAGTCAGCAGTTGAAATTAGGTGGTTATAAACCTCTGTAAACTGCTTTCGAGAATTGATACCAAGCGCGATGTGGACAGCTGCATGGACATTAGGACCATAACCGCACTCTCAACGATAGCCGAGGACATTACCCCAATACCTATGTAAACTTGCTGCTTCAGTATCAACTGGAAGGGGAAGTAATGTCAGAAAAATATGATGAGATCAATTGCACTATTACCATGTCTGGATACCTAGTAGCCATTCAACTTCCTTATTATATTGAAGTTAGGTTAAATCTATTAAGCAAGTTGATAGCTAACAACAATTGGACAAACTAAAAAGGGGGGTTGTTTTTGACAGTTCAAAAATATAGTGTTATGGGAGATAGTGTAGGAATTTGGGGGCATTACTATCTTCGGATTTATGCCAAACATAAAAATTGCCGGGTTGCGGCGTTGATAGATCAAGTGTGTGATTACCGTCAAGCTTTTACAGTCCAACTTGGTGATGAGGTGATTGATGTCTGATGATTTAGTTTTGGGAATGATTGGCGCTGGCAACATTGCCAGCCGTCATCTGGCAAATTTGGAGTTTCTGGGCCGGAACCGTGTTGTGGGGCTATGCGATCTCGACTTGGAAAAGGCAAAAGAACTGTCAGCTCGATGCGGGGCTAAACCGTATGCCAATTTTGAAGAGATGTTTGATCGCGAACCGGGACTGGATGCTGTGGTGATTTGTACACCGCCAACAGTGCGCAGATCTATTTTTGAATTAGCTATTGAACGAGGCATTGGTGTGTACTGTGAGAAGCCTCCAGCGGATACTCTTGAAGAAGCAAAACATATAGCTCGCATGGTGGATGGAAGTGGCATTATTTGTAGTGTGGGATTTCATATGCGCTACTCGCCTTCTGTCGATCGGTTTCGAGAGCTGATGGAAGGTAGAACGGTTAATTTTGTACAGAGTATTTCAGCTGGGTCTTCTGCTGCGACTCGTTCGCTTGATGATTGGTTTTTCCTCAAAGAGAAGTCAGGCGGACACATTATGGATCAGGCCATTCACTTTATCGATTTGATGCGTTTGGTGGTAGGAGAAATTTCGCAGGTGCAGACGTTTGGCAACAATATTGTGTGTCCTAAGACAAATGATTTCACCATTGAAGATACGACATGCACTAATATTCGGTTTACCGGAGGTGCTTCGGGATCTCACATTCACTCATGGGCAGCACAACGAGGCATAAACGAGCTGATGATCGCTGGAGCAGATTTCACACTTTTCCTTGCATCACATAGTCCGCCGCGTGTGTCCGGTTGGATTGGAAACCCCGGGCAAGATCATGAAAAAGTTGACCAGACATTTCCCCAAGGGCCAGCAATGGGACGCGGTGGTCATATTTCGGAGAAACGAAGACTTGAGGATCCACCCGACCCACCACATTGTGAGAGCATGCAAGTTTTTTTGGAGGCGATTCGTACTGGAGATAGTAGCCGGATTCGTAGTCCATTTAGCAATGCTGTGCAATCGCTAGCTACTGTGTTGGCTATGAATCGGTCGATTGATTCAGGACAGGTAGAGGGGGTTGAATTATCAGCAAAGCCTTTTACCCATTCCAATTAATTTGGCAACAAACGACTAAACGCTCACAGTCAATAAGAATTACTTATGAAAAAACTCTCGAAATGCGATACATGTGATATGGATGACTGCCAATCATATGCGTTTTGATAATATTGCCGCACATAGAATCCCACCACGGCTACGCTAAATCTGGAGTACTGGAATGGACACTGTCTGTCGCCCGGTTTTATCCAAGAGTTGCACGAGTGTTGGACAGGCTGATTACCCAATCCAGATCGGAAAATTGCATTTTCAACCTCATGAAGAGAATTCTCTGAAAACAACGCCCAGGTACAAATACAAGTTTAACATTACATATAGTGCCGAAGAGCTAGGTTTTTATGAAGATACCTATATGACTTGGTTGCGCGGAATATCCAAAATTAATGCGGCGAAATTTCAGATTTCCCGTTAGCCTTCCTCAGAACACTAAGCAGTAATCCTAAAAAAATTGCTTATGAAGTAGAAACACCATAGAAGGCAAGTTTTAGCGACGGGATTGTGATGATGGCCAGTAGCTTTCTTCATTTTTGCGAGTTGAGATCCTAACCATTCCTATTTTCTGCGCTTGGAATTTTAGCTCCGTATCCACCACTGAATCCAACGATGAAAATGCTCACACCCTACACTGGCAAGGAAATCCCCCTGTTTCGTTGTGTTCCCAATGAATGAAGAGGAAAACCCGCACTATTTGGCAATCGACCACGATTAGTATGTCAGTGCTGGCTGGATGAAGACTTGGTGCAAGACAAGCAGCATTTTTACACGACGGTCTCAGGTGTAGATATAGAGGTTGGTTAAGTAATTAAGACCTTGAAATAAGCGGGCCAGCTGGATGATACTTTGATTGTGTTTTTTTAGATTACGGAGGATATGATCGGCGATCACAGAATGCTGGGAGAAGTTATGCGTGCGTTCTGTTTTCTTTATCGGCTCAATTGCTTGGAAACTAAAGGCCGAATGGTAAGGACTCAATCGAGAAACGGAATATTTTGCCCACGCTGTACCTTACATTATTCAATCATTCCTGTATACACTGATCACTAGCACTTTAATTTGGTTCCTTTAAGAAATATATCCTAGTTAGAACTGGTGGATGAAACCTGTAATAAAATGACCAATGAATCATTATAACAAACAACGTACAACTGATACTCCACTTTCACAACGCGCACTGACAATTGGTATTATCCTAATCGTTGCGAACTGCTACTGGATCTCTATGGGGCGGGTGACTGATCAATCATACACCACCAATATCTCTCTTTATTTCAACGTTATTTTCAGCGTATTTCTCTTAACACTTTTGAATACCTTTCTTAGGAAGTTCTTACCTAGGTTTGCTTTTCACCAAGGCGAGGTCCTTCTGGTCTACGTGATGCTATCGATTGCTTCTTCTCTCTCTGGGTTGGATATCATACAAAGTCTTGTTGGTATTATAAGCACACCTTTCCTCTTTGCAACACTGGAAAATGAATGGACAAATCTGTTTTGGCGATTCATTCCAAGATGGCTGGTGGTCGAAGAAAAAGGTACTCTGGAAGACTTGTATAATGGAGGATCCACTTTATATACTTCCGAACACTTGCGAGCATGGCTGTTGCCATCATTGGCTTGGTCTGGTTTTCTCTTTGCGCTTCTCTTTGTTATGCTTTGTGTCAATGTTATTGTTAGAAAGCAGTGGGTCAAAGAAGAAAAGCTTAGTTATCCGATTATTCAGTTGCCATTTGCAATGACAACTGAAGAGTCAGATTTCTTTACGAATAAGGTCATGTGGCTGGGCTTCGGTCTTGCGTTCTCCATCAATATCGTCAATGGTCTTCACCATCTGTATCCGATAATTCCCAGCTTAGGTGGGGAATTGTATGAGAAGACGGGGAGAGGATTGGACTTGGGGAGATTTTTTACCGAGAAACCATGGAGTGCAACGGGGTCAATACCCGTAATGATGATTCCTGCAGTGGTTGGGTTGGCTTTCTTTATACCATTGGATCTTTCGTTCTCTTTTTGGTTTTTCTTCTTTTTTGGCAAGTTGCAACCGGTAGTGGCATATGCGATTGGATTGGGAGAACTTCCACGGTTCCCCTACATTGGAGAACAAGCTTTTGGTGGATTGATTGGCTTGTGTCTGATCGCCATCTGGATCAGCCGAGCCCACTTTAAGAAGGCAATTTTCAGCTCGGTTCCTGACGGTGGTGCCACTCAGTTTTCATCCTCTGGATCTCAGTTGGCCCATTTCAAGACGTCAGGTCAGTATCGATTGGCTTTTATGGGTATTTTGTTCGGTATGGTTGTAATCACGCTCTTTTGCTGGCAAGCTAGAATGTCAATGGGGGCCGTTTTCATCTTTTTCCTGTTGTATTTTGCCATCTCCATAGCCATTACCCGTATGAGAGCCGAACTGGGGTCTCCGGTGCACGACTTCCACGATTCCGGTTTGTCCGAAATGGTTGTCACCATCTTCGGAACACGGCGCTTCGGACCTGAAAATTTAACCATGTTCTCTTTTTTTCGCTTCTTTAACCGTGCCTACCGCCCACATCCTATGCCACACCAGTTGGAGGGGTTTAAAATCGCCGATAGAACCAAGGTGAAGCCATCGGTACTATTTGTAGCCATCACAGTTGCCACTGTGGCTGGGGCATTGGCTTTCTTTTGGGCTTATCTGCACAACCAATATAAATTTCCGGGTCTTAATTCCAGGTGGAGAGGCACACACGCCTTTAGTCAACTGAGAAGTTGGCTCTACTATCCTTTATTGCCCGACTATACAGCCATCGGTGCTATGCTGGTTGGTTGCGCTTTTTCGCTATTTCTAATGATGATGCGAATGCGATTTTTGTTTTGGCCCTTTCATCCCGCTGGCTATGTTGTAGCAACTAGCTTCTCTGTCCGTGGATTTTGGTTTTCAATCTTTATCGCGTGGTTGGCAAAGTCAATTGTTCTTAGATTAGGTGGCTCAAAAACTCACCGAGAATTAGCTCCTTTTTTCTTAGGTCTTATACTCGGCGAATTTGTTGCAGGTAGCTTCTGGAGTTTACTCGGTATAGCGCTAGAAAGACCGATGTATAAATTTTTATGGTAATGTCCATTAGATCGTGTTACTATATATAATGTTTGGATATACAGCAAAAATGAAAGTATATTTACTTAATAGTGCGAATTGCGTCTTGGTTCTATAACAAAAAACAAATACAAAAGGTTGATTATGCTCTATAAAACTGCTTTGGTCGGTCGCGTTTTTTCCTTATTAATTTTGGTTTTGTTTCTATTGTGTTCGGATGCTATAGGTGCAACAGAAGAAGGGCTGATAGCTCATTGGCCACTTGACGGAGATGCTAAAGACGCCTCCGGAAATGGTCACGACGGCGTCATTCAAGATGCCAAATGGGTTGATGGAAACACTGGCAAGGCCGCAGAATTTGATGGGGGTAAGGGATGGATGAACGGCTCACGGAAAAAATCGCTGGAAGTTTCACCCATGAGCTGCATGTTCTGGATGAGATCTGGGCCCAAAAGATCCAAGATTTAATATTGTTTACCATGCCAAGGGACCAATGTTCTCATTTAATAAGAATCCGGCAGCTAATGAGCCTACAGGTCCCAAAAATACGATTCGCTGTTGGATAGACACTATTGGTAAGATCTCGAAAGGAACATTATTCACTAAGCGTAATGAGTGGAAAGCTGGTGTATGGTACCATCTTGCCTGTACCTATGATGAGAAGGAACTTGTTCTTTATGAAGATGGCCAGGAAACGGGAAGAACAAAAGTAACCGGTGCGATTGGTCCTCGGTCGAGCGAATTTCGAGTTGCAAAACCCTTCGCTGGAGCCATTGATGAAGTGAAACTCTACGATCGAGCTCTCTCCAGCGCGGAGATAGGATCTGTTGTCGCTGCTGTTTCCACTAAGGACAAACTAGCATCCGCATGGGGAAAGATAAAATCTGAATAAAACCGGTCGCATACCAGAAGAGATTCGAAATTACGTGTTCCAGAATCATCATCTTCTGCGTGGACACACAGTCTCCAGGAAATAGAGTAAGTGCTACTGGCTTGGTCTACCCCCTGGGTTTCCTCTAACGGATCGAAGCTATTTCAAGCCGGGTTCCCATAAGAGCCAGACCAACTTTCGAGCTCGGCAACTTAGGTTGGGTGTATTGGCATGCCAAATGGATACGTCGTTGAGCAGGATATCCCCGGCCTTGCCTGTAAACTTTAGCATTCCTGGTAGTTCCCTCGGTTGACGATCCGTCGTATGAACCCACGATGGAGGGCTGAAGCGTGTGCCGTGACTTCCAGGCATCAACGCAGTTGGGCCCATGTCTTCGGTCACCTCGTCCATCAGCATCGATGCACGAATCAGGAATGGGATGAAGCGAACGCCTTCGCGTTCAGGATAACGCGCATCATTATGCCACGACTGATTCGACGCTTCTCCGCCAAAGTGGACGCTGCCATATGTGTTGCGGAACTTGGGATTTCTTTGCCAAACAGCGCGTGCCATGCAGAGGATCAAGGGATGAAGCGAAAGCAGTTCACTCAGTTGTTGGAAAGCGTCATCACCTTTAAGTTCATCGATCTGGAATCGCCTTCCGTAATTCCGCCATTCTTCGCCCCGTTCCCGAATGATTTTTTCCGTGTATTGATCGAACCTCGCTTGAAGTTCCACTAATAAGTCAAGCGGAACAGCATTTTGAAGAATCGTGTAGCCAGCCTGTTGATATTGCAGGACTTTCGCTTCAATACGATGTTCCTGCTCAAGTTCGGGCATGGGTAGGGCCGTGGAAACCTGATCGCTTATGCTCATTGTTTGCCCTTTGTGTTTATTTATAACAGTCATGATTGTGGGGGACATTCCGGTAGAATGACTCCGGCAGCAACTCGAAATGCCTAGTTCAACACGTGACCAAAGTTATCAGACTTGTCAGAAACCGAATCACTTTTAGTTTCGAAAGCTATTGGAGATAATAAACACGCTTGATTTTATCTTACTTGGGGCCCTTATGTCAAATAGACTGAATCCGTGACTTCCTAGGCTAGTTTATAATTGCCAATAGGGGCCGCTTATTATGTTTGACTTGCAGAAAAGGTTGTGCTACCATCCCGCTAAATCGTCAGGCAAAAGCAAAAAATATTTGCCTGAACTAGTGTAAGTTGCTTCTCAGTTCTATAACAAAAAAACAAATATGAAAGGTTGATTATGCTCTATAAAACTGCTTTGGTCGGTCGTGTTTTTTCCTTATTAATCTTGGTCTTGTTTCTATTGTGCTTGGATGCTATAGGTGTGAAAGAAGAAGGATTAGTAGCTCACTGGCCACTTGACGGAGATGCTAAAGATGCCTCCGGAAATGGTCACGATGGTGTCATTCAAGGTGCCAAATGGGTTGATGGAACCACTGGTAAAGCCGCAGAATTTGACGGGGGTGGTTCATGGATGAACGGCGGACGGAAACCATCACTGGAAGTTTCACCCATGAGCTGCATGTTCTGGATGAGACCCGAGCATGATCTAGACTCAAAAGATCCAAGATTTAATATTGTTTACCATGCCAAAGGGCCAATGTTCGCATTTAATAAGAATCCGGCAGCTAATGAGCCTATAGGTCCCAAAAATACGATTCGCTGTTGGGTGGACACTATTGGTAACATCCCTAAAGGAACATTATTCACTAAGCGTAATGAGTGGAAAGCTGGTGTATGGTACCATCTTGCCTGTACCTATGATGAAAAAGAACTCATTCTTTACGAGGATGGCCAGGAAACGGGAAGAACAAAAGCAACCGGTGCGATTGGTCCTCGGTCGAGCGAATTTCGAGTTGCAAAACCCTTCGCTGGAGCTATTGATGAAGTGAAACTCTACGATCGAGCTCTCTCCCGCCCGGAGATTCGAGATTTCAGTGGTTTAGCCGTCGATTTTCTATCGAAATTGCCGATTAAGTGGGGAGAGATAAAGCAACAATTAGATTGATCTCAAGTCGGAGAGTGACAACCGCCCCGTGTGGCTGAAATTGCCTTGAAATGGCTTCGGATGGATGAGCATACCTGCTTCATAAAAAGTATTTCGGCGAGCTCGGCGAATTAGAGAAGGAACTGAACATCTGCCTTGTAGTAGGATTGGTCGAATCAGATGGTCAGGTTGCTTGCAAGTTATGTTGATTAGAACGAATACCTAGCTAATTCATCGCCTCTCACAAGCAAAAGATGTTGTGATAGGCGACGCGAGAAAAATCCTGCACCGAATTTAGTTGGTTGAATTTCCAATCCGCACCAGACGTATAAAATTAGTGGGTGCATATCATGTGGAAACACACTTTCCTGTGTCTTCGTTCCCTCCGTTTTTTTGTTGCTGAATTAGATGGGTTAATTGTCTGGGATATGCTACTTGGCATGGGAGGCAAGTAGACTCCCGATGGTTGGTTCAAGAGTAGTTCTTGTCAATCACGACTGAACAAACCGGTACGGAACACGACAAAATTGGCGTTGCGTACTCTAACTTGCTAGCTAACTCCTGTTATGTATTAGACCTCTTGCCTAAGTCAGGATTTGAGTTTGAGTTCAAGATTGTAGATGGCAGCAATCAAATTAAAGCGGAGTGAAAAACGTCGTCGTCGGTTGCGATAACG
>JYMV01046078.1_pt1 | contig 15862 bp, 10 predicted proteins | sample 338911 | NCBI WGS metagenome assembly JYMV01 (sample SAMN03354496, study PRJNA234377) | hydrothermal vent metagenome | biome: Deep sea; feature: Hydrothermal plumes at the Eastern Lau Spreading Center, Western Pacific Ocean; material: Seawater | place: Tonga | collected 2009 | depth 2000 m m
TGCATTAATTCTCGAAGAGAATCCGTTTATCAATCAGGTTGTCGAGGTCTTTCGTACCGCAAGTGCCAAAATGAAGCGCAAGAGTGACTGGGTCAAAAAAATCCGCAGTATCGGTTTCAAGAGGATAGCTGATTTGGGAATTCTGGCTGTTTTGTCTAAAATGACTGAGAAGGCAAATGAAACCAAGTGCTCGTCGGTGATAATTGCGATCACTAGTAGACTAAAGCGCCAATACGAACTAATCATCTCAGGAATTGAAATTCGGAAGTTGAAAATTATGGCATGGAATATCATCCATGCTTTGCGAGAAGCACAAGTAGTCGAGTTATACCGTGTCGGTCATACTTCCGAAGATAGTCACATCATGTTAAGACTTAGCGCCAAGACTGTCGAGGTTCTCAAGGAAAAGGGTTACAGCCTGCGTGATCCCATCATGCGACCGATGTTGTGCCGTCCAGTTGAACATGAGTATAATCCAGTTGAACCTGAGTTATCCAGACCCGGTGGAATGCTGACACCGAAGCTACGACGAACGGTAAAAGATAGGAGGCGCTTGGGGTCAAGTGAACACCTCGTAGGGGCATTGAATAATCTTCAGAACACCAAATGGGTGATTAATCACAAGGTATGGGAGGTTGTCACAAGCGATATCGTATTTGGTGACGATTCAACGGCTTGGTCGGAACTTCCCGCTCCAATCTCACAGACGTTGTATTCGGCCAAGGAATTGGTGAATAGGAGAAAAGATGACCCCGATGACAACGGCCATTTCTACCATGCCTGGGTGGCTGGCCCAAGGGGGAGACTGTATACACTATGCCCATGGTTATCTCCTCAAGGTGGAGACTTGAGCCGTGGACTGATATGTTTTGATGAGCCCATGAAGGTGAACAAAAAGGCCAAGGGTTGGATAAAGTGCCACGTCGCTGATTTATTCAAAGGCGTCGAGGGCTTCGCATCTACACTACGTGGAAACCCCCGTTTCTCTGAAATGCACGCGTGGTTTGACGAAAACCGAGAACGGATTTTCGATGTCGGCAGAAACCCGCTGCACAAAAGGAATATTCCTCTGTGGTGGAATGACAAGGAAGAGGAATCTGACAAGGAAGAGGAAGGCAATCATCCGTACGGGGTTCGCAAGAAGTACTTCCAGAGAATAGCCGCGGCTTATGACGCATGGATGGCATTTGAGAAGACTGGTAAATCTTCTATTGCAATTCAGCAGGATGGGACCTGCAACGGTCAACAACACTGCGCCGCATTGATGCGGGATTCCGACCTCGCTGAGTATGTCGACTTGGTCGAGAATTATACCAAGAAAGATTTCTATGGCGCGGTTGCGGAAAATGCCGCGAAACTGTGGGATTGCGGGGAATTGAAACGCAAGTTTGACACCTACCTGTCTGCAAACACTGCAATTTTCTCAAAACGTAGTTTTGCCAAGATACCTGTGATGGTATTGGGTTATGGAATATCGAAAGGAGGATTACGAAAAGAGATTTTTGATGCTAAGGGGGAGCGATGGGAGAACCTCGCTGGCGAAGGTGAAGAAGACGATTGGATTATACATCCGGGGGAAGATAGCATATTGAATGACATTAAATTGGAAAATCCCCAAGATTACAACACTCTGGCTTGGGATCTAGCCAATTATTACCATCGAGCATTCGCTATTACGGTTGAGAATGCAGGTGAAGTGAGGAAAATTCTGCAACAATGTACTTCGAGTACAAAGATACCGATCGAGTGGTCAACCGCTGCCGGGATAACTGTGAGTAATCGATATAATCTGAAACTGAAGTCATCTGATGGTAAATCACATCAATACAGAGCATCATCGGTGTGGAAGGATAAATCACATAGTACTATTCGGATGGCTAGATATGATGAAAACAAATTTGGTGGTGCTAAAATGCGGCGGAGCATCGCTCCCAATTTTGTACATTCTCTCGATGCTTCACACATGATGATGGCGATAAACTCCATGGCGGAAAAAGGCATAACCTATTTCCACATGGTACACGATTCCTTTGCAACCCATGCCGCAAATATCGAACTGATGCGCGATGCGGTGCGCTCAACCTTCGTTGAGTTACATCGTGATGACCCATTGGCACGGATAGCGAAATCCTACGATATCGAAATAAGCGGCCGCGGGGACTTTGATATCGAAAGAGTCCTCAACTCGAAGTACATGATTCACTGATTACAGGCTTTAAATAGGGCAAATACTGTTATTGTAATTGTTCGTTTGTCATTCCAATCTGCTGCGCATTTCTGGATTGTCGAGCTTGCTGGCTTAGGGGAGTTGTAAACATTGGCACACAAGTATTATATCTCAGCAAAACTCACTAATTTCCCCCTTAAGGTAGAATGAGGCTCACCGAGCCCTATTTCACCTCTAGCCCGCAACTGACCGAACCGATTGAAGGAGGATAATAAAAATGACCATTGAAGAAGAAATTATTGCATGCCCAGACTGCGGCAGCAATTGCCGAGATTATGATATGATGAATGGAGAGGAACTGTGCAATGACTGCGGCCTCGTGCTCGATTGCTACAATATCGAACAATACGACCAATCAACTCTCAATATCGACAATTTGAGCGAGGCCCATGGTCGTGGCCCTGCTGATTCCCGCAACCTACCAATGCAACCAACTACCATTCCCTTTCAAAATCGCGACCACTCCGGCGCCCGACTCTCTAGCCAGCAAAGTCGTACTTTCCACCGCTTACGAAGATACCAGACACAAGTAGCCAGCAATGTGCTTGGCTCACGTTCTCGAAGAGACTCTGGGGACATCATTCGAAGGTTCTTTGGTGAAAGAAAGGGACTATGCGACCGTGCGCTTACTCTATTGCATCATGGTTGGCCCAACACCAGCGAAGATAAGTCTCCACACCTTCAAGCAATTTGGGAAGTTGCTCAGCCATACGGTGTTGAAGCCTCCGCCGCTGCTTGCATCAAAGTTGCCCTTGAAGAGGTAGATGTGCAGATTCGTCCATCTAATCTGCATGATTTGATGCCAAGCAAGTGCGTTAATCCGCAGGAATGCATCACTGACTCAGTCAAGGCTCTTCGCCTGCGTGATGGCCATGCGGCCGAGGCACGTCCAACCGCCACAGGACGAGTTTGCCATCATATTGAAGAAGCAATACGGGCCGAACCTCGATTACTACAAATCGCAACTGAACTTGAGGACCATGCAGTTATCCTGGCCGATTCAGGTGAGATGCCCCCCGACTCACGTAATTGGCTCTCCAACCTAGCTTGGCGGTTGTGCCAAGATAACGGAATCAGCATTCTACAAAAGGAACTCATGCCTGCATTTGATGCAAAACAGACCTCAACCTACTCAAAGCATATTACTGCATATATCGATGGTGGAATGGCTGCCTTGGTACGCTTCAAGCGAGGTGACTGAGATGAGTAATCTATTGACCCCCGTGCCTGAACCTGACGGAACCTGCCACTGTTGCGGTCACGCTTTGGCGGAGATTGAAGAAACGCTACTTTGTGAGTTATGCCGCCCTTGGAGACATGCATTCCTCTCAATTCGCCATCATTTTGAGCCTTGGGTAACCCACATTCTTCGTGAGGCTCGCCCCGCCATGGCGATTGTCTCAAATCGTCAAGAGTTACAGACTAAACCCCTTTGTGATGATGATTGGGCGCGGTTGTTCACCGAGTTAGGGATACCACATAAGCGCACGAATTACTCACGGCCGTCATTGGATGAGGGTATTGTCGATCGTCTAGAGTGGTTGAATTGTGAGGGTCGAACTATTGTAATGGATGATAACTATGCCAGTGCATACCCACGTTCAGAGGTACCCACCAGCAGAAAACCCCGTTCAGTGATGGCGAAAATACATACTTCGTTTGGCACACTGGTGGTAACATGGGATGGTGTTTCCGTCGCGGGAGAGAAAATCTTAGGTGGCCCGGTAATCCCCTTGCTGGACATCACATCCTTTCGCCAACATCATGACATCAATGGTGAAAATCCTTCGCAATACGGGCCGACGCGAAATACTATCCTACAGGAGTGGTCTACCAGTGAAGCCTTCCGCCACCTCGATGGATTCTTCCATCAAGAGAGGTTGCGCTCTCATTTCATTGAGACACAGATAAGTAACGAGGCATTCGGCATCAAGTGGCCGAAGATACCTCCAAGCTGCCGTTCCAGCCCATATGGATATCACCTGATAGTATCTAAATCAAAGTTTTACGAAAACGAAGATATTCCTCTACCACACGATATAGAGTTGCTCTGTGCATTCAGCGACGCGTGGCGTGGTGATTTTGGCCATGAACAAGCACTATTACTTCGCGCCAGTATCCTATACTGGTGCCACCCCGAATGGAGTTTGAGCACACATTTCATTCCCGAACCGATTTGTCGCAGTTTCCAACTACTACGATCTGTTATCGATTCCACTCCGATGATTTCACTCTTTGCCGAGGGTATCGAGGTCAAGGGAAAGAGTGGTACATTGTGGCGTGTAGAGTGCCGATCCGGACCTGACATCCACTACCCCTCTTGGTCAGTCTCCAGTGCTGAATCAGGTAATGAGATCTGTATCTACGATCAGGAGAAAGAATTACCACTCGGTGACAGATTGCTTACGGTTGTGCTGAGTTTCCACGATGATATCGAGTTGGCCAAAAGAGTGGATACGGTTGCACTCGAAATGGCTTGTGGTAAACGCCGCACTGCTGCTCTGCGACGGCAATTGGGGCAATTCGAGCGTCAAATGGATGCCCAGCAGGAAATGGATGCCCAGCAATACGAGGTTCAGGTGATGCCGTATGACGTGGAGAATGAGCACTTTCGAATCATCGAAGACGGTGCAGAGCCCGAGTGTGCAATCCTAGATGTCCTTGATCATGCGATTCCACACCATTTTGTACACATCCTCCAGCAAGAACATTGGCGAGAATACCACTTTCCTGAAATCGAACGAAGAGTGGGGTGGTATTTGTGATGCTGACAAACCTTTCGATGCCAGAAGCTACGATTCACCCTTCAAAAGGGGCAGATGACCAAATGAAAATGCCCGGAGAGGAAACCATGGAGAAAATAAATATGAAAACGAAAAATGAAACCGATAAACAAAACCCAACCACTACTGTTCTAGTCGCCGACAAGAGCGGTCATAGTACCCTGCAACTAACCAAACAAGAGACCATTTCGATGGTCGAAGAACAAGGTAATAGTTGGGTCTTTGCCGATGGGCGTATGCTCGATGCCGCAGGACTGGGTGAAGCTGATTGGAATGCCATCGGCACCGTTCAGTTGGTACCTGGTCTGGTCGGTGGCGATGATGAGATTCGTGTAGCGGTGCAGATCGCTAACCATACCGGCCACAGCACCGTGTTGATGACCCAGTCCGAAGCGGTGGCAACGGCTATTGATACAGCCAATTCCTGGATTTTCATCGATGGTCAGATGGTTGATACTGCTGTACTGGCCGCGGCTGATTGGGCGCAGGTGAAAACGATGCAGATAATGCCGCAATTGATTGGCGGTGCGCATGCTGGGTTGCAGAATCTGCTCATCGTCGGTGCCGGCGGCATCGGTTCAACTCTGCTAGACTTACTCGCCCCGGCGGCAAGCCGGTGCAACCTCAACTGCCGAATTACGATGATGGATGATGACCTTGTCGAAGCCAACAACCTCGGCCATCAGCGGTTCGGTAATTCCGAGGTTGGTATGCTCAAGGTCGACGCCTTGGCGCAGCGCCACAATACGTATCCCGGCATCGAAGTAGTGGCGCGCGGTGAAGCATTGCGCAAGGCCGATCAATTGGCTGAATATGACGTGGTCGTAGTCGCAGTCGACCGGCCTGAGCCACGTGCACTGGTTCACAATAGTGACAAGCCTTGGCTCGACCTTCGTTGCCGTGGTGATGGCTGGATGTTGCTCGATAGCAATACCGATTCTACCATCATTTCACAACTCTCACCACCACATGAGCCGACCTCCTGCCAACTCAAGGGGGCACTAGAAGCCGGCAATATCGAATTTGGTTTTGCCGCGGTGGCCGCTGCCGGGGCACAATGGTTGCTCCAACACATGCGCCTGGTCATGGGTGCAACAACGACCACTCCCATGGCCCAGATGAATTCACTTACCATGGGGCCATTACCACTGCCTGCTCCAATGACGGTGCGCCCCTCATCAGACCAGACATCGCAATCTTCCGAGGTGAGCGCGTGAAGGACGAGGTCAACACTGCCTTGGAACTCATTGAAGGAGGAAATGCTGACGACACGACGGCGATTATTGCTGAGTTGGCAAGCCGCGGGGAATGGGATTCAGTCTACTTTCTATCCGCTTCTGCCGGACGAGAATTAAGCGTTCTGTTCGATGCTGAAAATACCGTCCACGTCGATTGGGGAGGGCCTGGACTGGTCCCCCTCCATCCACCACTGGGGATTTCCATTCCCTTCCGACTCTGGGTTCATACTCATCCGCATGGTCATGCATACTGGTCGTTGACCGACCGCCAGAGCATTGCTCAGGGAACTATTATTCTTGAGCAGGCTCAAGTGCTGGGAAGCAATGGAATCCTCTCCACCACACGAATGGAGAATCCAAGTTCAGATGGAAGACTAGATGCCAGCGGGCCGCTCGCTCGCTGGACCAAAGAACAGGTATTACCCTGGGAAGAATGGCAACTGCGCAAACAGCGTGTTACCAACGAGATGCACACCGAGGTGAGCGCTTGAAAGACTGGATAGCCCGACAACCCGATGATGAGGCAGAACTCAACAAGATTCGCATGGCTATTGCCATGGGTGCCGGAATCAGTGTAACTGACTTCCTCAACCGCTTGCTAGGTCACGAACCCGATGCATCACTTGTCGAGACCGTGACAATGAAACTCGAGCAGGCGAAGGCTGACGGGGAACCGGTGGATATCGAAGCCTACGTCAAACAACTGACTTCTTGGCAACAGGAACTCGCATAATCGTAGGCTACAACGCCGAAGGCCACAACGAATTGCTACGACTTTCGGCCTTCGGGGAGTAGTCCTGAATTTCCACCAATAGAGCGAAGTCCGAGCCTAGATTTAGTTCTCTGTGGCCTTCGCTAGTGTCAGATGCTTGATTGGTGGAGCAATCCCGAGATCTTCGGGGAAATCCATGATTTTCTCCGGAATTGGCAGGGGGATTTTCTCACGTCCGACCAGAGCGACCCGACTGGGACGAGAATCATCGAGTAAGCGGCGGTCAACCAATGGCGCCAGGGTATTGGCGAATTCGAGAACATCATCGTGGCTCGGCATATTCTCCAGTGACATGACCTCCCGGCTATGACCGACGAAAACATATCCCTTGCACTCAATCCAATCCGGGTCGGCACGGTTGTCCAGTGCCGCATACTGGGCGAGATGTTCGGGATTCATATTTTCACCCTTCACCAAGGTGTGACGGCACACGATTCGGGTATCCAGGCTGGGGAGAAGGTCAATTGTCTGCTCAAATTTCTGCCACGCGGCCGAGCCCCACTTTGGCTTGCAGATGCGGTTGAAGACTTCCTCATTGGGAGCATCGACACTGACGTAGAGTTGGGTTGGTAAGACATCGAGGTTCTCGATTGCCTTGGGCAGGGTACCGTTGGTGACCAGCATCGTCGTCATCCCATGCTGATGGCAGAGGTCGATGTATTCGGATAGATTCTGATACAGGGTCGGCTCACCGTTGAGGGAGATGGCAACGTGTTTCGGGTTCTGTGCCTCGATGAACTTCTCTGGGCTGGCAGCGATGTTTCCACCGTATCCGGTGAGCAGGCGACGCTGGGCGCGCACGCTCTCATAAAGAAGTTCAAGTGGGTCTTGGTCGGTCAATTCAAGACTGTCCATATGTGGCTCTCGCCAACAATATGTGCACGCTAGATTACACTGGTCAACAACCGGTGACATCTGCAGACATTCGTGGCTGGCGATACCGTAGAATTTACCTTTGTAGCACGAGCGGTCGCGCAGTAGGCTCTCCTTGGTCCAATGACAGATTTTGACGCCGCCGTGCTCGCCGACGAGGTGATAGCGCTGCTTCTGCAATTTTGCCTTTAGTTGTGGGTCCATTGCCATTTCTGTACACGCCCTGAAGCTCACAACCCACTATTCCCGCGCGGTCGGGGCGTGGCTCGAACACTCATCCCACCATAGCCCGCCATTTCAAACCCGCGCCCGACCAATGGTCGGCTTGGGGTTGGCACAATAGCGGGTTTTCAGAGAGGCCAAAGAGTGAGACTTTCAGCGATGTAGGATTGGCAAGAAGGCATTTGCCGCCTTCTCACAGGCATTCGCAACATCGTCCAAGCGCTGTAGTACCCGATACATGTGCATTGCCGCCAGTGCATCCTCATCACCAGAAGAGAACACGTGTGCGGCCGCCCGGGATTCCACTTCATCGGCCTCATGCTCTCTCAGATTGACCGCATCGATGAGGTTTTCCAGCCTCTCCTTGGCGACCTTGGTCATCCCCGACAGGCTCATGTCCTTCAGCGCCTCAACCGCATCCTCGTAAGCGGCGACGGTTATCGCCACCGCTTCGCCCATTTTCTTGAGGTTGACCAGGGCATCGTCATTGTCGTAGAGTTCTCTGAACGATAGTTGTTCAGCAACATTTTGTGCGTAGTCGGCGATTCGGTCTTGGCGACTGAGCATGTGTAGGAATTCATCCCGATTGACCATCAAGCGGAATTCAAGCGCCACCATTCTTGAACGCAGGTCATTCTTGAGCACATCAGCGGCCAACTCGGCCTCAATGGTTGCCTTGATTTCAGCGCTGGCATCCTTTCTCTCGGAAGCCTTGTTCACCGCCTCCAACATTTTCTCGACGGTTATTTCTACCGACTTGGCATGCTCGTGGAATAATTCGAATGGTGTGTGGGCGACGGCATCATCTATCAAGGTCGAATCGTGCACGACCTCTTCGACCGGCTCGTCACGAATGTTCTTCCACATCACATAGCCTACGGTCAGGAAAGCAATCGGTAGAATCACTATCATATTCAGGTCATCACCACCGGAGGCGACGAAGAGGACCACGGCACCGAATGCGGCGACGGGGACGCTGGCTATCCAAGAAGCGACAATCTTGCCGAAGACCCGGAAATCAACAGCCTTCGCGCCACCAGCCAGGCCGACTCCGACCACCGCTCCAACCAAGGTGTGGGTGGTCGATACAGGGACCGCAAGGAATGGCATCGAGAAAATCAGAATCGTCGTGGCCGCACCGAATTCCGCGGCAAAGCCGCGGGTTGGAGTTATTTCGGTGATCTTGGTACCGATGGTCTCCATCACCCGCCATCCCCAGGTCATTACCCCGATGGCGATTCCGAGGCTGCCCAGCAGTAATATCCACACCGGGATTGAGGTCTTCTCTAGGATTTCACCACCACCGCCAAGGATTTGCCATACCGCAGCCATCGGCCCGATAGCGTTTGAGAGGTCGTTTGCTCCGTGCGCGAAAGCGACATATGCGGCGGTGATGATCTGCAACCACACAAAGATGCGCTCAACCCCCTTGAAGCCGCGCTTCTCGTCATTGATGTCCACGCGAATCAGGACATTATACAGCACCAGACTTGCAAGAGTACCGATTATCGTCGCGACAATCAACGAGTTCAGCGGAAACCATGCATTATCTGCCATCGGATTCCAAACTCCACCTTCCTTCACCGGTAACCAGTCGTATTTGCTGGCGATGAACCCCCCGCTCTCCAAATTGGAGAAAAATCCCTTCAATGCCTTGAATTGAAGCGCTAGACCGAGGACAAAGAAGGTGGGAAATGCAAGAATTGGGGCAATTTTAACCGCTTTCTCCTCAGGATTTTCTGCATCCATTATCATCCTCTTGATGATGTAGTAAGAGAAGAATGCGAGCAGCCCTCCCATCAATGGGCTGACCACCCAGGAGATAACCACTTTGAGCACGACCCCCCAAGCGATGAGATCATCCATCTCATACTTGACCTCGAGAATCAGACCGATGCCGATGATACCACCGATGATTGAGTGTGTGGTGGAGACCGGTAATCCCATTCGTGTGGCTACGGTCAACCAAGTTGCAGCGGCCATCATCGCGGCGATGAACCCGAATGCCAAATCGCGTGAGAATTGGGTACTCACTTTTTCGAAATCTACATTCAAGATGCCTTTACGGACAGTATCGGTAACCGCATCACCAGCGAAGAAAGCACCGCAGAATTCAAAGATTGCCGCGATTATCACCGCCTGCTTCAGGGTCAGGGCGCGTGAACCGACCGAGGTACCCATCGCATTGGCTACATCGTTAGCACCGATATTCCAAGCCATATAGGCACAGACCAGCAGTGCCAGTCCCAGAATGATGGTGGTGGTGGGTTCCATGGCGCATTCGATGCCGAGATAGTATATCATCGAGAACTTAGGTAATCTATATAGAAATATGTAGTTTGGCAGAGAACATGGTATCTGGCCCCGGTGACGAGGAAATCAGGAAAGTACAGTTGACAGGCGGGGCGACATACACCATCAGCTTGCCCAAAAAGTGGGTCGTTGCCAACGAAATTCAGCCGCGCGATTCGCTTCGACTCGATTGGCGCCCCAGCGGGGCAATCCGCTTGACGCCGTTACATATCAGCGAGCAGACCGGGAAGAGATTGGATATTGTCGCCGACAAATTGCCGCAAGGAAGTCTGCACGATCACCTGATGGCTGCATATATTTCAGGTGGAGATTTAATCAAAGTCAGATATGAATCTGGTTCTGAGAAGAAATACTCGAGAGAGATTCGCAGATTCTTACGTAACACTCGCGGTTTCGAAATCCTCGCCGAGGATGATGAATCACAATCTTTGGTTTGCCTGATCAAATCCGGGGAAATGCCTTTGCAGTCGAGCCTCAATCGAATGTACTTCTTATTGTCATCACTCTCGCGTGATGTGATGGCGGTATTTGGCGGTGAAGATTTGGAAATTCTCAGCGATGATGGCGAGCGAGAATCCGAAGTTGATGCGATGCACTACCTCATCGAGCGCCAGGTCGGGGTGCTATTGGATTTCCATGCCGTGGCCTCGTCGCTGGACATCAATCGCAATCAGGCGGTGCAATGCGCTAATCTGGCTAACTCGTTGGAGCGGATGATGGACCACATGTTTCAGATTACCACCCTTATCCGTGAAACCCAACCCTTGCCTAAACTCGATGCCGCATCAGAACCACTGATTCATATCCCGGTCTGGCAATCAGCGCTGAAACAGATGATGATTGATATCCGAACCCGAGATTCACACTCGATAGAAAAAGCCCGAGAATCACTTCGATCGGCGCAGAAGGAACTCGGCGAGCACGAGGAGCGAATGATGGTCGATAAGAAGAGGAGAGCACTACCGATGTTGTTTGAGTTCAGGTTATCAGAATCCATTCGCAGGTTGTGCGCCTATGCGCTGGATATCGGTGAGACCCTGCTCAACATGAAGGCATATGATGAGATGATTATCGAATACAATTAGTTGGCTGATGGCTACCCGATAGTTGCAGAACCCGTTCCGGCACGCGGCGGATTTCGAGGTTGAGTGAATCTGAAGGGAATGCCCGCGGCAGATTCATATAGATAAGGTGTGGGAAGTAAACCAAGGGCAAAAAGTAAACTGCCTGCCAGAGGTGAACGAATGGATCATGAATTAGACGGATATGTCGATGAATTAATGGAAAAACAGCAATACCGGAACGGAATATTCAGCAAGTTCTGGATTTTCCCCAATCTTTTCGATGTTCTCCGTGGGCGGACTCTTTGAAGCGTATCGTTTTCAATGATGACGCCGACAGAGCGTCATGTATCAGGAGGCTATTGCAACCCCGCGACTTGAGTCGTGGCCCTGGCATCTCCTCGGTTTTATTCTCCCAGTAGTCGTTGTTTACGGTAATCTGGTTGGTGGATACTGGGTCGTAGCCGGCACATTAGTGGCATTGGGAATATTCCCGATAATCGATTTTTTTTCCAAGCAGGCTGCGCCTGAACGTGTGGCTGAAGTAAATAAATTCGCTTGGAATACCATTTTGACTGGGCACTCGATTGCACAAATCCTGGTCGTTTCCACTCTTCTATGGCGGGCACTGCAGGATGGTGGTCAATGGACGACCTGGGCGGCAGCGGCATCGACGGCGATGAGTAGCGGCGCCTCGGGAATAATTTCCGCCCATGAAAACGGTCATCGCAAGAAGGGCTCGCCATTGTGGTGGTTGGCACGATTGAATCTCCTCTCGGTCTTGTATCTCCATTTCACCACCGAACACAATCACGGTCACCACCGTAATTATGCTACTGCGGTCGACCCGGTTAGCGCACCCAAGGGCAGAGGACTATGGGTTCATCTGGGGATTGCCATACCCCGACAATTACCTTCGGCTTGGAGAACTCATTCCCAGCGCGGTCGCCGAGGCCTGCGAAACCCGGTATTCCACGGGCTACTCCTACAAACTGCGCTGGTGGCCGGAATTTGGTATTGGCTTGGTCACTGGGTGATGCTGGCGTTCTTAATGCAGGCAGGAATTGCTATTATTCTGCTCGAATATGTGAATTACATCCAACATTACGGCCTGAGATGTGAGGTGGGAGAGCGTCAGACGACCATGCATTCATGGGAATCCCTATCACTGTGGTCGCGCTGGACATTGATGGAATTGCCCTTACACCCAGCTCATCATCAAAAGTCGAGTGACCCGATTTGGGCGCTGCGTTCGTATCCGGAATCACCGCAGATGCCGGTGGGATATTATGGCCTGTTTTGGCCTTGCACCATTCCACCGCTGTGGCGGCGATTGATGGATCACCGCATCCCGTGAATCATTCACCGGCTTCGAGTTCATAGGCCTCATTGAGCATTCTCTGCTCCTGCTCCGCATTCTGCACCGCGAGGCGAACCGCGACAGCGGTATCAGGGGTTACCGAAATCGAGGTGATTCCACAGTCGATGAGGAAGGGCGGATATTCCTCGGGGTGGTCGGAGGGCGCCTGACCGCAGATGCCGATTTCCAACCCCTTATCCCTGAAGGTCTGAATGACATTGCGCACCATCGATTTGACCGCCGGTGAGCGAGCATCGACCGGGTGGAGGTAACCCTCCAAGTCATCTCGAGAAACCGCGTAAACGGTTTGCACGAGGTCATTGGTGCCAATCGAGCCGCCGAATAATTCCATTTCATCGATGAAGCGCTCGGCCTCGATAATGTTTGATGGCAGTTCTACCATGATGAATAGAGGAACGCCATTTTCCTGACCGAGGCGATTTTCTTCAAGCACCTGCTTAACCGCTACCCCTTCTTCGGGACTTCGGCAGAAAGGAATCATCAACTGTAGATTATCCAGTCCGTATTCTTCAACCACTCCTCGCAAGGCCTCGCATTCCATGGCGAATGCCGGTGAGAATCTCGGGTCGACATAACGACTGGCACCGCGCCAAGCAATCATCGGATTCTCCTCGATAGGCTCAAACACCTCGCCGCCGAGAAGTTCACGGTATTCATTCGATTTGAAATCGGAAAGCCGGACCAGAACCGGGCGGGGGTGGAAGGCAGCACAGATCAGGCCAACACCTTCCTGCAATTTGTTGATGAAAATTTTCCGCGGTGATGAATGAGCGCCTAGTCGGCTGTCGATGTCCCTGAACAGGTCGTCCCACTTGTCAGCGTCCATGCGCTCCAAGCCGCGGGCGAACGGTGCTAATTCGGGCGCGATGACCCCGCTGTCATGATACTGGCACAGTGCCTCGTAGTGTAGCAAAGCCAAGGGGTGAATGCCGACCTCGGCCGAAAGCACGAATTCTATTCGCGCTAGCCCAACCCCATCGACTGGAAGCATGGAATCAGCGAGCGCCTTGGTGGGGAATCCGACGTTGAGTTTTATCTTGGTTTCCAAATCTTCGTCGAGTTCGATATCGATGGTCTCGATGGTGAAGGGTTGTTCACCCTCGAAAATGACCCCGGTATCCCCTTCAGAGCAAGAACCGGTGACCACCATGCCGGTTTCCAGGGAGTCGAGAGCTTCTGTACAACCTACGATTGCCGGAATGCCGAATTCTCGAGCGATAATCGCCGCATGACTGGTGCGACCCCCTTTGCGAGTGACAATCAGCGAGGCCTGTTTCATCATCGGTTCCCAATCGGGCGTGGTCATCTCGGTGACCAGGACATCGCCTTGGTCAAAGACCAGTTCCTCCCAAGCCAACTCGTCGCTTTCCTGTCCAGCGGCAAGCGAGTCCCGAAGCGAGCGTTTCATGCGAATCACTTCTTCGTAGTCTTGGTAGATGCGAACTCGGCCCGAGCCGATTCGCTGACCTACTGCTTGTCCTTCGGCGAGAACCTTGCCGTTCTGACGAAGAGATTTTGACAAAACGGGCTCCATCACGTAACGAATCAACTGCGCACCGGAATGGTTGGCGTGGACGGTTTCCGGGCGAGCTTGGACAATGAACAACTGACCGGTGCGACCATCTTTAGCCCACTCGATATCCATCGGACGGCCATAATGGCACTCGATATGTGAAGCCATATTAGCGAGGGTGAGTATCTCGTCGCGCTCCAGCGTCCACTTCTTGCGTTCTTCAGGAGTCACACCGATGACCATCGTCTCGTCGCCACTACGCTCGGCATAGACCATCTGTTCCTCTTTGTCACCCAGGTGGCGGTGGACGATGGCGTTATGACCGGTAAGCAGACCCTGCTTCCACACTAGGAAGTTATCGGGTGAGACACTACCTTGGACCAGCAATTCTCCCAGCCCGTATGAGGATGAGATGTGGATTACCCCGTCATGACCCGAGTCCGGGTCGATGGTGAACATCACCCCTGAGCAGGCCAAGTCCGAGCGCACCATCTTCATCACCACGACAGCCAAGGCACTCGCCAGAGGGTCCATGCCGCGGTCCAATTGGTAGATCACCGCTCGCTCGGTGAATAGACTGGCGACACAGTACTTCCAATAAATGACAACATTTTCTGCTCCTTGAATATTGAGAAAAGATTCGTACTGACCGGCGAACGAGGCCTCGGCCGAATCCTCGACAGTAGCTGATGAGCGCACCGCCACGTCGACTCCATGGCCGTATTCCTCGCACAATTGTTGGTATCCTTCTTCGATGACCTCGGATATCTCTGAAGGAACGTCGCTTTGGACAATCAATGCTCGCGCCAAAGCGGTTCGCGAATGCATTTCAAGGTGGTCTTCGTGGTCAGCATTGGCGAAGCAGGCATTGAGGGCTGTGCGCAAAGTCGGTTGCATCACGACTTCTTCTCTAAGTCCGGGAACATCTTCAACTTCGGCAACACCGCCCCACGCACCTTCGCCGACCGGGGCATCGACAAATTGGTGATAGGCGTCTACGGTGACGGAAAATCCGTTCGGAATCAGCACCCCACGCTTGTGCAGGGCACGATACATCTCGCCTAGAGATGCACCTTTACCACCTACCGCATCGACATCATCCATTGTACAATCTGAAAACCATTTGATATGCTGCGCGGTGCTCATTGAATTCCCCACTGACCATTCGGTCAAGTTGAAGCACGCCTAATCGGTCTATGAACTCGCTGTAGGAAGTAAATCGCCGCAGTAGAGCGGTATCGCAATATAATCGTCTCAGGCAACCTTGACACCATCCGGCCAAAGAACCAGAATCAGGGTCTTTCCCCGAGTTTTCGGATTGTGGGTGGTACCAGCATCCATCCACACGATACTGCCGCACGGATAGACACCTTCATCGTCGTAGACTTCGCCCTCAATGACCAGATATACCTCACCCCCCGGGTGCATATGTGGCATGAATGCCTCGACCTCGACTTCGCTCTCAACATCGTAAAGCAC
>JYMV01036723.1_pt1 | contig 15860 bp, 16 predicted proteins | sample 338911 | NCBI WGS metagenome assembly JYMV01 (sample SAMN03354496, study PRJNA234377) | hydrothermal vent metagenome | biome: Deep sea; feature: Hydrothermal plumes at the Eastern Lau Spreading Center, Western Pacific Ocean; material: Seawater | place: Tonga | collected 2009 | depth 2000 m m
GTGCTAGAGGTAATGCTGAAGAGTGGGCTTCTAAAACTAGTGGTGCTGTTGCAGGTGGTGAAATGTCTGCTAAGTATCATGCACAAACTGCGAGTACTGATGCAGGCACAGCGACTACTAAAGCTGCTGCTGCACTAGCTTCTGCTAATGCTGCTAGTACTAATGCTACTACAGCTGCTAATGCTGTATTAAGTGATAGATATACTAAAGCAGAGACTGATGCTAAGATTGTAGCATTGAGTCCTCCTACTGATATCAGTGGTAAATTTGATAAATCTGGTGGTACTATTAATGGTGGGGTAGACACCACAGTGGATGTTAGGTGTACTAATAACGGCAGAGCATTAATTAGAGCTGGACTATCAACGGATGGCACTCAAGCTACTGGAGCATTTGAAATAACTCAAGAGGGTGTCCATGGTGGCGGTGTATCCTACAATGGTGATGGTGCGCCAGTATTTGTAAATGGTGAAATAGCCGATTGGGTTACATTCTATGCGATGACCGCAGGTATTAGGACTAAAGTGTTCAGTTATCCACATAATAGTACTGGTCAAGTTACATTTAATGGAGCTGTTACCGCTACTGGATTCAATGGTGATGGTTCAGGATTAACAGGCACTTCACCCACTGTGTATCAGGCACAGACTAGTAGTACAGCTGCTATTAGTGTGAACGCTTTATTCCTAACATTAAACTTCACATTACCAGCTACTACGAATCTAGTTGTATGGGGTCATGTTTCTACTAGAAACTCACACCATACCTACTATGAAGCTCAGCTAGATGGTGTGAACCTAGCTCAACTTGCTGTTAAAGATCAACAAGGAGGCGATTGGAGGAACAGTAATGACTTTGTTGTTCATGTTCCCAATTGTGCTGCAGGTAGTCACTCAATCACATTTAAGAACACAGGGGGAAGCACCGCTACGTTAGCGGATGGTGGTCGACCTACCTGCACTTTAGTCGCAATGGAGGTGTCGTAATGGAAAATTATAATATAGCTCAAGCTTTAGAAGCACTTTATCCTGGTTCAATCTTTAGGGTTGAGAATATTGATGATATCGAGATTGATGTAGAAATAGATATTGAAGCTGTTAAAGCAAGAGTACAGGTTATTCAAACAGAATACGACAACCAACAGTATCAACGTGATAGACAATACCCTTCACTCGAAGAACAAGCTGATATGGCTTACTGGGATAGAAAGAATGGCACAACAACTCTTGATGATGCGTTAGACGCAGTCAAAGCTGAGTTCCCCAAGCCTACAGAATAGAGCTAAGGACTGATAGATGGTAGGATATATAGGTAGTATTAATACTTCGAGGCTATAAATAACATTATGTCAAGAACAAGATTATTATCAAAAATACTAAGATTAGATGGCCTAATCAAAGAGGATTATGTAGGGGTTTATAAATTAGATACTACTACCGGTAATCTTATAATTACCGCTGGAAATGGTGCAACTTATTTATCAGACCTTGGATCATACTTTGATACTAAGATTGAAACTCTTATTGGAGATGCCCCTGAAGATTTAGATTCTCTGACAGAAATGGCTGCAGCCCTAGGTGATGATCCTACTTTCTTCCTAAATCTAAATATTCAAACAATGACAACAGCTTCAGCCGTTATTGATTTGCAGGATAAATATATTCAGGACCATCCATAGCATTATAAATAACATATATATTAAAGGAATAAGATATGGCCACAATTCAAGAAGCATTAGACTCGTTAGTCGCAAATACCACTGGTTTACAACAAACTGTAACCGGCCGTATTTCAGAGTTTGATGGTAAAATTACTATTGCCCAAACTGCTAAAGCTGGGGCTGAAACTGCCCAAACTGCTGCTCAACTAGCAGAAACAGGAGCACAAAATGCCCAAACCTTATCAGAGACTGCTAGAGATATCTCTAATACTAATAAGGCTGATGCTCAAACCGCTAAGACTGCAGCAGAAGCTGCCCTATCAGTTGTATCATCTGATAGTGCCGCGGCAGTTACCGCTAGAAATGAAGCAGTAGCTTCTGAAAGTGCTGCAGTAGCAGCTAAAGATAATGCAATAACTGCAAAGAATACTTCTGTTGCCGCTAAAGACGCTTCGGTAGTAGCCCAAACTGCATCTGAAACTGCATCTTCTAATGCAGGTATTCAAAAGACTATAGCCCAACAATGGGCCAATCAAGACGAAGATGCAGAAGTTGAACCTGGATTATATTCTAGTAAACATTGGCATGCTAAAGCCTCAGCAGAAAAAGCTGCAGCCCAAGCAGCAAAAACTAATTCAGAGGCAGCCGCTATTACAGCTGTTGCAGCAAGAACAGATTTAGAAACAGCAGTTACCGCTGCTGCTACTGCCCAAGGATTATCTGAAACTGCTAAGGGTGCAGCAGAAACAGCCCTTGCTGCAGCCCTAATAGAGAAGATTGCAGCAGTTGCTGCAAAAGATGCTTCAGAAATTTCAAGAATAGCCTCAGATATTGCCAAGCAGGCGGCTGATGCTGCCTTAAGTAGTACTAATGCTGCCTTAGCAACGGCTAATACTAAGGCAATTGAAGCAAATGATGCGGCATCAGCCGCAGCCGCTAGTGCTATATTAGCAGCAACTAATTCTGCTGAAGCTGTTACAAGCCTATTAGACGGGGCCCCTGCTAACCTTAATACCCTAAACGAGTTAGCAGCAGCATTAGCAGATAATGCAGACTTTGGTACTGAAGTTGCAAATACCTTAGCTACAAAGGCAAATACTCTTAATGCGGTTTTAACTGGTACTCCAACATTAAATGGAGAGGAAATGCCTAAGACATTTAAACAAGCAACGCCACCATTAACTGGTCATGGTGTTGGAGATTTTTGGTATGATACCGATGACGATATAACGAGTATGTGTGTAATAGCAAATGGAACTCTACAATGGATAGGAATTTAATATGAGTAGCTCAAAGAAGGATTGGAAAAAATATTTCAAACGAAAGTTAAGACAACATAAAAAAGATTTTAACTTTAACACTAAAAACATTAATGATATCATTGACTTCGGTGAAAGAAATTATAAGTATGATGGCAAGAGATGGAAAAAGCATGAAGAGAATGGTGATGATAACAATGAAAGTGAAATGCAACTTGATATCTCTGACGACTATGAGACTAATGATGCCGATTCATTTGCATCAGCAAAGGCTGTATATGAGTTAAATAAAAAATTAGATAATAATCTATATACAAAGGCTGAAGTTGAAGCTAAGATTATATCATTATCCCCTCCTACTGATATTAGTGGAAAGGTAGATAAAGTAAGTAATAAGGCATTATCAACTAATGATTTTACTAATACTTTCAAGACTAAGTTAAATGGTATATCAACAAGTGCGAATAATTATTCGTTACCTTCTAGTGTTGTTCATTCCTCTGAACTTAGTTCATCGGCAACTTCAACTAGTACAACAACTGCGGCTAATTTAAAAGCGGTTAAAACTGCTTATGATAAGGGTAATCACTCCCATCCTTATGCTGCATCTAGCCATAGTCATTCAGGATATGCTGCATCGAATCACACCCACACTGATTTACAGGTGTCAGGTGAAGTTTCTGCTGTAGCTAATAGTCTTGCCCAACGAGACGGAAGTGGTAACCTAACAGCAAACCAATTTAATGGAAGAGCAACTTCTGCTAATTGGGCGGACTTAGGGGAAAGATACGAAGCAGATGCCCAGTATGATGAAGGTACAGTATTAGCAATCGGTGGAGATAAAGAAGTAACAGAATTTAAAGCTGGTATGCCGTTAGCTGGAGTAATATCTACTAACCCAGGATTCAAGTTGAATGACACGGATGATACTAAAGATTGGCCTTTCGTTTGTTTAAAGGGAAGAATACCAGTTAAAGTAAAAGGTAATACTAACAAGGGTGATTTTATTTTAGCAGATGACAACGGAAAAGCAATTTCCGTTAATAGCATAAATACTATTGAAGAACAGAACCGGTTAATAGGTATTGCCTTAGAATCTGGTAATGATGTGATAGAGGTTAAGGTTTAAGGAGAAAATATTATGGCAATGAGTCACGCAGATTTAGATGTTTGGTTTAAACAACAAGCCGCTACACAATTAGATACCTTTAGTAAGACAGTTACTATTACCGCTAATGTTTATAGACAGGCCACTGGCGGATCTACTAGTTCAACAGGATCTATTAATAATACTATTAGTTGGAGCATAGGATATGAAACCGCTACTTTTAATAATGACTTGAATTCAGGTATTGGTTATGGTTTAGTAGCAGAATCTCAGGATGTAGCTGCTTCAGTAGCCAATGCGGTTAGATCAGCGGTAGATAGGATTGAAGCTATTATGGGTAATAAAACTATAAATGCTTACCTATGCCACAATAGCTGCCATAATAGTTGCCATAGTTCACGGGGGAGAAGATAATGAGCATGCAAGAATCATATTGCAAGGCCATGAGATATTCAGGGCCAGAGTCTTTATCTCTTAAAGATCAAACTAAATTTGATGTTTTAATTCAAATGGAAGTTCTTTCTGGGTGTGAGCATAGCTGCACCGGGTGTTTTGTTAATAAACATAACCCAACGGATTTAGCCCAACCTCTATTAGAAGAAGCTAAGAGATTAGCTGATGGAGTTAAAGCCACTGGCCTTAACCTTAGAGAGTTTATTATTGGTCCTACAGACTTCTTCTCGGCAAGTAATACCAAAGATGTTCTTAATCATCCTCTTACCCAAGAGATTATGAGGGAACATACTAATGCTAGAATAGCAACCCCTGCTAAGTTTGACTTGGCCTCGACAGAATACTTCGAAGAGATCTTCGCTATCTTAGATGATGAAGATAAGTTTAGACCAGAAATGATTATCGAGTTTGTTACCCCAATCGAATCCCCGGATAAGATGGTTAATGATAAAGAATATTTCGATAATGTAATGAAGAAAGTAGAATTCTTTAAGCATAATACCCCTAAACAAATGGATTGGTCATGGACCTTACAATCTTCAGCTATCCTAAGTAACAAGTTTACTAAAGAAGATTACAATAAGGTATTAGATAAAGCTATAGATGAATATGGTACTATCTTAGAGATGAACCCAGCATTCGCTAGGGCGCCAGCTCATAAACAGAAAGAAAACCTATTTGCATGGAATGACTTCCTATCAAATGTCATTGATAATGATAACTATGATAAGGCCACTATGTCTATGGCTAACCTTTACTGTAACTCAATGAATTTCATTGGTTTAACAGTATTGATGGGGGAGAATGGCCCTGAAACATACTTAAATGTTATGTTGCATGAGCAAGCATTCTTTACAAATAATCAAAGAACAAATGTTACTGGCTTATCATTCGAAGAAATTTTAAATAGAAGAAATGATTTAATATTAGAAGGTATTCAGAAGTTATCAGAACACCCTATATATAAAGACACACCTTACGTAGTGGCTTTAGCTAACCGTTTAGTATGGGAAGCTATAGTTGCTATGGACTTAACAGATGAAGAGTCTGTACTTCCTATGGATGTGTTGGCATTATATAACCCAACAGAACAAGGAGATCATCTTTGGAATGAAGATGCACTAAAATATATGAAAAAGGAGATTGCATAATGCTAGCCCAGAGTTACTTATACCTAACTAATAGAAAATATGCTACTAGTTTAGCAAACCTAGATTCCTTAATGGAAGAAGTATCATCATTCTACTCACAATCAGAAACGCCAAGAAAGGTAGTAATTGTTAGTATGGATGGAGTTCCTGCAGAAGAAAATTCAATAAAGGATGTAGTGGTTAAAACCCTTAAGAAGTTTAACCCTACAGTAACAACAGATTCTGACATGAGTTCTATCTTAGAATTTAAAAATATGGCTGATGTGAATTCTAAGGAATACATTGAAAATGACAATAAAGAGTTCTTAGTATTTGTTGGAGAAGATGACTTATATACTTTATATTTTAAGTATGTTGATTCAGTATTTTCAAGTGTTGCTGGTTATGATGTTGATCGCTTAAAAGATTATGCTATGCATGTTCTACGTAGAGATATTGACTTTTCCTTCACTGACTTCTTAACAGATGATTACATCAAAGGTATTATCGATAAGATGTTTGCGGGTGATAGATTCGAGACTTGTGTAGCCCCTTCAAGTAAATGTTTCTCATATGATCTACTATTCTATATGAATGACCACATGGCGGATAACACAGTTTCTTTACCAATTCTTAAAGAAAAGTTCTCAATTCATTCCGTTAAGCTAGTACATGAAATGGTACAGCAAATGGCTATTAAGACCTCTTTTGTTTCTCCTATTATGGGTATCTTAGACTACCTTGCGTCAACAGGTGATACTACATATGACAGAGATACTGTTATCCGAGGGGTATGGCAGAATGAGAATCGATCAGAAGCTTTATATCTATTAAATGGTTTTATCCAATATGTAGAAGCAGTACCTGGCTTAGTAGATAAACTTAAAGCCCACGACTCATGGGAATACTATGAAGTTTGGCGTGAGCTTAAGAGATCATTACCTCTATCAGTTGCATTCTTAGAAGGTGGTTTCGAAGCTTTAAATGGGCCAGAAATGAGAGACCAATGGGCAGAGATAGAATTCTTATACAGAAGAAGAGCTCGTATCCCTTACTTACTTTGGTCAGTTAAACCTCTTACTTAAAAATAGAAAATTATATTATGTATAAATTACCGTTAAGTCCTATAGATCTAACAGCGATCTATAAGAAGAAATTAAATGAATCTGATACCTATATACTACTAGTAGATTATGCTGCTAGTAAAGAGGTATTAACCCCAAAGCAAATCCTAATATACCTGTCTAATACAGGTTTTAGGTGTGCTTTCTCAGAAGTTGATAATGAATTAATTGAAGAATACCTCCAATTGAATTTCTTAGTTGATTCCCCATTACTATCTAGGATAGTTGGAAATATTATAATGAGTCGCTTGGGGGAACCAGTTGATGAGAGTTATAATAATGACTTTGTTAACAACTTTGATAGTGATACAATTAATGATTTAACTGAAGATATATCAGGTTTAATGCCATTCGTTATTAATAGCATTAATGGTTTAGATAATGAAATAAAAATAGATATTGAAACCTCTGGGGATGATAATAATGATTCCTTAGTTGGTTTAAACATACTAAATATAATTGTTCATTGCACCGATGCTGTTATGGGGGTAATTAAAAATTTAGGATTCAAATCTACGTTTAATACTAATATATTTAATAATGAATCAAAGTATGGAGGTAAAGATATATTTGCCTCCTTAAATGACAATAACATCGTATCGCTTATTTACAGGTTTATTCCGAAAGAGGTGATTAATGAAAGTACCACTCAATAGTACCCCTGCTGGTTATTGGTCAAATTCAACAGATCCTAATGCCCCAATCAACCAAGATTTTCTTAGGGTTGAAATACAACTAGATATTTTAAATGGATGTGAGTCTTCATGTCCAGGGTGTTTTATCCCTCGAAAGAATAAAACGTGTGACTTAAGTATATTATATAATACTTTAAAGGAGGGCACATATTCCCCTGATGAAATAGTTATAGGCCCCACTGACATTTTCAGTGCCTCTAACTTCGATGAGTTAATGGATGATCCCTACCTTAAGAAACTATATGGCATATCATCTATAGCATATACCTCGGCCTTAGAAGAACCTTATGAAGTAATCAAGGGGAAGCTCAATAAGATCTGGTCATTATATGAAGGGATCGATAGAATACCTGATATTGATTTTAAGATAGTATTAGATTTAGACAAATACCTATCTAATGACCTATCGATGTTGGAGTTTAATAGGAAGTTAGAGTTATTTAAAGAAGGCTCTGTACAGTTTAGAATAAACTACTACAAGGGGATATTTGATAAGATAGAATATAATGACTTAGCTAATATAGTTAGATGGGACTATAACAGTCCGGTGCTAATAACCCCTAACTTCTTGAATAACTCAAATGCCACAGGTAAAGTTAAAGATTTAATGACATCGTTTATTGATGACTTAGAAGGCCAGAATATATCCCAAGAGAACTTAGACCTATATACTATGTTTGACCCTAAGTTCTCTGGTTATGGTTGTGCTAATTATTCATTCTACAATAACAAGTTTTACATTAATCCGTTTATCTTTGATGGGGTTATACAAAGAACCAAGGAATTTGAAGTTAAGACCTTAGATAATGATTACCTTACGGTTAACTTAGAATTGGCAAAGAACTTAGAATGCATTGCCTGTCAGTATTTAATGAGTTGTTCAGAGAGAAATGTACCAATGTATTTAGTTAATAGGGATATAGATAAATGTATACTCCCTCGAAAATATATGCATGCCAATAATTAAGAACAATTTATATTATGAACTGACTACCGAAACAGAAACTAAGCCAGTATCAGCCATTAAAATACAGTTAGACGTATTAGATAACTGTTCTTATAATTGCTCAGGGTGTTATGTAAACAAGAGAAACAATGCCCCCACTGATTCCCACTTAAAAGAATTTGCTTCATTTGTCAATGAGATAACCTCCCATGGCATATTAGTAGATGAGATACTTGTAGGCCCTACAGACTTCCTATCGTCTAGTAATACCTTTGATGTATTATCTAATCCAGATCTATTAGAGGTAATCAATAGAAACTCTCCTATCCTTGCATTCATCTCCACCTTAAAGGATCAAGGGCGACCTATTAAAGAGTTTGCTGATTTTATAATTGAACACATTAATTTAGATACTGAAATAGAAATAGGTATTGCCACCACCCCTGAATGGATCTATAATTTTAATTATATTAATATGATTAAAGATCAGTTAAAGTTATTGGATAAATATATTCCCCATGATATAACTTATACCTTTGTCTTAAATATAGATGAATACAAGATAGACTATGAAAGAATGCACAATCATATAGTTAGGGTATTCGATACCACCATGGACTTAATCCCGTCTATTGCTAGATCTAAGATTAAAACCAAGATGATATCTAAATTAGATCACTTAAATAAGTATTATAATACCTTACCTATTGATAGCCATGCCAATAATATAATGGTAGACCATTCCCATTCTGGTGCTAACTTTAAGGTTTTAAACTTTAAGCGGGGGGCATGGTATGTATCCCCTTTCCTTTATGAGAATATGGCAATATACGATGACCTATTTAAAATAGAATCTATTGAGGAAGTTCATGAAAAGATGGTTAGCCAATACTCATATGAAAGTGAATGTCAAGCCTGTGAGTTTATAACTTCATGTGCCTCAAGGAATATATTACTATTAATGGAGTTCTTAGGGGAAACCTCATGTATATGCCCTAAAGAAAATATGGTTAAGAATAAATACTCATTTAAAGGGGCGGCGGCTACGATGTATGATTGGAAAGGTTATACAGTAGATCGTGACAAGAATGGATATAGAAAGAAGTTCTTGGTCCATGATGAAAATATTGAAGACCTTGATACTATTAAGGAGATATATGATAGTCGACAATAATTACGAAGAATGTACTGATAATCATTTAGATATAAAAGTTAACTTTACCTTGGATATCCTCGAGGGGTGCGTACATAATTGCCAAGGGTGTTATGTCAATAAGAGGGGTAATATAACAGATGTCTCAAGCCTTCCAGGCATTCAGAAGTTATTTAATGATAATGCCCTGAGGTTTGCTTCAATTGTAATAGGCCCCACTGATATATTTGGATCTAATAATGGCTTAGAGATAATTCAAGATAAAGATATACGAGAGGTAATATCAAACTGTACTACGGTTGAAATGGTATCGACCTTAGATATTATTAACGATGATATAATAAATGAGTTTAATAGTATACCGAAGAAGGATGGATTTATGTATGGCTTTCAAGTAGCTATTAATCCTTATAATTATGATATCGAAGAGTTAAAGGTAAAGATTAATAACCTAAACAAGTTTACTGATCCCCTGAATTTCTATATAGTATTTAATATGGACTTAGTAGAAATAGACATTGAAGCGATTAGTAAAGACATTAAGGATAATCTAAATAGCTTTATTGAATTCCTTCCTAGCTACCAGAGGTTCTCAAGGGACTCTATCCATATAGCAATGATTAATAAATGGAAAGAACGTTTAGCCAATGGTAATAAAGAAATTATTAGTATGACGATCCGGGACAAACAGCAAGGGGGTCCTTATGAATTAAACTATACCCTACACAAGGGTAAGTATTATTCTACGCCATTTGTTTATGATAATGCTATTATCCAAACCGATGATTTTGAGATTAAAGATATAAAGGACATCGGCGCATGGACTAATATTAAAACTGATTTGTATATGAAAGGCTTAGGGTATATGTCGGCCACTGACGAATGTGAAGATTGTCAAAGGCGAGAGGTATGTTTAAATAAACACGTATTAAACTATATGGCCCATTATAACATAACTGAATGTGTTTATCCGGAGTGGATTAAAGATGATCACTACTGATTGGGATGACTATTTGAGTAAAGGCATTTCAAGTGCTAATATTCCAATATACAAACATAACGAATTTAAAGTACAGTGTATCTTAGATATCCTTGAGGGATGTAAGTATCAATGCGCAGGGTGTTATGTTAATAAAAGACATAATTACCATGCCTCAGCCTTAAGTAATGTATTGGCCTTAAACATTGGGGGTATGGATGATATAGTCTTAGGCCCCACTGACTTCTTTGGGGCTGATAATATATTAGATATTCTGAAGGACGAAAGGATGTTAGAGATATGTTCAAGGGTTAAAGGTATTCAACATAATACCTCAATTGATTCTAGAATAGGAGATGACTTTGTATTAAAGGTTATTAAAGTATTAGAGGGGAATGAAGTATATTCTAAACTAAACTATGATGTTCAAATAGCTATTGATGCAGATAAGGTATTATTTGATAAAGAATACCAGCAATTAATAGATGAAAGATGGAAAATATTTGAAGGGTCCTCCTTGAAGTATGAAGTATCCCTATTAGCTAATATCGATCCCTCGGTTATTGGTTATGAGAACCTACAGGCCTTTGTTGCAGATCGATGGAATACTGTGGTGGAATATGTCCCAAGTATAATGAGGTCCCCTAATATTGTTAATGTTAAAACGGCATTAGACCAATGGAAGGCTTATAATTCAAATTATAATTTACATGCTGATGCCTCTCATAAATCATTTAACCATATCATATTAAACTTCAATAAGGATAAAATATACTTAGCCCCATTTGTTTACGAGAATGCTGCGGTATATTCTAAGGACTATCTAGTGGAGGGTGACTTAGACGAAATATATGATAGGTACCATGAGATTATTAATTGGCAATACGAAAATGCAGGCCCTACCTGTCAAAAATGTGATTATCTTAACCAATGCGTCACCCATCTAATTCCATACTTCACTATAAATACCCTTGAAGAAGAAGATTATTGCCCATTGAATGTTAATTTATTATGAATACCACCCAAATACTATTAGAGAATAAGAGGCCTATAATCGGGGAGATCGAATTAACCCTATTTGAGAACTGTCATCTTAACTGCTCATTTTGCCACCACGACAAACAGTCGGAAGTTGGTTTATCCCCTGAAGAGATCCTATCTAAGATACCATTAGTTGAAGACCACCTTAAGAAATTAGAAGGTAAAGTCCAGATGGTACAGATTAATATGGTGGGCGGTGAGCTATTCCAAGATAGGATATCCCATTTATATGATACCTATTTAGAACTCCTCTTAAGAATAAAACCTCTATTTAAAAAGTACGGCCATGAAATGAGGATTGTGTGGGTAACTTCTTTTCAATTCTCTAAGAGGGAAGAGGTTAAGAAGTTAATGGATGATTTAAATTCCCATGATATCCCCTCTTACTTAATAGCTTCATATGACTTCGAAGGGAGACCTGTTAAAGGTCCTTACACTAAGAACATAGATTATTTTGCCAATGATATTATCTCTATTAATATGGTGGCCACTGCAGAATCTATCCATAAGTTTATGGGGATGAAACTCAATGGCGATGAATACTTTGATTACCTATACAATAAGTTTGATAACTTTTACTTTGATGATTATATCCCAGACAAGGGGGAGGATCATCAGATCCCAAGTGACTCGTTGTATTTGCAATTCTTAAAGTTTATATCTAATCACTATCCGGATATAGCTCCTTATGCTGCCCTAATTAATAATGATAAGAATGAGATGCATTGTTTAGCCTTAAACAAGGTGACTATATTCCCAGACAACTCCACTAGTAATTGTAGATGGGATAGATATGATGATAGTGACTTTAATACTAAACTAAATAGAAAAGATAATACTAGTATGATGCAATCCTATATGGATGAGCATGGCTGTCTATCTTGTAAATGGTTTAATAAGTGTGGCTTTAGATGTTATACCCAACACGACTGGACTAATCGTGTTAGGGATACGGAAGATTGTGTAATGAGAATGTGGTTTAATTATAATGAAAGTAAAGAAGTATAAGTGGCCTAAGTTAAAATTCCCTCCAATTAACTTATGGAGCCTACCGAGGTATTATGAAAATATTTTATATAAAGACAACAGAAACCTGTAACCTAGACTGTTCCCATTGTTTTACTTCTGGCAAAAATGGGCGTAAAATATATTTTGATCCGGTTAAGACTGCTATGTGGGTTAATCAATTTCAAGGGGAACAATGCCACTTTGATTTTCATGGGGGAGAACCTTTCTTAGCCCCGCTAGAAGACCTGTATAAATTCTATGAATTAGTCCATCCAATGTTAGGGGATAATGCTACCTTCGGCGCTACTACTAATCTAACTTATAAATTAGACAATGCGAAGCTAGAATTCATGGATACCGTCCTTAATAAAAGAATAGGTACATCATGGGATGAAGGCATAAGATGGAGTGACGATCGTCAATATAACCTATGGAAAAAGAATGTTAAACTATTAATAGCTAGAGGCTATACTATAAAGGTATTCATATCAATGAATACTGGCTTGATCCAGCGAGACCCTAAGGATATCTTATTAATGATAAAAGAATTAGGTATTCAGGAGTTAGCCTTAGAGAGACTAACCCATGATGGATCAGCCACTAGGAATCCTTTAATATTTCCCACCAATAAAGAGATAGATGATTGGATTTATGATTTACATTTAGCTAGTGAAGAACTAAATAGTAGAGGGTGGTTATATAATACCCTATTAGAATCAATATATTCTAAGTTTGAAGCGGGTGATACCCGTGAGGGCACATTCTGTCGTGGGTGTGAAAAGATAATGTTTACTATTAATGCTGATGGTACTATAGCAGGATGTCCTAATTCAGCCCCTACCGCCCATTATGCTACTATAAATGATAAATTAGAATATGTATTATCTCATGGCGGTAGGTCATGTATGATTGCGGAAGAAACTTATATTAACCCCCATTGTATAAGCTGTGAAGTATTTGGGCAGTGTGGCGGAGATTGTTATAAACTAGAGTGGGATACCCAATGTCCTGCCCCTAAAAAACTAATGTATGGACTTAATAATAAAACCAACCGAAGCGTGTAACTTTAAATGTAGCTTTTGCTCTTCCTCTGAGATATCTGAGGATAATGCAAAGGTCCTAGATATTAAAGAGATCTATAAGTTCTTAGATGAGAACCCAGATACCCGTACGATTATTGTTAATGGGGGAGATCCATTAATGATTAAGCCACAGTACTATTGGGATATAATCGATTATCTTGATAAGAAAGATATGCCTACTACTATATCCTTTACTAGTAACCTATGGCCCTTCTTAAAGAAGCATGATAAATGGAAGAAGCTATTTAACCATAAGAGGATGGGGGTGTGCACATCATTTCAATATGGCGGAGGCCGTCTTAAAGGTGACTATTCAGTATTTACCGAAGGAGACTTCTGGGAGGTATCTGATGCTATGTTAGAACACGTTGGTTATCGCCCTGATTTTATTTCTGTTGTAGTCGATGGTGAACAGGATATGGCAATTGATAATGTTAAATTAGCTAAAGAGATGGGGGTTGAGTGTAAATTAAATTATGCTATGGCTTCAGGGGAACAGGCCAAGCCGCTATTACTAGCTGACATATATAGAATATACATTGAGATATATAAGCAAGGGTTAGGCCAATGGGAATATAATACTAAAGATATTATAAAGTCTATGAGGAATGAAGCTACTGCCTGCCCTCGTAATAGAAAGTGTGATGAGGGGATTAGATGTATTCAACCAGAGGGGGACCAATACACATGTGGTTCATTTGCTGATGACAAAGAATATCCCCTAGGTGATAACTTTAGGGATGACCCGGAGTTATTATCAATGAACAATTGGTGCTTCACCTGCCCTATGTTTAACTTGTGTAATGGCTGCTCAAAGACTATTAAGGATCATAAGCGATTTAATATGCAGGAAAGCCATTGCTTTGAAATGAAACAACTTGAAAAGGATTTAATGATTATGAGGGATAATGGCATTTGATATAAATGATTTAGATAAAGGTAGTACATTCTTTTGGATAGATAATAAAGGGTTAGACTATGAGATAACCAAGGAGGAAGCTATCCTTAAGGTCCTTGAAAAGAAATTTACGGTTAAAGTAGAGGGGATGGAACGCCTTGAGGCTAATAGTAAAACAGTTCATATGTTTATAAGCCCTAAGAAGTCAAAGTCCTTTACCGCCCATACTGATGAGGTTGATTTAAAGATACTGTGTATTGATGGTCGTAAGGGATTTGAAGTTGATGGTACTGATGTGGTATTAGAAAAGGATCATTATGTTCTAGTCCCTAAGGGTACTCCCCACCGGGCTATCAATAAATATGATTCTGTTATATTAAGTGTTGAGGTTAGAATACCAGAGGATTATCCTAAGCTTATTAAGAATAGGTATAAGGCATGAATCTTTCCATTAACCCTAGTTACTTCTGTAATTTCACCTGTGAATTCTGTTACCTCACCCCCAAGCAACTCAAAGATCAAACGAAGATTAAGATAGAGCGCTTAGATAAACTACTAGCGGAAGTACCTTATATTGAATATGTTGATTTATACGGGGGAGAGATAGGGGCTTTAAATAAAGAGTATTACCAGGAAGTTAAAGCTACTATCCGTAAATACTATGAGGGGGAGATTAATTTAATCACAAACTTCTCAATGTTAAATGATGAATTCTTTAAGGATGATATATCATTAACCATATCATATGACTTCGAAGGGCGTGAGCGCCATGAACATGTATTCCAAAATATGCTTATGTCCCAAAAGGAATATTCAATATTGATCCTAGCCACTAAAGATGTTATTGCTATGGATGTAGATAATATGATTATGCAACTTAATATCTTACAGAACCTAACGTCAGTGGAGATCAAACCATATTCTATTAACCAAGCTAATGCCTATGATGTAAGCCACAAGGAATACGAAGACTTCGTTATTAAATGGATGGATAGTCCTATTGAGAAGAACTATAGGTTTGGTAATGAAGAATATATCTATAGGTCCTTAGATGGTGGTTATAATGCATTTTCTGATGATCATGTATATATAACCCCCAATGGTAAGTTTGGGGTATTAGAGTTCGATGAGGAGGATAAAGAATACTTCTTAGAGCTTGATTCGTTTGAAGAATATAAGCAATGGGCCTCTAAAGAAAAGATATCCCTATCTGATATCTGTAATAACTGTGAATACCTAGGGACGTGTTTAACTGAACATTACCGATATGTTAAAGACTTAGATAATAGTTGTTCTGGCTATAAAGGACTATTAGATAGATATG
>JYMV01001659.1_pt1 | contig 15859 bp, 13 predicted proteins | sample 338911 | NCBI WGS metagenome assembly JYMV01 (sample SAMN03354496, study PRJNA234377) | hydrothermal vent metagenome | biome: Deep sea; feature: Hydrothermal plumes at the Eastern Lau Spreading Center, Western Pacific Ocean; material: Seawater | place: Tonga | collected 2009 | depth 2000 m m
AAATAGGCTCCTTAGCGGACTCTTTGAGAAGACTGTGGGCATCCTCGACCACCAGCTATTGAGCATAGATCCTCAGCCTGCTAGGATTAAGGAATTAGAGATTGAACCATAGATACAGTGATCGAAAACCTTCTAAAAATTTCTCCTTGGATCACCATCGTGCTCCCCGCAGCCGTGGTAATCGCCGTCTGCTTCGTTAATCTCGCGCTTATCAAGCTAGTGATCCCGGCCACCCTCGTGTTTTTGTTCGCTCTCCTTGCCTACTCAGTGATTCGATAGAAACCACGCCCTCGTTCGGTTTTATCCATCCACCCGCTGTGGGGCTTCGAAAAAACATGCCCACAGTCTTCTCAAAGAGTCCGCTAAGGAGCCTATTTTGATAAGAGGTACAGCAGGATCACGTTGATCAGAAACAAGATCATTGCCATCCAACGCCAAAACCCTACGGGGTCGCGTTCCAGCAGTGCGAGGGGCTTTTCTCGTAGGAACTTCGGGTTGGGATGAGAGAGGTCATAGGTAAACTCTGACAGGACTTCATAGCGATCGGCTGGGTTGGGGTGTACCGCTTTCTCTAGTGCCCCATCCATCCACACCGGTATGGCTGGATTGTGTTGATACCCAGGCGTGTACGCGAGTGAATTAATTTTCCCCACTGTCGGTTCTGGGCCATAGGGCAATGTTCCCGTTAGCATCTCGTACGTCAACACCCCTAACGAAAAAATATCCGAACGCTCGCTCCCTGCATAGCCCTGCAGATATTCCGGCGCCGTATAGTTTGCCGTTCCCAGCATGTAGGGGCGCTCGATCGGGGTCGAAATCTCTTCGACTCCCGCAACTTTTGTCGATCCGAAATCGATGATTTTCACGTATCCGAATCTATCGATCATGATGTTTTCAGGTTTCAGGTCCTGGTGGATCATTTCTTTCCGATGAAATGCGCAAAGACCAATCGCGATCTGTTCGACGATATTGCGAACGTCCTGTAATGGTGGTTGCGGGTGATCCGACATCCACTGTCGGAGGGTCTGCCCTTCAACATGCTCAAGGACGGTATAGAGAAACGTTTTAGAACGTGCATGGTCTAGAATTTTGACCACATGGGGATTATCGAGACGCTTCCCAATCCAGCTTTCGTGCAAGAACAGATCGATATAGGTGGGATCGTCTTCATAATTTATGGAAGGGACTTTCAAAAGAACTTGAGTGTTCGTTTCCTCGTCGAACGCAAGAAACAACTCCGATCGTTTACTCGCATGAACCTCCCGGATAATGCGATACCCGTCCATGCTCATGCCCGGTACCAGCGGCGGCGGAAAGGGTAATACGGTGAGCTGATGGTAGAACTCATGTTTGTCCTGCGCGGGAAGCTGTTCCACTCGCGCCATCAAACTCGTCACGTTATCCATGCTACCCCGCGCGAGTGCTTCCGAGACCAGCGTCTGACATGCTTTCGTCAGGTCAACTCCATGTTGAAGCACAAGCTTCATAATGTCATCGTCAGTGAGGTAGTCATGAATTCCGTCGGTAATCATGAGAAAGAGGTCACCTTGCTCAACTGGGATCGTCCGATAATCTATTTGGAGATTGATCTCAATTCCCATTGCGCGACTTAAACAGTGGGTTTCAGACCGCACCTGAATGCGATGATCCCGGGTGAGACACTCCACATCGCCGTTGCGGAAACGATAGATGCGCGTATCACCCAGATGAAACAGGTAGGCGGTTCTTGACTTCACCACCAGAGCACTGAGCGTTGCCACCATACCGTGTGACGACCCATAACGCTGATGCCCCTCACTATGCAGCCAGCGGTTTAGGGCGGCGAGCACCTTCTGCCCTGAGGATTTGACTGACCACGATTCCGGTGTGCTGAAGTAATCATTGAGAAATCCTTCCACGCAGGCATAACTCGCTTCCATCCCTCCCTCGCTGCCACTCATGCCATCCGCAATCACGGCAGCGACACCTTTCGTCCGACGTAAATCCGGATCGGCAAGGCAAATTCCACACGCATCCTCATTTTCAGGCTTGCGCCCGGCTTCACTCCAATGGGCAGACGTGACAATGAGATCTGTCAATTTACGTCACTTCAATCATTTGTACCGTCCCATCCGGCAACACTTCGGCCATCTGCCCGTGCGGTTCTTCAAGGAACAGCAGGACGACGGCAAGCGCAACAACGGCCGACGCTGCGATGACAAGGAAAAAACTCTGCGGTGAAACAAACGAGAGGACAGTAAGAAGGCACACCGCACCAACATTGCCATACGCTCCGGCCATGCCCGCGATTTGGCCGGTCATCCGACGTTTCACCAGCGGGACAATGGCAAACACCGCACCGTTGCCTGCTTGCTCGAAGACACCTGCGGTCATCATGACAATCAAGGCTAGGAGCACAGGCCAACTGCCAGTAATCTGGCTCATCAGGAAAAACCCGCCTGCCATTCCCACCAGCAACCACGAGAGAGAGCGCTTTCTCCCAAACCTGTCACTGATGAGCCCTCCTGCAGGCCGCGCAATGACATTCATGAAAGCAAAACCCGCGGCAAGCAGACCTGCGGCCACCATCGAAAGATCAAATGTCGCCAAAAAGAATAGCGGAAGCATGGAGACCACGGCCACCTCTGTCCCGAATGTGACCATATAGGCAAGATCCAGGACAGCTACTTGTTTGAATTTGTAGCGCTGAAACTCAGGCACGTCTCCTTTAAAGACCTGTTTATTCACCTGATAGATCCGGATGCTCTGGACAGCATAGATCGTTACCAGAGCCAGATAAATAGTATTCGTAACCTCTGCACTGATGAGGTTGACGTTGGATGGACCGAGTTTCCAGGCAAGTACGGCGGTGGCGGCATATATCGGGATGTTCATCAGGAGGTACAGGACGAAATCGCCAACCGTGGTGACCTCCATGCCGCCGGCCCGTTTTGGCTTGAAATAGGTTGACCCTTGCGGTGTATCGGTCACTGAAAAGAAATAGATTCCAGAGTAGATCAGTGCAAGAATACCGGTCGACGCAATGGCATAGCGCCATCCATCATCCCCCCCAAACATCAAAGCAAGGATTGGAAGGCTCATGGCGGCAGCGGCGGAGCCAAAATTTCCCCAGCCACCGTAAATGCCTCCCGCAAGTCCCACCTGCTTTGCCGGAAACCATTCGCTGACCATCCGAATTCCGACGACGAAGCCGGCGCCGACAAATCCCATCAGAAAACGCATGAAGGCCAGCTGTTCATAGGTGGTCGCAAAGGCAAACCCCAGGCACAAGAAGCCGGACACGAACAGCAGAAACGAATACATCCGACGCGGCCCAACGCTATCGACGAGCATGCCGATGATGATGCGAGCTGGAATGGTCAAGGCAACGTTCAGAATGAGCAACGTCTTCACTTCTTGGGCGGTCAGTTGAAAGGTTTCCTGGATTGACGCCATCAACGGCGCATGGCTGAACCACACGAGGAAGGTAATGAAGAATGCAAACCAGGTCAGATGAAGAATGCGAATGTTGCCGGTGAACGACCAGAGATTTAACCCAAATGTTGGCGCAACCGTCGTTCTCCTCTGTCGCGTCGAAATCATATGCAAAACACACAGCAAGTCCTGTGCCAGAAATCAATTCTTTCGGTAGAACACTCTGAGAGCGGTACGGAAAGGGGATTTTGAAAGACTCTTCCAACAATTGTGTCGCACAAATTGTATGGATGCACATAAATGTTCGCGTTTCTCCTCTATCGATTTTCGCAACGAATCAACATTTCTCATGCTGTAGCTGTGTTTACAGGACTAACAAGCGATCCTACAGGAGGTGGTATGCGATTTGCTCTATGCAGGGTAACTGGAGGATACCTGCATTTTGAGTTCAAACGCACAGAAGACCGTCGTCGTGATCGGAAACGGAATGGTCGGACAACGGTTTTGCGAGAAGCTGGTCGAGTTCGACTCAGCCAAGCAATACCGCATCGTCACCTTCTGCGAAGAGCCTCGGGCCGCGTACGATCGTGTTGGCCTCACATCTTTTTTTGCACACCGTGACGCCGAACAGCTGATGCTGGCGAAACTCGAGTGGTACGCCAACCAGAGTATTGAACTGCATGTTGGCGACAGAGCCAACCAGATCAATCGTCATGCCCACATAGTACGATCGGACAAAGGCGTGGAAATCGCCTACGACACAGTGGTCCTTGCGACCGGATCTTATCCCTTTGTGCCCCCTATCCCAGGCATCAATAAACAAGGGGTCTTTGTCTACCGCACCATTGAAGACCTGGAACACATCATCTCCTATGGTGCGAAGGTCAAACGCGCTGCAATCATTGGCGGAGGCCTGCTCGGGCTTGAAGCAGCCAAAGCAGCCTTTGATCTCAGTCTCGAAACCCATGTTGTCGAGTTCGCCCCACGACTGATGCCGCGACAAATTGACGATGCCGGATCGAGAATTCTAGTTCGAAAAATTGAGGACCTTGGCGTTTCCATCCATCTCAACAAAGCGACCGAGGAAGTCCTCGGAAATGGCGCGGTCGAAGGATTGCGTTTCGAGGATGGGAGCGGACTCGACGTCGATATGATTATCGTCTCGGCTGGAATTCGCCCACGGGATGACCTCGCGCGTGATTGTGGCCTTGATGTCGGCGAACGCGGCGGTATCGTCGTCAACGATCATCTTCAAACATCGGATCACGCAATCTATGCCATCGGTGAAGTCGCGCTTCATAAGGGCATGGTGTACGGACTTGTCGCTCCCGGATACGAGATGGCAGAAGTTGTCGCAAAAAACCTCAGCGGCGGCGAAGCGTCGTTTACCAGCGCCGATTGCTCGACGAAATTAAAACTCATGGGCGTCGACGTCGCGAGTTTTGGAGACTATGAAGCGGGGCCAGAACGAGCCAAACCCCTCACGTGGGAAGACCCGTTTGCTGGGATCTATAAGAAACTGCTCTTTAGCCACGATGGGACCTCGCTGCTCGGTGGAATCTTAATTGGCGATGCGAGCGAGTACAGTGGCCTCTATCTATGCAGCAAAAGCGATGAACCATTGCCATGCAAACCGCATGAACTGATTCTGGGTAAGTCGGGTGGTGCCTCGGCACTCGGCGGAGTAGAGGCGATGTCGGATACGGCGCAAATTTGCTCCTGCAATAACGTCACCAAGGGCGCCATCCGCACAACCATTTCCGAACAACAACTCACTGCAGTTGGACAAGTAAAGGAGGCCACCAAAGCTGGAACCGGCTGCGGGGGGTGTATGCCCCTGGTCACCGACCTCTTTAACGCTGAAATGGCAGCGGCCGGGGTAAAGGTGATCAACCACCTCTGCGAACACTTCGCATATTCACGCACAGAGATGTTCGCCCTGATCAAGGCAAAGGAATTAGAAACCTTCGACGATGCGATCGCGCACTGTGGCACCGGTTACGGGTGTGAAGTCTGCAAACCAGCCATCGCCTCGATTCTCGCCGCCTTGTGGAACGACAATATCATGTTGCCCGAGCATCAAACCCTTCAGGACACCAACGACCGTTTTCTGGCCAACATGCAGCGGGGCGGGTTGTATTCAGTCATTCCCAGAGTGCCGGGAGGTGAGATCACGCCAGACAAATTGATTGTGTTAGGCGAAACCGCAAAACAATTCGGGCTTTACTCTAAAATTACCGGCGGACAGCGCATCGACCTCTTTGGCGCACAGGTGCAAGACCTCCCCGATATTTGGGAGAAGCTCGTTGATGCCGGCTTCGAAAGCGGCCATGCCTATGGAAAGGCGTTGCGCACTATTAAGAGTTGCGTGGGAACCACGTGGTGTCGCTACGGCGTACAAGATTCTGTCGCATTCGCGGTGCGCCTGGAAAACCGCTACAAGGGCGTGCGTGCACCTCACAAAATAAAAAGCGCGGTATCCGGCTGTATCCGCGAGTGCGCCGAAGCCCAAAGCAAAGACTTTGGATTGGTCGCAACGGAAAACGGCTACAACCTGTATGTGTGCGGCAACGGAGGAGCGAAGCCACGACACGCGGATCTCTTCGCCACAGACCTCGATGAGGGTACGGCGATCACCTATATCGATCGCTTCCTGATGTATTACAGCATGACCGCTGACAAACTTACTCGAACATCGGTCTGGCTTGAGAAACTTGAAGGGGGCATCCAGCACCTGAAGGAAGTCGTCATCGATAACAAGCTTGGCATCTGCGCTGAACTTGAAACACGCATGCAATTCCTGGTTGATTCGTATTCCTGCGAGTGGGCTGAGGCAGTCAAAAACCCCGAGCGACGAAAACAGTTTCGTCAGTTCGTCAATACCGACGAAACCGAACCGTGTATCGAAATTGTTTCAGAACGCGGTCAGCAGCGACCGGCCAATTGGCCAAGTGAAACGGTGTCGATTGAACAATTTAATATGCTGAGGAGTCGAACGGAGATCGAAACAGAGTCGGAGCCAGAACGCTCATGGGTCAAGGTAGGGACGGTGCATGATTTTCCGAGCAACGGCGGCGCAACCATTAAGTACGGCAAGGTACAAATCGCCGTCTTCAATTTCGCCAGCCGAGGTAAGTGGTACTCATGCCAGCAGATGTGTCCACATAAAAAAGCGTTTGTCTTATCCCGCGGGATCATCGGTGATATCGACGGCACCCCAAAAGTCGCCTGTCCAATGCATAAGAAAAACTTTTCGCTGGAATCTGGAGAATGTCTGAGCGGTGAAGAGTATGCCGTGCAGGTTTTTCCAGTTCGAGTAGAGGGAGAGGACGTCTACTTAAACCTCCCTGAAAGTGATGTCATCAATCCCCTCCTCGCAACTGAAATCGGATGCACCCTGGCTACATCATGCACGGGGTGACGCCGCTTGAAAATTAGCGTACGTAATATAATGGAGGAATCACGATGACAATCATCACCGCAACGGAAGCCCGAAAAAAACTCTACACACTGCTTGACGATGTCGCTGATTCGCATGAGCCGATTCAAATTTCCGGCAAGCGCCACTCCGCTGTTCTCGTGTCCAAAGAGGACTGGCGTGCCATTCATGAAACGCTCTACCTCACCTCGATCCCCGGCATGCGTCAATCGATCGTCAAGGGATTAAAGACGCCTATTGATAAGTGCAACACGAAACTCGATTAGTGAGCTGGACCCTTGTCTACACTAGTCAGGCCAACCGCGATGCGAAGGAACTCTCGCGGTCTGGGCTAAAGCCCCAAGCACAACAACTCCTGGAGATCCTGGCCAAAGATCCCTACCAAACTCCCCTGCCCTATGCAAAGCTCGTGGGTGACCTCACAGGAGCATGTTCCCGCCGAATCAACATTCAGCATCGTCTTGTCTACCAAGTGCTTGATGACATCAAGACCGTCAAGATCATCCGCATGTGGACACACTATGAATAAGCGTCAGTGCGGAAATACTCCAACCGTCTGATTGTTGGCCAACCCAGTATCCCTTGCCAGTTGCTCGAAGCCGCGATTGTTTAGAAAGAGTGATCCCGGCATGGTGGTGGGCGTCACCACCGAATAGAACAATGCCCTGCCGATGAGTTCTCCTACCAGCGCGGTCACAAAGAGAAATAGAATAACCCACGGCACAACAGTGCTCACAAGGTTCATCATCCACATCCCCACATTAGCACTTCCGAATGTGGCAGTCGCGACGACCGTCGCGAGGGTGACTGCACTGATGCTCATCGTCAGATATGAGAGGGCGTTTCTCATTCTCTGAAACCGGCCGAATTTTCCAAAGAGCCTATCTCGCGATGTGTCAGCTTCCCCTTGTACATGGAGTGTGGCTTGTGTCTGCGTCGTCAATGGGCCAAACGGTTGATTCCAGTTGTTGTTCTGTGGTGAAGACACGAGATTTTGCAGATGTACGCGCTGGGAAATTGACTGAATCACCTGCACCGTTAAGGCAACCGCAGTAAATGCGGCAAGTACTGCCACCGAGATCGGAGTCAGCAATCCGAGCACCGCCGCAACGAGGTACGGGCCTAGCATGAAGGCCGATGCGTAGAATGAAACCCAGGTGTGCGAGTGGTTCCAAAATGGCCTGGCTGGAATAATATAAATTTTCGACATGGTAAAGATGCTAGCGATTCCACACATCACCACAGTCGATCCCAACCCCCAATACACCCACGGACCTGAGACTCCTAGAAACGTCAACATTGTGAACAAGGTCAAGCTGCCGAAGAATAGTCCCATCGCGAGAATTTCACGACTCACCCAGGAATACCGTAGGTTGTTCAACGACCGATAACATCTCCACGGTTTTCCGAGGTGTGCAGTTGAAACCCCAAGGCCCACAGCCAGCAGCCCGGTGATACCAACAAGGATCGCCACGGTTGGAGCACGCAGACTACTCTCAAGACCAACGCCTGATGTCAGCAGCGGCAAGCTCCAAACTGAGAGGAACGCTCCAACCACAAACTGAGCGAGCAGGGTAAATGCCACCAGGGAGGTTTCGTGGGAGTGCAAGGACGACCAGGGTTCTTTTTCACGTGCATCGGGTGCCGCACTCGTTTTCCCAACCGAGTGGTAGGGAAGGGTATTCTCATTGGACTGATACTGAATCAACTCAGTATCAGCGCGATTCATGGTTGTGGGAAGCGAACGACTCTGCTCAAAACGCACGTTCGGTTTGCTGATATATGGATCTGGGAATCCGGCAATCTGGGTCAACACCTCTGGATTATCTCGTTCGTACTTCTCTATCTCACCAAATTCCAGCGCATGTCCCAAACAGGCGTCGACACAGGCTGGCTGTAGATTCTGTTCCAGCAGATCGACACACATATTGCACTTGCTTACCGAGCCTGTTGCAGGGTTGAAGGCGGGTGCCTCGTAGGGACATACCCAGGTGCAATACCGACAGCCGAAACAGATGTCGCTGTCCACGACGACGGCGCCGGTGTCCTGATACTTCACATAGGCACCGGTCGGACATCCCTTTAGACAGACGGGATCATCACAATGGTTGCAGGCCATTGAAATGTTGACCCTGGCATGGTCAGGATAGGTGCCACCTTCGAGATAGCCAACTTTTCTCCAGGCCACGTGCGACGGCAACCCATTCTTCTCACTACATGCCGCCTCACACGAGTGACACCCAATACAGTTATCGGCCTTGAAGATAAATCCAAGTTGTTGAGTCGCGGTAAATTCGTCGATCATAGGACCGAGAATTTCTCGATTTTCACGGCAGCCTGCTTATACGCCGGTTGTCGCGAGTAGGGGTCCAAGAGACCGAGGGTCATGAAATTTGAGCCTTTGGCGAAATGAAACGGAATAAAAATCATCCCTGGTGCCACACATTCCGTCACTTGAACGATGACGGTCATTTCTCCTCGTCTCGATATCACCCGCACCGAATCCAACGATGTCATCCCCAATTGATTGGCATCAATGGAATTCATTTCCACATATGGGATGGGCGAGAACTTATTCAGATTCCCAATCTGGCCAGTCTTTGTTCGCGTATGCCAGTGCTCAATGACCCTACCGGTATTCAGCCAGAACGGATATTCGTCATCCGGGCGTTCATTGATATCGTGAAACTCGAGCGCGATGAAGCGTGCTTTTCGATCGGCGGTATGAAAATGCCCATCGGCATAGAGCCGCGGACTCCCCTCTTCCGTCGGAGCGGGCCACTGAATCCCGCCTTCTCGTTCCAACGCGTCATAACTCAACCCGGAATAATCACAAGGCCGCCCTTTGCTGATCGTCTTAAGTTCTTCGAACATCACTTCAGATGTTGGAGACGGGAGAAGATGCCCGACCTCGAGTTTCTCAGCCATCGCGGAGAAAATCTCTAAATCGCTTTTGGCTTCGCCGGGAGGCTCGACCGCTTTTCTGACTAACCCCACGCGGCGCTCAGAATTGGTGAAGGTCCCAGTTTTTTCAGCCCACATCGCGGCAGGGAGAAACACGTTGGCATACTCCGCTGAATCCACATTTTCGAACACATCTTGGACGACGAGGAACTCAAGATTGCTCAAACTCTTCGCGATCCGATGTGTGTCTGGCATGGATGTCGCAGGATTGGTTGCGATGAGCCAGAGGCCTTTGACCTTTCCCGCCTCGATGTCCGGAAAGATGTCCGTCATTGTCTTGCCCAGTTTCGTGGGAAAAAACGATTCATCAACACCCCAATATTTGGCAATCTCCGCTCGATGTTCCTGGTTTTCAAGCTGTCGGTAGCCTGGCAATCCTGAGCATGACGAAAACTCCCGCGTTCCCATCGCGTTACATTGACCTGTAATCGAAAGCGATGTCCCCCCAGGTTTCCCAATATTTCCAGTGAGTAAAGCAAGATTGTTGATGGCGACGACTCCGTCCGACCCGTGCACCGACTGATTGATCCCCATCGTCCAAATGGACATCGCGGCATTCGCTCTTCCATAAATTCTGGCCACGTTTCGAATTGTGGATGCCGGAATCCCGGTAATCGGTTCCGCGTATTCCGGAGAGTACTGCGTCACCGTCTCCACAAACGCATCGAAACCGTTGGTGTAGTTTTCAATGTATTCCCGGTTAGCAAGTCGTTCTTCCAACACCACGTGAGCAAGCGCATTCAGCAACACCAAGTCTGTACCAGGATTGATCGCAAGGTGAATATCCGCGTTCTGTGCAAACACGGTCACACGCGGATCAATGACGACAACAGGAAAGCGACGTCGTTCAAGCGCGGTTTTGAGTCGGTAGTAGATCACCGGATGGCACTCGACAAGATTTGATCCAAACGCTAACAGACATTCGGTCGCATCAAAATCGTCGTAGCACCCCGGCGGGCCGTCGGATCCGAACGACCGTTTGTAGCCTGATACCGCACTGGCCATGCAGAGAGTCGTATTCCCATCGTAGTTATTCGTTCCAAGCCCGCCGCGCACGAGTTTTCCTAAGGCATAGAATTCTTCAGTGTAGATCTGGCCAGTGCTGACCACCGCAAGCGCGTCTCGACCATACGTGCCCATAATGCGACGAAATTCCGTAGCCGTTCGCGTGAGTGCAGCGTCCCAGGAAACTCGGCGATATGGCGTGATCGGGTCATCGCGCATTAACGGATGGGTTCCACGGTTTGGCGCATTAATCGCCTCAAATTCCCAGATACCTTTAAGGCAAAGTTTTCCTTGATTGACCGGGTGATCTTTCGTCCCGCGCACAGAAACCGCGCGACCATCCTTCACCCCCACTTCAATGCCGCAGCCGGTCGAGCAATACCCGCAGATGGTCTTCGCCCACCGGTCGGCAGGGTTCCGGCGGACCTTCACCTTGCGGGCTTGACGATCCGCATTACTTTTAAAGAGGGTTAACATCTCGGGTTAGTAGTTGCAGATTCCGTGCCAAACTCTTATTTTTAAATAGGACCATGAAACACCTGTATATAGGGCCTTTTTTTAGGTTCACGCTGTTAAACATGTTTAGTTCGAACACAACAATGGCCGACATTCTTGGCGCATCAGACAATTTTGGACGGAGATCGGATGTACCGGTGGCCACACGATCGTGCATGTCAGATCGCGTAGTGAGAATCAGGTTACGGTGAAGACTATGCGGAAGGGTCGAGAGGAAAAATTGCTACAGCGCCTTGAAAGTTATGCAGGACCATTTCTGAAACGCTGCCGAGCGCGAGTCGATGAAGACCACGCCCTCCATGGGAACCCATGAGAATAATGTCAGGTTGCATTTCTGACGCGAATTGGACAATGGCTCCCCCTGGAATACCCGTCACGATGGACGCGCTCGCAGAATACCCCAGGGACGATATCGACGATATCCGTGACGCGGCATCATCAACGAGTTTCTGTGCCGCGTCGCGCGCGCTTGTGGGTATCGTCACAACGGTAATCTGAGTACTTGGTCCAAAGGGCTTCTTTTCCAAAAAGGCATACGCGGCCGCGGCATCTTCTGGTCCCTTCAGGGGGAGCAAGACCCGTTTCACTTCTGTGATAGGCTTTTTAACCACCAGCGTCGGACAACACCCCTCAGAGAGAACGCCCTGCGAGATACTCCCAAAGACGAGTTTTTCCAACGAGCTGAGTCCCCGTGCACCAAGAACCATTTGCCATGGGCGACCTCGTCCTAGACATCATTGTGAAATTTCAGCTCGCCGCTGAAGTGGCAGAGATCCGAATCCAACACAATTGCCCACGCGACCTTCCCCTGGTGACGGGAGATATCGCGCTCATTGACCGTGTGCTTGACAACCTGATTGAAAATGCGATTCGGCACACACCCAAAGGAGGCACTGTCGCTGTCACGTTGCAGCGCGACGGGAATACCGTGTCCGCCACCGTCGGCGATAACGGATGCGGCATTCCAGAATCGGCTATGCCCCGCATCTTCGACCGATTATACCAAGTCGATCGTACCCGTACCACCAGCACCGGCCATGGAGGCCTTGGCCTGGCCATTGTGAAACGCATTCTCGATCTCCACCAACAATCTATCCAGGTCGAGAGTCAGCCCGACCGAGGTACGACGTTCTACTTCACGCTTCACGTTGCACCAGTGTAACTGACCAGCAACACGACCAAACTTGTGACATAATTATCACGGCCCTGTGATTTTCCTGTGATCTGTGCGGCGTATGCCTATGACTATTGAACGTCACCTGGGTATCTGACGGGCCTGACCTTAACCCATCACCACGTCGTACGATGGTGAGAACAGAAAGGAGTTTCACGATGCCCAGAATGATCACCAGCGCGTTGGCGAGTATCATATTCTTTGTCGGTACCCCAGCCCTTGCCCTCGCCCAAACCGCCGGAACCTATGCGGTCACGATTACCAATCTTACCCGCGGACAGTCCTTTACACCCATCCTGGTTGCAAGCCACTTGCAGAATTTCGCCATGTTCACCGCGGGACCGGTAGCCAGTGAAGCACTCTCTCTATTGGCCGAAGGCGGCGACACCGGCCCGATGACCACTGTCCTCCAAGACTCCGGTAGCATACTCGATATTGTCACTGCCGAAGGGCTCCTGAACCCGGGTAAGAGTGTGACCGTCATGGTTGCGGGTGATGACATTTATCCTCGAATCTCAGTCGCAGCCATGCTGATTCCAACCAACGATGCCTTCTTTGCCATACAGGGGATGAAACTCCCAAAAAACAATAAGACCAGGATCGGCACAGCGGTAGCATATGACGCTGGAAGCGAGCCTAATGATGAGAGTTGCACCTCGATCCCTGGCCCCATCTGTAACGGAGAGGGCCCATCACCCGCCGCCGGAGGCGAAGGGTTCATCCACGTTCATGCTGGGATCCACGGAATCGGTGATCTCGTCGCGGCCGACCGGGACTGGCGAAATCCGGTCGCACTGATTACGATAGTGTTAGTGTCTGAAAGCGGCAACGCATCCAACTAGAACGCTGAAGATAAGGAGAAGAGATCATGCCAATGATTCCACGCCGTCACGGATGGGAAATATCAGACGCCGAAGCGACACCAGAGTCCGTGTACCTCAATCGTCGTCAGGTCCTGACCCAGGCTGCGGCGGCTGGGATCAGCGGTGTGTTGGCATTTCAGCCATGGAACAGCACCGCATGGGCTGCTAAGAATCCCTTAGTGACCGGCAAACAAGCCAATCCTCCGGCTGCTGACAAGTACCCCGCCGGCAAGAACACCATGTATACCCTGGATCGGCCACTGACCGATGAACGGGTTGCGGCCATGTTTAACAATTTCTACGAATTCAGCACCGTGAGCAAAACGAACATCTGGAAACTCGTTGAAGACTGGCCAACGAATCCGTGGACGGTCGAAATTGGTGGTCTGGTACCAAAGCCAAAGACCTATGATATCGATGATCTCATACGGAAGATGACCTTGGAGGAACGGCTCTATCGTCACCGTTGCGTTGAAGCATGGGCCATGGCAGTTCCGTGGACGGGCTTTCGGCTGAAGGAACTCATTGAACTGGTCCAACCCCTATCCTCCGCGACGCATGTGAAATTCACCACCTTTATGGATCCCGGCCATGCGCCAAGTCAGAGAGGCATCTGGAGCTTGTTTTCATCAGGCATGTGGCCATACGTCGAAGGACTGACGATGGCGGAAGCGACCAATGAGATGACGCTGATGGCCACGGGAATCTACGGACGTCCTATTTTGAAACAACATGGTGCGCCACTGCGTTTGGTAGTACCGTGGAAATATGGATATAAAGGCGCAAAATCGATCGTGAAAATTGAATTTGTGAAGGAGCAGCCCAAAACATATTGGAACCAGGCCGTTCCCAGCGAATACGACTTCCTCGCCAATGTGAATCCGAAGATCCCGCACAGACGATGGTCGCAAGAGACCGAGTGGATGATTCCTGACCGGTCGGTCCGACGCCCAACGATGCTCTACAATGGCTATGGGGAATGGGTCGCGCATTTGTACAAGAAGGCGTGAAACAGGAGGAAGCCTGATCATGACACTTCGCCGACACCTCGTGGGATTCAGCATGTTGGTGAGTCTCGCGATGCTCTCCCCAGCCATGGCCGGACCGCTTCACGATGCCGCCAAATCTGGCGATCTCGATCAGGTTCGACAACTGACCGCTGCCCCACAGGGCTTCTTTGCAAAACTCAAACAGATCATCGGCAGTGATGGGGACGTGAATGCCAAAGATCAAGATGGCGCGACGCCCCTGCACAAAGCCGCATTAGGCGGGCATAAGGACGTGGTCGGGCTCCTGCTCATGTAGTTGGCCGTACGGTAAGGTCAAAGTTGTAAAGTCCAGTCTCAGGCTCAAACTCACTTCCAGGATCTTGACGCTCGACCATGACACGATATCGCTCGGCGCGAGGCACATTCTGAAAAATGAAATCTGATTCCAGATACCGGTCGCCAACAAAATACATCTGCGTCGTCAACTCGTGATGTGTGGACCCCACAACCTTAAAATGGACATGTGAAGGCCGGATCCACCCACGTCCGGCCGGATACTGTCCGGGAATGACCGTTTTGAAAAGATACTGACCCTCTTGATCAGTGACGGCGCGACCCCATGACTGAAAGTTCAAATCGAGAGGAACGGAATTCCGGCGTTCACGTGGGTGGTTATAACGCCCGCGTGCCGTTGCCTGCCATATCTCGACCGTGGTGCCTTGAACAGGCCGACAATGGCCATCTAATATCTGGCCACGAATATAGATAATCTGGCCTTCTGCCCTCCCCGGCTTTCCCGACACCACCGTCAAATCATTGTCTTCATCAAGCTGCCGATCAACTGGATAAAAGGGGCCTTCTGTTTGCTCCGGAGTCAGATCGCACGGAAATGAGTCGGCCCGCCTGACACAGGCAAGCCCAAACATCGATGACGCGAGTCCGATGGCCGAACTCGTCAATAGCTGTCGCCGAGAGATCAACATAGTCTCTCCCTCTCACGATGTGCTGTCATCTGGATCCACCACTGCCTATACAGTAGCCGACATCACGTTTCGATCACAAACGAATCACATGTTAATTACAGATGACAATACCATTGCAATGAGGAGTACAATCAGAAGCAAAGGAAAACGATATGCATATATTATCTCGCTATAGGGTAGCCGCCGTAATCCTCATAACACTGTCACTTATCATTACCACCACCCTTCAGGTCAACGCTCGAGTTGGCCATCCGGTGCCGGAGATTACGAATACGCAATGGCTCAATTCCAAACCTCTCCAACCAGCAGACCTCCGAGGCAAGGTTGTTCTGGTCAAGTTTTGGACCTTCGGCTGCTACAACTGCAAAGCCGTTGAGCCGTACGTCAAGAAGTGGCATGAAACCTATGCTGATAAGGGGCTAATCGTCATCGCTGTCCATTCCCCTGAATTTGACTATGAACGATCAGTCAAGAACGTCGAACAATATATTCGGGACAATCAGATTCGATAC
>JYMV01025213.1_pt1 | contig 15857 bp, 6 predicted proteins | sample 338911 | NCBI WGS metagenome assembly JYMV01 (sample SAMN03354496, study PRJNA234377) | hydrothermal vent metagenome | biome: Deep sea; feature: Hydrothermal plumes at the Eastern Lau Spreading Center, Western Pacific Ocean; material: Seawater | place: Tonga | collected 2009 | depth 2000 m m
CTCTGGCTCAGTTTTTGAGATTGCATAAAACGTGATGAAGGAAGTTGTATTGTTGTGTATGTTTTTTCTCTTCGCTGTTCTACCAAACACTGGTGTTTTGGCAACGGACAACAACGAAAAAATTGCCCTGGCAATCAGAGCGGGGAACGCGAAGGAGCTTTCAAAATATTTCAGTAAAAATATCGATTTGAATATTCCCGGCAGTGAAGGCGTTTTCAGTAAAACGCAGGCAGAGCTGATTATGAAAGACTTCTTTTCCAAATACAAAACACTTGAATTTAATACGCTGCATCAGGGATCGTCTAAAGACGGCGCAAAATATACAATTGGCAACCTAAAAACGGATAAGGGATCCTTCAGATTATACTTCTACATGAAAAAAACTTCCGATGTCTATTACATTCATGAATTCAGCCTTAGTGAAGAAGAAAAGGACTGAGCCATCGCCCAACTTCCTTTCCATTATTTCAACAACATTCATGCATGTCCACTGAAGAATTTATCATAAATGCCTTAGAAGAGGATATTGGCAGCGGAGATCATACTTCACTGGCCTGCATACCACCCGATGCGAAAGGATCGGCACACCTACTTGTTAAAGATACCGGCGTAATTGCTGGTGTTGAGCTGGCAGAAAAGATCTTTAAACAACTCGACAGCTCGCTTGTCACGGAAATAACTATCCAAGACGGCACTTCCGTTGTGCCAGGAGATATAATTTTTGAGATAGCTGGCTCTACACAATCTATCCTGAAAGGAGAGCGGCTCGTGTTAAATTGTATGCAGAGGATGAGTGGAATTGCCACCCTCACGCGGGAGATGGCCTCCTCCATAAGTGATCTGAATACTAAACTGCTCGATACCAGGAAAACAACCCCAGGATTCCGTGCTATGGAAAAATGGGCGGTAAAAATTGGCGGAGGCGAAAATCATAGAATCGGCCTGTACGATATGATCATGATTAAAGACAACCACATCGACTTTTCTAATGGGATAAAGGAGGCATTAGCATCTGCGCAGTCTTATCTCCAAGCAAATCAGCTGGATCTGCCAATCGCTATTGAAGCCAGAACCATTGAAGATGTAGAAGCCATGCTCTTATATGGTGGGATGGATAGAATTATGCTGGATAACATGTCTCCCTCCACCTTGAAAGACGCCGTGAAAATAATTGAAAAAAAGGCCGAAACGGAAGCTACCGGAGGCATTACACGCGAAAGTCTACGAGAATACGCTGAAACTGGGGTAGATTTCATCTCGGTTGGAGCACTTACCCATAGCGCCGGCAGCCTGGACCTAAGCCTGAAGGCTAGCAATACCGTATCTCAATAGCGCATACTGACCGATTAAAAGATAAACCCTGCCAGCTATCCTGAAAACACGACCAGGTAATCAATTCCAGGTGGCAAAATGCTATTTCAGTCGTAACTTTCACAATACATATACATGACATCACATTGAATTGAATTGTATTACATTATATATCCGTATCTTGTTCAGAGGCCTGATACACTTTTTCCAAGCAATAGGTTGGGATGATCACATTTAAAGACACCATGCGTAATCAGAATCGCACTTTACTACGCTTATTAATCGCATTTCCTGTAGTATTAGGCACGATCATTTTTTTTAGCGTTTCTGCTCTTGCCAATTCAAGTGAAAATTATATCGCTGGTCAGTTATTTGTTAAAGTAAATGATGATAGCCCCGAAATTCTGCTATATCAAAGCGGTGATGAAGGCTATCCCAGGGGCCTGAGGGAAATCATACAGAAATTTCGGGTAACTGACATCTCAAAACCTTTCATCCTGGATGATACTAAACTGTCTAACACATATCTGGTAAGATTTGATAAGCACCGACAGGCGCAAGAACTAATAAATGAATTTTCCAGGCTGTATTTCATCGAATATGCTGAGCGAGTTCCCCTCTATGAATGTTCCCTGACTCCGAACGACCTGCACCCCAATCAATGGAATTTGACGCAGATCCAGGCAGAGGCGGCCTGGGATATTACAACGGGGTCCTCCAATATTGTGATCGCCGTTGTAGATGACGCGGTTCTATTGTCGCATGAAGACTTGGCGCCAGTAATCTGGGTGAACCCTGGTGAAGTACCGGGAAACAGTTTTGATGACGACGGGAACGGATATATTGATGACATCAACGGCTGGGACGCAGCGGATGACGACAATGATCCCAATCCGGTGAATCCAACCAATTCTTCTTTTTCGCACGGCACACATTGTGCGGGAATCGCAGGAGCAGCCACAAACAATTCTATTGGCATTGCCTCGGTAAGCTACAACGTTAAATTAATGGCCGTTAAAACCGCAATCAACGGATCAGGTACTTTGCCTGCAGCCTACCTGGGTGTACAATATGCAATCGCAGCAAATGCCGATATAATCAGCATGTCCTGGGGAGGAGGCGCCTATTCTCAAACGTATCAGAACCTATTTAATACAGCACACGGCCAGGGAATAGTATTGATTGCCGCCGCAGGTAACAGCAATACATCTATCGGATTTTATCCTGCCGCATACAATGATGTAATCAGCGTTGGGGCCACGAATAGCAGCGACCAAAAAGCGGGGTTTTCAAATTACGGCTCAACCATTGATGTAATGGCACCTGGCCAGGATATATGGAGCTGTAAAGCTGGATCCAATAGTTCTTATGATTATCTGAGTGGAACCTCTATGGCTTGTCCGCTGGTTTCAAGCCTGGCCGCCTTGATGCTCAGCTGGGACCCCAGCCTCACGCCCGACGATTTAGAAGCCTGCTTAAAGAGCTCCTGCGATAATATTGATGCTCAAAATCCCAGCTACATCGGGCAAATCGGTGCGGGACGGATAAATGCCTTTGAAGCAATGAAATGCCTCAAAGCGATAAGTGCTGATTTCACCTCTGATTTTACCTTGATCTGTCCAGGTGATACGGTGCAATTCACAGATTTAACTAATAACAATCCCACTTTCTGGCAATGGAGCTTCCCCGGGGGGTTTCCGTCCAGTTCTAACGTTCAAAACCCTACGGTAATCTACGGTTCACCTGGAACGTATGATGTGACATTAATAGTTGTAAATGCAAATGGAACGGATACGTTAACGAAAACCAGCTACATTACCGTCGCGGTGCCAACCGCAATGATATCTGGTACTTTTAATATACCTGCCGGTTTCAACGCCAACTTGAGAGTGGACTTAACTGGAAGCCCTAACTGGAGTATCACCTATTTTGATGGGACGGGCAATACCACCATCAACAACATCACCAATACTCCTTATTATATAACTGTTTTTCCTGCCTCAACAACTACCTACACACTTATTTCGGTGACAGACAACAGCTGTGCCGGAACAGTTGCCGGTAATGCCATCATCACAGTGGTCAACGGCCCATCAAATGATACGATCTGTATCTCCTTACAACCAGACTCTATTTTTGGCAAAGATGCAAGCGTGTTTTCCCATCCGTCATACACCAATACCAATTACGGGGATCATAGCTTCAATTTTATATTAGATTGGACCTTCATGGGTACCCCTGGAACAAGGAGAAGTTATATTGAATTTGACCTGACAGGAATACCCAATTCAGCGATAATTTTAAATGCAAAGCTCTCGCTTATCTCAGATAGCACTAATATCTTCCCATATGGCCATTCTACACTAAGCGGTTCTAATGACAGCTATTGCCGCAGGGTGACACAAACCTGGAATGAGATGACAATTACCTGGAATAACCAGCCTGCTTCTACCATTCAAAATGAAGCAATACTTCCTCCGAGCACCGCAATAGACGAAGATTATGATATCGACGTAACTGCCCTTGTACAGGACATGATTGATGATCCGGCAAACAGTTATGGTTTTATGCTGAGGCTGATAACGGAACAGTATTACCGTTCGTTATTTTTCGCATCCAGCGATAACCTCGATGCATTTAGATGGCCCAAATTAGAAATTTGTTATGTGGCGCCAACGATAAACCCTATTGAGTGCTTAAGTATTCAAAAAGAACAAAAGATATCTGACACACAAGGAAATTTTACGGCTATTCTTGACGATACTGATCATTTTGGACTGGGACTTGGGAGTATTGGCGATTTCAATGGAGACGGAATACCAGACATGGCAGTGTCCGCCACATGGGATGATGACGGTGGTGTTAACAGAGGTGCTCTTTATATGTTATTCATGAATAACACTTGTACCGTGGATTCTTCAGTTAAAATAAGTGCAACCCAGGGAGGATTCACAGGAGGTATTCAAGATGCATGGGGAGTTGGAATAACGGCTATCGGTGATCTTAACAATGATGGAGTAACAGACCTTGCTGTCGGAGAACCCAGGGCATCTGACGGGAATACACGTAATGGCGCAGTTTGGATATTGTTCATGAAGGCAAATGGCACGGTTGATAGCCATCAGAAAATAAGTCAAACACAAGGGAATTTTGGAACAGTATTGGGTCTTGACTTTAGATTTGGGCAGAGGCTCGCTTATTTGGGAGATCTCGATGGAGATAGTATAGGCGACATAGCGGTTGGGGTTATCGGCGATAATGATGGTGGAACCAAGCGAGGCGCAGTTTGGATCTTGTTTTTAGACACCAATGGAACCGTAAAATCCAAACAAAAAATCAGCTCCACAGCAGGTAACTTCACAGGTACCCTGGATGATTTTGACAGAATAGGGCAGGGTATATGCACCATCGGTGATATCAACCAGGATGGAACGGTGGATATAGCTGTTGGATCAAGAAATGATGATGATGGAGGTACGGATCGTGGAGCTATCTGGATAATGTTACTTAAACCAGATGGAACAGTGTTAAGCCAGTCAAAAATAAGCAGTACCCAGGGTGGTTTTACAGGATCCATTGCCAATGGAGTTGAGTTTGGTATTGCGCTCAGCAATATAGGAGACCTCGATGGCAACGGTGCGGATGATCTTCTCGTGGGCAGCTACGGTGATGATGACGGAGGTGTTGACCGTGGGGCGGCATGGATACTTTATCTGAACAATGACGCTACCGTAAAATCTCATTTTAAGATTAGTAGTACCCAAGGTGGATTTAACGGTCCTCTCGATGATGGAGACAATATGGGATGGGATGTCATACATGCAGGCGATATTGACGGTGATGGCAGTCCTGAAATTGCACTGGGAGCTGCAAAAGACGATGATGGAGGAACCGATCGCGGTGGAGTATGGATTATATCCATTAAAGACACCTGTTCCCAATCGGTTCCTTCTTGCGTTGAGGTGGCGTCTGACCAAAAAATTTCAGACGTAGCCGGAAGCTTTACTGGAATACTAGACAACGAAGATTGGTTTGGATACGCTGTCTGTGACCTGGGAGACCTGAACAATGATGGAATAAATGACATGGCCGTTGGCGCACACCAGGATGGTGACGGTGGATCACTTAAAGGTGCGGTGTGGATATTATTTTTGAATGCCGATGGAACTACCTCTTCCTATCAGAAAATTAGTGATACCCAGGGAAATTTCACAGGAACTCTCGATATAAGTGACAAGTTCGCTGTTAGCCTTGCCAATCTAGGTGATCTCGACGGTGATGGAAACACCGATATTGCGGTTGGAGCACATCTCGATGATGATGGAGGAAGCAATAGAGGTGCGGTGTGGATTCTTTTTTTGGATAGCAATGGAACAGTTAAATCCCACCAAAAAATCAGCGCTACACAAGGAAACTTTTCCGGCCCTTTATCCAATGAGGACAGGTTTGGCCATTTTGTTTCTGAGATAGGGGACTTAAATAATGACGGTATTGAAGACCTTGCGGTAGGTGCGTACGATGACGACGATGGAGGGACAGATGTAGGTGCAGTTTGGATATTATTCCTGGACTCAAATGGAACTGTTAAATCATCTCAAAAGATAAGCGCTCTTCAGGGGAACTTTACGGGAACTTTAGACAATCTGGACAGGTTTTGTAATGTAGGTGGCATAGGAGACATTAATGGAGATAACATTGTTGACCTGGCCGTTGGTGCATTCAATGATGACGATGGTGGGACAGATAGAGGTGCAGTATGGATACTGTTCTTAGATACCAATGGTACTGTGAGCTCTCACCAAAAAATTAGTGACACACAAGGAGCCTTTACAGGAGTGCTGGATAACTCCGACAGCTTTGGGCGATCTGTTGCTGGAATGGGGGATTTAAATCAAGATGGAACACCAGATATCATGGTGGGAACTGCTAGTGATGATGATGGCGGGACCGACAGAGGTGCGGCCCGAATCCTTTATCTAAATCCCGATGGAACAGTTAACGCCTTTTTCAAGATAAGCGATACGCAAAGTAATTTCTCCGGAGCACTGGCCAACAGCGACCTGTTTGGAGTAGATATTGCCAACCTGGGTGATCTGAACTCCGATGGTAATATTGAGGTGGCAATTGGCGCATTTAAAGATGATGACGGAGGCACCAATAGAGGTGCAGTTTGGATATTATCACTGGAAGATTCCTGCTTAGTAGTGCCCCCAGAATGTAATATAACCGCTAATTTTTCAGCAGACACTGCTTGTTTGGGGGACACCACGAGCTTCACCGATTTATCTATTGATAGCTTAAACAATATCATCATCTGGAAATGGTACTTTGGTGATGGTGATTCGACCATCGGTGTGCAAAACCCGAAACATATTTACAATACCACAGGTACCTTCTCAGTGACGCTCATCATAGGCAATGACGCTGCACCTTCATGTTTTGATACCATGGTGAAACAAGTACTGGTGACAGACACTTTGTTAATACAGGCCCCACCTGATCAAAGCATATGCATAGGAGATAGTGTTCAGCTGACCCCAATTACCATAAATTGTGGTGCAGCACCTTTTACCTATAGCTGGACCCCGGCAGGTGGTTTAAGTGACCCGACAATTGCCAACCCCAACGCCGGGCCGCAATCGACAACCACCTACTATATAACAGTTACAGATTCGGCGGGTATAACCTCAACTGATTCTGTAACAATTAACATCCAAGCCGGTTGCTGCAAATCCTGGCCGATAATTGTATCAGATACAAACTACTGTGTCGATGATTCCGTGTCTTTTGCAAGCAACTCTATTATCAATGGAACTGCATCATATAATTGGGAATTTGGGTCCAAGGCAACACCAGCTTCCTATATCGGAGTCTCTCCTCCACCCATCTATTTTGATACTACCGGTGTCATTCAGATAATGATGATATTAACCGACAGCTGCGGTATAGACACTGCCTATCACAACATCAATATTTTCCCTGCACCTATAGCTGATGCCGGACCAGATACTACACTTTGCAGACTCGATACTGTGCAAATTGGTGCAATTCCCATTTCTCATCACGCATACACCTGGACTCCAGCGAACGGATTATCAGATGACAGTATTTCCAATCCCTTTGCCTATGCCGATACTTCCTTGTCCTACATTGTGGTCATAAAGAATATAATAACCGGCTGTACGAATTCGGATACTGTAACGATAAGCAGGCATCCCGCTACTCCAGCCGATGCAGGGATAGACACAGCGCACTGCCTTGGAGACAGCCTTCAGCTGAGTGCTTCTGGCGGTCTTAGCTATGTCTGGACACCGGCTACAGGATTAAGTGACACCAGTATCGCTGATCCGTGGGCAACTGCGAGCGATACAATCACTTATTTTGTCACCGTTACCGATTCCAATAGCTGCACTGCGATGGATAGCGTTACAATCAGAGTAAATTCACTACCCAGTGCAAATGCAGGTGAAGACACCTCTTATTGCGAAGGTGACAGCGTACAACTAATGGCCTCTGGTGGAGTCAGCTATACTTGGGCACCTTCATCCGGTTTGAGTGATGATAGTATCGCAGATCCCTGGGCGAGTTCGAACAATACAATCACTTATGTTGTAACTGTGGCCGACTCAAACAATTGCACAGCGACAGATAGCATAATGCTAAGCGTGAATGCCTTGCCCGTTGCTGACGCGGGAGCCAATACTTCTGTCTGCTCAGGTGATAGCGTACAGCTAAATGCCTCAGGCGGGACTACTTACACCTGGTTGCCGGCTAGCAGCCTGAGCGATGCTAATGTTCAAAATCCATGGGCCAGCCCTCAGGATACAACTACATACACGGTTATAGTACAGGATTCTATAGGCTGTAGTGGTACCGATTCAATTGTTGTTTCTGTACTTATTATACCGCTGGTTACCGCTTCAGCTGACACCGCTATTTGTTTGGGTGATGCCATTACAATTTCCGCTACAGGCAATGGCACATATTTGTGGAGCACCGGGGAGACAACCCAATCAATTACAGCAGCACCTACAAACGATTCACTCTATATCGTTTCTTCAAACAATGCATGCGGCTCTGATTCGGATTCAATTTGGGTATTGGTCAATCTACTGCCATCTGCTTCCGCTGGTGCTGACATAACGATTTACCTGGGAGAAAGCGTACCGCTGAACGGTTCAGGAGGACCTGCATACTCATGGGTCCCAACCACAGGCTTAGACTGCCCGACCTGTGAAAACCCAACCGCCAGCCCTCTGGAAACTACTACCTACTATCTAACGGTTACCGATCCCCTGGGTTGCAGCATAACGGATACAGTGGTGGTAACTGTAGATATAACAAAAATGATTTTTATTTCCAATATATTTTCTCCCAACGGGGATGCTGAAAACGACATTTTCTATGTACAGGGATTGGGGATTCAAGAATTAAACATGATCATATTTGACCGATGGGGTGAGAAGGTATTTGAAAACACAGGATTCCAAGCTGACGACAAAGACACAGGATGGGATGGTACTTTCAAAGGTAAATTAATGAATCCCGCGGTATTCGTGTACATGGTAACCGGAACTTTTATTGACGGATCTGAAATAAATGAAAAAGGTGATCTAACCCTGGTAAAATAGCTATACAGTGAACTTTAAAAAGCTATCCATAATATTAATTCTCTCGTTGCTAATCACAGGAATGCTGTATGCTCAGGACATTCATTTTTCACAATTCTACAGAACACCACTATTGATCAATCCTGCATTAACTGGTACATTCACTGGTAATCACAGGGCCTATATCAATTACCGCAATCAGTGGAAAAGCGTGGGAACTCCCTATAAGACTTTTGCATTTGCCTATGACATGCCCTTCTATAGGAAAAAATGGAAGGGAGGCCATCTAGGTGCAGGCCTTTTTGCATTCAATGATAATGCGGGTACCAATAATCTATCTACCACTCAAATAAATTTGTCCTTATCTGGCATTGTGTTAATTAATACACAGCAAAAAATTTCGGCGGCTATACAAGGCGGATTAACACAGATGAGCATTAATTATGGCAAAGCAATTTGGGGCAATCAATTCCAAAATCACTCCTACAATGCCAACAATGCTTCCGGTGAACTTAACCTGAACCGGGAACCTGTCTATAATGGAGATATCAATGCAGGCCTATCCTGGCGATACGCCAAAAACGAAACCAATATCAGTTCCAAGGACCAGCTCAGTGCCACTGCCGGATTTGCTATTTTTCATATCAACCAACCCAAGCAAAATCTTTTTTCAGGGCAGGTGGACCGGTTGTACACGAAATATGCGATACACGCGAGCGCCAACATCGGACTAAAGGGGCTCAACTCCTTTTTCATTCCATCACTGATCTTTTACAGACAAGGTAAAACAACTGAGTTCACGGCTGGTACCTTAATAAGGTATAGAATCAAAGAAGAGTCGAGATACACGGGATTCATCAAAGAATCATCCATCTCCCTGGGGCTTCATTATCGGCATCTAGATGCAATGATTCCATCGGTAATCATAGATGTCTCGGGCTTTTCCGTGGGTATAAGCTATGATATCAACATCTCCCCACTAACCAAAGCCTCTTCAGGAAGAGGCGGAATTGAAATATCCTTGAAATTCATCAATCCCAGTCCATACAAATTTAGAAATTCTAAGTCCGCAAAACCAATGTTGTAATTCTTTTGGCTACGATCGATTTTCAGTTGGTTCTTCTAAAAATCCGTATTTTCGCGCTCCTGAAAAATGAAGAATCCGGTTTACTTTATACTGTTTATTGCTTTGGTTTTGTGCGAAGGCTTAGCCAACGCTCAAAATTATGATCCACTATCCCCACCGAACACATTTCGGCAGGAGAATAATCCGGAGTACTGGAAAAATCGAATGCCTTTTGAAGGCTATTGGCAGCAAGATGTACATTACCATATCAAAGCCAACATCGATGAAACCACGGATATCATCACGGGCTCGCTTCAATTGACTTATTGGAACAATTCACCAGATGAACTAAACGTGGTTTATTTTCATCTATATCAAAACGCTTTTCAGCCAGATTCTTATAATGATGACCTTCAGAAAAATAATAATGTACTGCCCTATTACAGTAAACACGAAAGAGATAAGCACGGAACATTAATCGATTCACTTTTTGTAAATGGCAAAAAAGTGAAAACAGAATTGGATAATACCATCTTAAAAGTGTATCTGAATAAACCGCTCGTAAGCGGAGAGTTTATAGAATTCAATATTGATTTTAGAACCTTTTACGGAAGGGGAACTGTGCGCCGCAGAATGAAAACCTTTAACTCCTGGGGGTTTTACCACTATGACGGGGTGCATTGGTATCCGAGAATATCTGTTTACGACAGAAAATTCGGCTGGACAACAGATCAGCATCTGGGAAGGGAGTTTTATGGTGACTTTGGAACTTACGATGTGGAACTTACATTCGCTGCTAATTATGTGGTCGCTGCAACAGGGTTTTTACAGAATAGAGAAAATGTATTGCCAGATTCACTCATGAAAAAACTCGATATCAGAAACTTTTCGGAGAAGGCCTGGAATTCTAAGCCCTCGGTAATTACTCCCTATGATTCCACCAATCACAAAACCTGGATTTACCATGCAGAGAACGTTCACGATTTCGCGTTTACTGCTGATCCATCGTATAGAATTGGAGTGGCAGAATACAAGCCAGAAGGCGAGAAGGGCAGAACTATAAAATGTTATTCTTTCGTACAGGAACCACACGCATCCCTCTGGCAAAATGCTGCCGACTTTACAGCGGAAGTAGTTGAGGTGTACTCGAAGGACTTTGGGATGTATGTTTACCACAAGATGATCGTAGCAGATGCACGAGATGGTATGGAATACCCAATGCTCACACTCGACGGAGGAAATGATCCTGGTTATCGCGGACTCCTGGCCCATGAGATAGGGCACAATTGGTTCTTTGGGCAGGTTGGAAACAACGAAACTTACCGGGCGGCTCTTGACGAAGGATTTACTCAATTCCTCACTGCATGGTCCATGGAAAAGATTGATGGTAGCATCACAGTAAAAGATTCTCCCAAATCAAGATATGTTGCCACTTTTAGAAAACCAGAGGTGACCAGGGAAAGACGCATTTATACCGCATATATCAAGGATGCTGTTAAGAAAAGTGAAACTACCTTGAATACACATTCGGATGCATATAATGGAGCCTTGAGACACGGTGGTGGATACAGAATGGTATATTACAAAACAGCCGCTATGCTCTTTAATTTACAATATGTGTTGGGTGACGAGCTCTTCTTAAAAGCCATGCAACATTACTTCGATCAATGGAAGATATGCCACCCCTATTTCATTGACTTTAGAAACTCAATTATTCAATTCACCAAGGTGGACCTGAACTGGTTTTTTGACCAGTGGCTTGAAACTGCAAAAACAATAGATTACGGAGTTAAATCAGTGAAGAAAGGAAAGGGCACAGACGAATATATTGTAAAGTTTAAAAGATATGGCAGGCAGCAAATGCCAATAGATTTTCAAGTGAAGACCAAGGAAGGGCCAACCTATGATTTTCATATTCCCAACACGTGGTTCGTAAAAAAGACAGATGCCAAGGTACTGCCTAAATGGTACGGTTGGGACAAGCTGAAGCCAACATACAAAGCGAGTATCAGAGTACCTGGTAAGGTAAAGGACGTTGTAATCGATCCTACTCACCGACTGGCCGACGCAAATATGCTGGATAACAGTAAGCAGCCAGCTGTAAAAATAATGTTCGACTCAAGACTTGCCAACAAACCCGATTGGAAGAAATACGAAGTATATGCCAGTCCGGACATCTGGTATAATGCCTATGACGGAATTAAAGCAGGATTTAGTGCTAATGGAAGCTTCATGGGATATAAAAATATATTTAATGCTCACCTCTGGTTTAATACTGGATTGGGACAAGGTGATCACGACTCCACCATTAATCTCACTTCATACGATCAAATATCATTTAGTTTCACTTTCAAAACGCCACTGGACAAATTCAGCAAGGGTTCATATCTATACCTGAGTGCTAAAGCTTTGGATGGATTGAATGCATACAAAATAGGCTTTGACAAAAAGGATGCGTCTGGAGACAATCGACTATTCATCGATTTTCAGAGTCTATATCGTGCGGATAGCAGTGACCTGGTTTACCTGTTGTATCCTGAGTTATGGAATGAGGGCAAGTACAATAATTTTGTGAATCTGGGAATAGAACACAAGTATGCTTATAAGCGCGGCAATGGAGATATCGTACTTGCGCTGCGATCTTCAGCACTGGGGGATTATGATTACTCAACCATCTATCTGGAGGCAATTAACCGAAACACTTTGGGCAAATTTGGGCTCAACACCAGGTTCTTCATGCAATACGGCTCTGGTACAAATCTCGCTCCCGAATCGCAGCTCTACCTTGCAGGAGCCAATCCCGAAGAGATGATGGATAATAAATATACGCGTTCTGAATTCGCTACCAATGATTCCTGGTTGGAATATGGGACGTCGATCAATCATTTCCACGCTGGTGGAGGATTGAATCTACGCGGCTATTCCGGGTACTATGTGGCACAGGAAAATCAAGGTGACTCTTCAGATATTAGATTGGCTTATAGGGGTAATTCGGGGGCAGCCCTAAATATAGAACTTGAATTTGACCGGGTGTTTGGCATCAGGCTTCCAAAACTGGGTAAGACATTTGACTTAAAAAGCTACCTCTTCGCAGATCTAGGTACCATCAACTATCACAGGATAACAGAATCTATTCGCTTTACCGACGTTCGTGCTGATGCTGGTTTGGGAATTACGCTTACAATTAAAAAATGGGGAGCACTCGAAAAGGTGAAACCACTCACTTTCCGATTTGATATGCCATTTTTTATCAACCGAACACCCGCCACGGAACCAGGGTATGTTAGCTGGAGATGGGTTTTGGGGATAAACAGGGCCTTTTAAGTTCTTAGACAAGGCTATCCAAAGTATTTCTTTTTCAGACTGTGCAGCAAGTTATTGGCATCACTTGAAATTTTTAGATAGTATGTAGTGCTTATCGAAAACACTAACAATACTGTGGATCTAACGAGAAAATCCACCAGGTTACTGTGGAGAAACGGAATTAAATAGGAAACTCCAAACATGGTGATCATTATTATTAAAGACTGAATCGTAGAAAATGAAAAGGGCTGTAGGCCGAATTTGATATACACGAAAATCAAACGAATAATATTGTAAAGAAATATGGAAATAGCAGTGGCAATGGCTGTTCCAACAATGCCGTACTTGGGAATAAAGTAATAATTGGTAGCAATTGCGATTACTGCCAGGAATGGCATCAGAATGATATTCCACCTATAATATTTTGAGTTGATAATAATCTCGTTATTAATACCCATTGCCATATTAAAAAGTCGAGAGAGTGCAATAAAAAATACTACGTATTTGCCTGCTGCGTATATCTCGTTCTTGGGTACAAAATGAAAGATATTATCGATGTTTACCCACAGAAGCACAAAGAGAACTGATCCGACAATGAGCTGATTGAGCGAACTCTTCTTATAGTAATCATCGAGTAAACTGACATCATCATCCTTAAGCGCCTTGGACACCAAGGGCGCCAAAATGGCGATCAGTGCTCTTCTAGGCATGTCGAGTACCATTCCTATAAAGTAGGCGACACTGTATACGCCTGTATCCATCAAGCCCAACAATGCCGCGGTCATTATCGTGTCTATCCTGTTTACGATTATTCCCCCGCCCCTACCTAATAACATAAAAAGGCTATAGGTTGTCATTTCTCCGAACAGTGCGTCCTTGTGAAATGAGATGCTTGGCCTCAAGCTCACCGACTCTAGCGAGAATATATAAATCAACAGCATAAACAATTGCAATACATAGACAGAGGTGATTAATGTAATTAACGTTGGTAAATCTATGTACTGGAAAAAATACGTTACAATGAATACCATGGTAAATATTCTGACCAAGATCTCCCTAATAATTTTGGGAACGACTATTCGCAATTTAACCCGAGAATAAGACTCTAAAATATTCACATAGACGAAGAGAAAAATCAAGGGAATAATGTAATAAATGTAGCCTATCAGTAATGGCGATTTCTCAGAAAAAAAGTCAGTGAGATTATCTTTAAAGCCCATAAAAGCGGCTAGAAAGAGGAGAAAGCCAACAAGAGGCATCAACAGTATGTACCCAAAAAAGTTGGGGTATCGCTCCTTTTCATCCGTAAAATGCGGATAAAACTTCACCACAATAGAGTCCGTACCCAGCTGTACAAATGGTAGAAAAAGAAGGGATATATCGAGTAATGCCCGATATAGGCCTATTTCTCCGGCTGTTAACGCATAAGGATAAATCCATAGATAGTTAAAATACCCTATAACAACACCTATATAGGAAACTATAGATGCCTTTACTGTTTGTCTTGCAACAACTCCCATAAAAATTAAATAGAGATCTCTATAAATACTATACTATCTGGTCGCTAAAATATATGTTCAAATAATACAAAATCCTTCTAGTAAGCAATTTATTGAACAGAATAAAGTTTACAGCATTAGTTTTTTTAAATTTGACACAACTATTCAACCAGATAGAATGATTGTATTTAACCAGGCATTAATAACGGGCAATGAGCTCAAATATTTGGAGGAGGTAATTGCTAGCAAAAAGCTGGGAAGTGACGGGATATTTACTCAAAAATGTAGCGCATGGTTGGAGGACAATGTTAGTTGTAAAAAAGCATTGCTAACACCCTCATGTACACATGCGCTTGAGCTTGCAGCACTTCTGCTAAACATTCAGCCCGGTGATGAAATTATCTCAACCTCCTTTGGATTTGTTTCCTCGGCCAACGCTTTCGTGTTAAGAGGTGCAACTATGGTATTTGTAGACATCCGCACCGATACACTAAACATGGATGAATCCAAAATTGAGGCGGCCATAACAGAGAAAACCAAAGCTATTGTTCCGGTTCACTATGCTGGGGTTGGATGCGACATGGATGTGATCATGGAGATTGCCAGCAAGCACAACTTGAAGGTAGTTGAGGATGCGGCCCAAGGCATCATGAGCAAGTACGATTCACGGCCTCTGGGGAGTATCGGCCATCTTGGTACCTTTAGTTTTCACGATACAAAAAATTATACTTGTGGAGAAGGTGGTGCACTATTAATCAATGATGAAGACCTGATTGAAAGGGCAGAAATATTGAGAGAAAAGGGCACAAACCGAAAAAAGTTTTTGAGAGGTGAGATCGATAAATATTCCTGGGTTGATATAGGATCTAGCTATTTATTGAGTGAGCTTAATTCTGCCTTTTTATGGGCACAGCTGGAAGAATCAGAAAAAATCAATCAGCACAGATTGCTATTGTGGAATCGGTACAATGATAATCTCCAAGGAGTCAATAATATTGAGCTTCCAATAATTCCTCAAAATTGTTCTCATAACGCCCACATCTTCTATATTAAAATCAATAATCCGGA
>JYMV01001641.1_pt1 | contig 15853 bp, 13 predicted proteins | sample 338911 | NCBI WGS metagenome assembly JYMV01 (sample SAMN03354496, study PRJNA234377) | hydrothermal vent metagenome | biome: Deep sea; feature: Hydrothermal plumes at the Eastern Lau Spreading Center, Western Pacific Ocean; material: Seawater | place: Tonga | collected 2009 | depth 2000 m m
AAATACATCACAGAGATCGCCCTTCCCGAGATTCAATCGGGACTCGTTAAGAGCGGTCGAGACCGTTCTTCATTTGAAGTGTGGGGGGGCGGCTTCGTTGCCACTGGCGCTGATCAAAAGACCTTAACTCAAGCACGTGAAGACATTCGTGCCCGGATTGCATTTTACGGATCCACCCGTACTTACTTGCCCGTATTGGCGTTGCACGGTTGGGAAGATCTCGGGTCGACATTGCATCAGATGTCCCGCCAAGGACTCTGGAGCAAGATGGCAGCTGAGGTTCCTGACCACGTCGTCGATGAGTTTTCCATCATCGCACCCCCTGACGAATTGATCCCGAGGGTGCGTGAGCGCTTTCAGGGCCAAACCGATACGATCGCCCTGGACCTTTCCTCACTGCCCAACAAAAACGATGTGCATAAACTAGTCGCGGAAATACAAGACATTGACAGCCAATTCAAGCAGTTTTCAAAAAGCTGGTGATATGACATTCTCCGACCACGGTGTTACCAGCAGGCAAAAGACACTCAAGAGCATCATATGAGCATGACTGACCTTCTTCACGGAAAAGTTGCGCTGGTTACTGGCGCCGGTCGCGGTATCGGCGCGGAAATTTCCAAACTGTTAGCCGCGTATGGGGCTAGCGTGTTAGTGAATGATTTGGGTGGTAGCGGTTACGGTGAAGGGGCTGACTCGACGCCCGCAGAAGAAGTAGCTAACCACATTCGAAGCCTGGGCGGTTACGCCGACACTAATGTCGACAGCGTCTGCGACGGTGCCGCCGCCAGGCGCATGGTGCAGCAAGCTGTAGATACCTTCGGTCGAATCGATTTGATCGTAAACAATGCTGGCATTCTGCGCGATGTCATATTTCACAAAATGTCTGAATCAGATTGGGATGCGGTTATCGACGTTCATCTAAAAGGGGCTTTTAATATTGCCAGTGCCGCCGCTAAGCACTTTCGAGAACAACAGTCAGGTTGTATGGTTCACATGACATCGACTTCTGGGCTGATTGGTAACTTTGGCCAAGCTAATTATGCCGCCGCGAAAATGGGCATCGTCGGCCTATCCAAATCGGTTGCCCTTGATATGGCACGCTTTAATGTGCGCTCCAATTGCATCGCACCGTTTGCCTGGAGCCGAATGATTGGATCGATTCCGATCAATGATGCGGCACAGAAAGAACGCGTTGAGAAACTCAAACAAATGACCCCTGACAAAATTGCACCGCTTATCGTAGCCCTGGCATCGGACGCCGGGCATGACATTACCGGTCAAATATTTGCCGTTCGTCATAACGAAGTGTTTCTGATCAGTCAGAACCGCCCTATTCGAAGTGTGCATGATGGGGCGGGTTGGACTCCCGAAAGTCTGATTACACAGGCGTTTCCCGCGTTCAAGGCCCAGCTCTATCCGCTGGATCGCAGTCAGGACATTTTCAGCTGGGACCCGATGTGATGGCAATCGACTACGATACCCTGCTGAATTGGCCGTTCCCTGACGTTGAGCAAACTTATACAGAGAAGGATTCTATTCTTTACGCGCTTGGCGTTGGACTGGGTAACGACCCTCTCGATGCGGGACAGCTGCGTTATGTATTTGAAGAGCCGGAGCTTATCGCCCTGCCGACGATGGCGGCAGTTCTGGGCACACCAGGTTTCTGGCTGCGCGAAACGTCCACCGGTGTCACTTGGGAAACGCTTCTACATGGTGAACAAGGCATCGAACTCCATCGGCCCTTACCAGCGGCTGCGACCGTTGTTGCCCAAACGCGGGTAACAGATATCCTGGACAAAGGTGAAGGACGCGGGGCCCTGATTTACACAGAGCGACATGTCAGGGATCGCGACACCGGTGAATCCCTCGCCACCCTCACTTCTACGACCGTAGCCCGCAGTGACGGGGGCTTCGGCGGACCCTCTGTCACACAGCCCCGCCCTCACCCCTTACCTGATCGACCGGCAGACAAAGTCTGTGATCTAACCAGCGTACCCCAGGCTGCCCTCATTTATCGACTCTCCGGCGATCCCAATCCCTTGCACGCAAGCCCCGAGGTCGCTCGAAGCGCAGGCTTCGACGCACCCATTCTCCACGGCTTGTGCACACTCGGTATCGCAGGCCATGCCGTCCTCAAAAGCTGTTTAGACTACGAGGCCCAGAGATTTCATTCGATGCAACTGCGCTTTTCAGCCCCGGTCTATCCGGGCGAAACCATTCGAACTGAAATGTGGCTTGAAGGAAACAACATCTCTTTTCGTGCGATTGCAATCGAACGAAACATCGTCGTCCTCAACAACGGCTGCATTGGCACACGGAATTAGCACACAACAGCATGGGCACACTTTCAGGCATTAAAGTGATTGAACTCACAGGACTGGGGCCTGGTCCATTCTGTGCCATGATGCTGGGGGATATGGGCGCTGACGTGGTACGAATCGATCGTATCGGTGGGCATCCCAGCACCCTGGACGCCAGAAAGAATATCCTCGATCGATCCCGTCGTTCGGTAGGGATCAATCTGAAATCGACCGATGGCATAGCAACCGCTTTGCGTCTGATCGATCAGGCCGATGCCCTGGTGGAAGGCTTTCGCCCGGGGGTCATGGAACGTCTCGGCCTCGGACCGGACATCTGCCTAGCGCGCAACCCTCGCCTCGTTTATGGCCGTGTAACTGGCTGGGGGCAGTGCGGGCCGTTGGCCCAGGCCGCGGGTCACGATATCAACTACCTTGGCATTACTGGCGCCCTCTCTGCGATCGGATCGCAAACGAGTGGCCCCGTACCCCCGCTCAATATGGTGGCCGATTTTGGAGCGGGTGGCATGATGCTAACAACAGGGATTTTGGCCGCTTTGTTGCAGGTGAAGGCCACAGGTCGCGGCCAGGTGGTCGACGCCGCAATGACTGATGGTGTTCCACTGTTAATGGGCACCGCTTTCACGTTAAGAGCGAACGGTCGTTGGAACGAGGGCGGCTACAACAACCTGGTAGACGGTGGCGCCTACTTTTATAGCACCTATGAATGCGCCGATGGACAATGGATTGCCCTGGGGGCCATCGAACCGCAATTTCATACGCTGCTGCTTGAGAAACTGGGCCTGACTGATGCATCAGAATTCCAAAACCCGATGGATTCGGACAACTGGGGTGCGGCGAAATCTCGCCTAGCCGCTGTCTTTATTACCCACGACCAGGCGCATTGGCGGGAATTGCTCGAAAACACCGACGCCTGTTTTGCCCCGGTGCTGACCATGAGCGAAGCCCCGCAACATCCACACAATATCGCTCGCGGGACTTTCATCGAAGTTGAAGGAACTTTACAGGCAGCGCCTGCGCCGCGCTTCAGTGTCACGCCCAGCGACACCCCGACTGCTCCACCCCTACCCGGAGAACACAACGATGAGGCCCTTCATGGCTGGGGCTTTGATGACAGTGAAATCGCTGAACTGGTGCGCAGTGGCGCGATTGGCTAAAGCACCACAGCGATAAAATAAAAGAGGAGACCTGATGACCGTTGGCATACACGCATTTGGCGCCTATATCCCGAAGGCGCGGCTACAACGGGAAGTCATGGCCCGCGCGTACAGTTGGTTTAACCCCTCACTCGCGAGTCTCGGGCAGGGTGAACGTGCAATCGCCAACTGGGACGAAGATGCGCTCACGATGGCAGTGGAAGCTGCACGCAATGCACTCACTCCACAACAATACGGGCAGATTGACGGCCTTTATCTGGCTTCCACCAGCCTACCGTTTCAGGACCGACAGAATGCCGGGATCGCCGCTGAAGCCATGCACCTTGGCAATGATCTTCACACAATGGACATCACCGGGTCGCAGCGCGCAGGCACTTCGGCCTTGTTGACCGCCCTGCAAATTGCAGTCGGTAATCGGCGGAATACTCTGGTGATCGGTGGAGAAAAACGCCAGACCAAAGCAAGCAGTCCACTCCAATTGACTGCTGGCGATGGCGGCACGGCCCTGTTAGTAGGACCTGGCGAGGGTGTTGCCGCTCTTGTCGGCTACGCGACACTAAGCGTCGATTTTGTCGATCACTACCGGGGGCAGAATCAACCGTTCGATTACGTGTGGGAAGAACGATGGGTGCGGGACGAGGGATTTCTCAAGATCGTGCCTAATGCGGTTCGTCAGGCTTTATCCAATGGGCAGGTCGCAGCTTCAGAAATCGATCATTTCTGCTTTCCTTCGCCTGCTAAACGTGTTGCCGGCATGTTGGCAAAAACGCTCGGCATTTCCGACAGTGCGGTGCGTGACAACTTACAGGGGCGCACAGGGGAAGCCGGGTCTATCCATGCACTTCTGATGCTTACACATGCACTCGAGGAGGCAACACCTGGCCAGTTAATCCTGATTGCGGGTTTTGGGCAAGGCTGTGACGCCCTGCTCTTTCGGACGACTGAGCAACTCCTTACACAGCGTCCCATGAAAGACATAAAACAACTGTTGAGTGCGGGATGTCCGAATGAAAACTATCACCGGTATTTGGCGATTAACGATCTGGTAACTATTGAGCAGGGGCTTCGGGCCGAGGTGGATAAGCAGACCGGCCTGACCACACTTTACCGAAACAGAGAAATGTTGATTGGCCTCATTGGCGGACGCTGCGAAACCTGCGATACACTGCAGTATCCCAAATCCAACCTTTGCGTGAATCCCGATTGTGGTGCATTAAACACACAAACTGACCATTCGTTCTCAAACATGCCGTGCAAAGTGAACTCTTATACGGCTGATCGCCTCACCTATTCCCCGGATCCTCCGGCTTACTACGGCATGGTACAGTTTGATCAGGGTGGTAGAGCGATGCTCGACTTCACAGACATTTTCTCTGACTCGGAACTTTCCGTCGGGCAAGCGATGCGCCTCATGTTTCGAGTGAAGGACTATGATGTGACGCGTGGATTCCGCCGATACTTCTGGAAAGCGGTACCGATCGATAACGCTTTCGATAACAACGGGAAACCTTAACAATGGCTAAAGGGATCAGAGACAAAGTCGCGATTCTCGGAATGGGCTGTTCTAAATTTGGCGAACGCTGGAATGACAATGCTGAGGACTTGATGGTGGAGTCATTTTCAGAAGCGCTGAAAGACGCCGGCATCGAAAAAGATCAAATTGAGGCGGCCTGGTTTTCAACTGCCATTGAAGAACAACACGTGGGCAAATCCGGCATACCACTCGCCATGGCCTTGAGGCTGCCTTATATACCTGTCACCCGTGTCGAGAACTTTTGCGCCTCGGGCTCGGAGGCATTCCGTGGCGCCGTATACGCGGTTGCCTCCGGTGCCGCCGATATCGCCCTCGCGTTAGGTGTCGAGAAACTAAAAGACACAGGATATGGCGGGTTGCCGCAAAGGTCTCGTGGTGGGTTAAATGACATGTATTGGTCGAATATGTCCGCCCCAGGATCGTTTGCCCAGTTGGCGAGCGCTTATCAGGCAAAACATCGAGTCTCGAAACAGGATCTTAAACAAGCCATGGCACATATTTCCGTTAAAAGCCATGACAACGGCGCAAAGAATCCGAAGGCACACCTTAGGAAACCGATTACCGAAGAACAAGTGTTGAACGCCCCGATGATCGCCGAACCACTGGGGCTCTTTGATTGTTGTGGGGTATCTGACGGATCAGCATGCGCCATTGTCACCACTCCAGATATTGCCGCTGCATTAGGGAAGAAAGACCTGATTACCGTAAAAGCACTACAGCTCGCTGTCTCTAATGGTACCGAGGTGCAACACAATTCATGGGACGGTAGTTATTTCATGACCACACGCGCCGCTTCCAAACGCGCATACCAAGAGGCCGGAATCGAGAAGCCGCGCACGGCAATCGATCTTCTCGAGGTGCATGATTGTTTCTCGGTCACAGAACTTGTGACCATGGAAGATCTTTATATTTCACCCGAAGGCGAGGCAATTAATGACGTCAGAGACGGATTTTACGACTCAGACGGCAAGGTCCCCTGTCAGATTGACGGAGGGCTGAAGTGTTTCGGGCATCCCATCGGTGCATCAGGACTACGTATGTTGTATGAAATCTATCTTCAGATGCAGGGCCGGGCGGGGGATCGGCAACGTGCCCATGATCCCGTTTTGGGTTTAACACACAATCTGGGCGGCTTCCCTCATCAGAACGTCTGCTCGGTCGTAATCGTTGGACAGCAGGGGGCATAACCCCGAAGCATTAAATCTTTCGAGACTCACCCCGCCAATAGGGCTCGCGAAGTCGACGTTTAAAGATTTTCCCTGAATCCTCCCGCGGAAGTTCGCGTTGAAATTCCACTCGGCGGGGAACCTTGAACCCTGCTATTCGCTCGCGCAGATAAGTCTTGATATCTTCAGACGTCAGAGAATGTCCTGTTACACATTGCACGATCGCTAACAGTTGCTCTCCATACTCGTCATGGGGAATCCCAAACACCGCACAATCTCCAACTCCAGGCATGCCGAGCAAACTCGCTTCAATCTCTGCCGGGTAGATATTGACGCCGCCGGAGATCACCATGTCACGAACTCTATCGCACAAGAAAAGATAACCGTCAGCATCAAAATAGCCCATGTCGCCGCAAGTGATCAGTCCGTCTCTTTCGATCTTTGCCCGCTCCTCATCACGATTGTTATAGGTGAAGTCTGGAAAGGCCGCAAGGCGACCAAAAATTTCACCTGGCTCACCTACCGAAACCTCGTTGCCATTCGAATCCAGCGCTTTAACCCTCGCCCCCTCTACCGCCCGCCCCACCGTACCGGGCTTCCTAAGAGACTCCGCAGAATCACAAACCGTCATATATCCGAGCTCTGTGGACCCATAAAACTCATGAACAATCGGCCCCCACCAATGAATGACTTCCTGCTTAACTTCCACAGGGCATGGTGCGGCGGCAATCATGATGTACTGAAGTGACGTCGTGTCGTATCGGGCACGGACCGCTGGTGGTAACTTCAACAGACGTACCAACATGGTCGGCACCATAAACATGTTCGTTATCCGATATTTCTCGATCAGGCGAAGGCATTCCTCACTATCAAAGCGCGCCATTAACACCATGGTCTGTGCCTGCTGAGCCGCCCTCAGCGCCATGGAGTTCGGTGCGCTATGGTAGAGGGGGCCTGGAACGAGTGCGCTGATCCCTGAGCTTAAGCCAAAGATACGATCACGAACTCGACCCAGTGTTTCAGCGCCACTTTTGGACTGGGCTAAGCGCCGGACGCCCTTGGGCGACCCGGTCGTCCCAGAGGTGTAGAACATGGACTGAATGACCTCGACATGTTGATCTGGGAGCTCTGCTGCGTTCTCGATAAGCGCATTCCATAAGGGGTCGTCGCCACGTGCTATACAGACCTCTTTCGTGAGGCTATAGGCTGCGGCCAATTCCGGTGCGGTTTCGACAACCAAAACCTCCATACCCCGTCGCTTCGCGTTAATCAAGGCACCGGAAACGCCGGCCAGCAAATCCGCATGACCCACCAACACGCGCGGCTGCGAATCCTCGAGCAGATAAGCTAATTCACCATCAGTAGAATGCCAGTTAATGGGCACTGCGTAGGCACCCACTAGATTCGCCCCGTAAGTCGCTTCGAAAAAACAAAAATCGTTACGCAGCAGTAAGGCGACCGCATCACCTGGCCCCACTCCCAACGACGCGAGCACATTACCGGCCCGCAAAACACGCGACCGAAAATCAGCGTGAGACAACCACCGCTCTCCGCTAAACAATCCTGCCTCCTGGTTCATCGACTGGCTCTACCTAATTTCATCAGCTCTGCTTTCGCCTTTACCTTAAAACAACCGGTTTTCCCGCCCCATTTTGCACGAAGTCCCGTTTCGCCACGAGACCTGGGTATTTCGAATGGCGCAAGCCCGAAACAACCCTCTATACTTCGTCGCGCATCACGCGTCTGAAGATTGTCGAATAAACGCGATTGGAAGCGAAATACTAACCTGAGCAAATTGCTTATCCATAGAACATCATGAACAGCAACGAGAACGACGTCTATGAGGCACGCTCCTACGGCGCTCAATCCATCGGATTTGGAGAAAAACCAGGGATTGCCGTGGTGGATTTTCAACTGGGATTTACCGACCCCGACCACTCACTGGGTGGCTCGGCATTAGTCCAACGTGCGATCAGTAATTCCACCCGACTGTTGAACGTTGCTCGAGAATGTGGCGTACCCGTTGCGAATTGCTACACAGGATATAGCTCAGCCCGTGACAAACCTTATTGGAAGATTACTGCTGTCCTAGAAGGCTTTATCGACGGCGATCACGCGACACAATTTGATCCACGAACTTATAGCAAGGAATATGACGTTGCGATGCGAAAATCTGGTGCATCCATGTTCTTTCAAACACCCGCGGCTGCGTTCTTCAATAAAGAAGGTGTAGACACAATCATTCTCATAGGCTGTGTCACCTCAGGATGTGTACGCGCGAGTATAGTTGACAGTTTCCAGTGGGGTTTCCGCACTCTAGTGCCCGAAGACTGTGTCGGAGATCAGCATGAGGGACCACACTGGGATAATTTGCGTGATGTCTCTCGACGATACTGTGATCTGACCACGGCAGATGCAATGATTGATGCGATTACAAACTGGCGCCGCAACAAGAATCAATAAAACGCCCGACCGATTGGCTACCCTACGGATAGACGACTTAACAAGCAGATAAGTATGAGCAAGGATTCCCGAAAAATAACAGACTGGTTTGACAGTGAATTGCGGCGAGCTAAAGATGAGTTTACGCGACTGAACAAACCCGAAACCCCACAGCACATAGGCCCCTCGTCGCCAGAACGGCAGAGCAACGCTGACAGAGCGAATACAACTTCCAGCAAACTCCGCTCAAAACCTGACTCTAAGTCACTGCCGCTTAGTCGAGAACAAAAAACACCATCACAGCTACCGGCAGATGTCACGGCCCGGACTGAAAAAGAGCATACACCCGCTCATCGAGAACAAACGACACGTCTTGCTTCGACAGGAACTGCGTCTTATCGCTTGGGCGTAGATGTGGGAGGAACCTTTACCGATGTTTTATTGATCGATGAAAGCAGTGGTGACTTTTTCACCGCCAAAGTTGCCTCAACACCACAGGACTCATCTATCGGCGTGCTGGAGGGAATTGAACGCGTTTGCAACTCGGCAAATGTCGCTCCATCTGATATCAGTCATGTAATGCACGGAACAACTGTCGCCACCAACACAGTGCTAACAGCATCAGGGGCAAAGGTTGGCCTTGTTACTACCAAGGGATATCAGCAGGTGCTTCAGATCGCCCGCTCCTATGTTCCCGGGGGGCTGGGTGGTTGGGTGATTTTTAACAAGAGCGACCCCCTAGCTCCGCTCGAGCTTACCATCGAAGCGATCGAACGACTGGATGCGAAAGGCAACATTGTTACCCCTCTTGATGAAGATGCATTGCAAAACTCTTTGCAAGCCCTGGCAAACGAAGGCATCGAAGCCTTAACCGTTTCGTTAATGAATGCCTACGCCAGTGGCATTCATGAGCAACGAGTCCGCGCTATTGCCGAAAGAGTAATGCCCAATATTCCGGTGTCCATCTCTTCCGAGGTCGTGCCCGAGATGTATGAGTACGAGCGAACTGAAACAACCGTTGTTAATTCTTACATTCGCCCCGTAGTCTCGACCTATCTGGAGAGTTTAGAAGGCGAGTTAAATCGTCGAATGAATAATGTGCAGTTGCATATCCTACGTTCCGACGGTGGCTTAGCCTCAGCGGAAGCTGCCAAAGCAACGCCGGTTAATTTATTGATGAGTGGTCCAGCAGGCGGGGTATCGGGTGCGATATGGATCGCGAAACAAGCCGGCTTTACTGACCTCCTGACTTTTGATATGGGAGGGACCTCGACAGACGTTGCACTGATTCAGAACGGTGTCCCCCAGACTCGGCGAGAAACCCGTGTTGCCGATGTGACTGTTCGCTCGTCGTCAGTTGACGTCCGATCGGTGGGGGCTGGAGGTGGCTCAATCGCTTATGTCCCGGAATTGACCAAAGCCTTACGAGTGGGCCCAAAAAGTGCCGGCGCAGAACCTGGGCCTGCAGCCTATGGGAAAGGCGGCATGGAACCCACGGTCACTGATGCCAATGTTGTACTGGGTTATCTCCCAGCAGACGCAAGACTCGGCGGGGAACTGGCAATTGACCGAAAACAAGCTGAACAGGCGGTCACTATAGTGGCTAAGGGGATGGGTCTGTCGTTAAAGGACGCTGCCGAAGGCATCATCAACATCGTTAACGAGAACATGTTTGGGGCACTGCGACTGGTCTCTGTTGAACAAGGTTTTGATCCGCGTGACTTCGCCCTGGTGGGTTTCGGCGGAGCCGGCCCCCTTCATGCTAACGCGCTTGGCAAGTTGATGAATTCGTGGCCGGTCATCATTCCGCCCGGTCCCGGTGTGCTTTGTGCTTACGGTGACGCGACTACCCGTGTTCGCGACGAGGCTTCCCGAACCTTTGTACGACGATTTTCCGAGACCAGTAATGATGAGGTGTTGTCTGCTCTCCAGGAACTTGCAACGGCTGCGGCGCAGACTCTCCACGCTGAGGGAGTGCCTGAGACTGAACAAACCACGCTGTATCAAATCGACCTGAGGTACGCTGGACAAGGAATGCAGCTAACGGTCGACGTGTCACCCGAAGAGTTCAAGAAAGATGGCCTAGATGGCCTAGGTAAACGCTTTGACAGAATGCACGAACAATTGTTCACCTTCTCACTCGATACCCAACGGGAGCTTTACAACTTACGCGCCCTCGTTCAAGGACGCGAAAGCTCGGCGACAGCACAGCGACTCCCCGAAGGGGGTGGCGACCCCCAGCGCGCCGTTTACGCTCAAACAAATATCTTTGTCCATGGGCGTGATCATGGCGCAGTGATTTATGATCGGTCGCAATTCAGGTATGGCGATCGGATTGTGGGCCCAGCCATTGTTACTGAAATGGACTCAACCACCCTGATTCTGCCGAACCATGCAGGTGACGTAGATCCCGTAGGGAATATACTAATTAATCCGATCAACGTGTAGATATCCGGACTCTTAAACATGCCAGCACAACTGATACAAAGCAATACGAAACCGTTTCAACCTGTCACCGTTGATCCCATTACGCTAGACATTGTCGAAAATTCCTTACGTAATGCGCGGACAGAAATGGACGCGGTGCTGTTTAGGACCGCCATGTCACCGGGCATACGCGAACAACACGACGCGTTCCCGATGATCGCTAACCAGGAAGGAAAAATGGTGGTCGGCCAGTTCGGATCATTCTTCTGGGGCTTTCAGCAAGGTTACGACGGCACCATTGAAGAAGGCGACATTTTTCTGACCAATGACCCGTACACCTGCAACGGTGCCATCAGCCACCTGAACGATTGGTTAATGATGATGCCCATCTACATAGATGGACGGATCGTGGCCTGGGCTGCGATGTTCGGACACATGACCGACATCGGTGGCAAGGTGCCTGGCAGTCTGCCGACCGATGCGGCGCAAATATTTGAAGAAGGCATTCAGATTCCCCCGGTCAAAATCTATCGCAAGGGTGAACTGAACAAAGAAATTCTGGAGATGATTCTTCGAAATTGTCGCCTCCCGGAATGGAATCGCTCAGATTTCAATGCCGTGGTAGCGGCGCTTCGCCTGGCTGAACGACGTATTGTTGAAATGGTCGAACGCTTTGGAGTCGACCCGCTGATATCGGCAATGCAAGAGATGTTGGATCGAAACAAACGCGCCATGGGCTCCATTCTTAACATAGTGATTCCGGAATCAAAACAACACTTTGTTGACTATATCGATGATGACGGAATGGGCATGGGTCCATATAAGATCGAATGCACCATGTGGCGCGAGGGCGAAATGGTCATTTTTGATTTCGCGGGGACTGATCCGCAGTCCATCAGCTCGGTCAATTTTCTCTTAAATGAGGAGATGTTCAAAATGTTTCTGGGCGCATTTTTTATTAACCTTTTTGATCCGCAAATACTTTTTAATGATGGCTTTTATGATCTTGTCGACGTCAGGATTCCCCGTGGATCAATACTGAAGCCGATCAGGCCTGCAGCATTGAGTTCACGGACGCATATGCTAGCCCGCATTTTTGACATCATGAGCGGCCTGCTCGGTCAAAGCTCACCGGATGCGTTATGTGCTGCCGGTTTTTCTGACAGTCCACACTTTATGTATTCCGGTTATGACAAAGAAGGTGAGTGGTATCAGCTCTATCAGATCGGATTTGGCGGAGTTCCCGGGCGTCCCGCTGGCGATGGCCCGGACGGCCATTCACTGTGGCCCGCCTTTACCAACGTACCTAACGAGTTCCTGGAAGCATACTTTCCATTGCGGATTGTTCAGTATGAAACGATTGTCGATAGTGGCGGTGCCGGGCTACATAGGGGGGGCAATGGCCTATCCATGGGCTATCAGTTTCTTGAGCCTGGAGAAATTTCCATCCATGATGATCGTTGGCTTACCCATCCTTGGGGTGTGAATGGCGGGGGACCAGGAAAACGCAGTACAAAACTGATGGTGCGCAACACTGGTGAATCAGAATGGATGCCTTCTAAATGTGATCGAGTCAAAGTGTTACCCGGAGATACTCTTTACTTCAACACCTGGGGGGGTGGTGGTTGGGGCGATCCCCTTGAGCGTGACCCCGCCACCGTAGCGCTGGATGTCCGAAGGCGATTGGTTTCGCCCGAAGGCGCAAAACGTTACGGCGTCGTCATCACCACCGACAATAAAGTTAATGAAACCGCTACGGCTGAGTTGCGTCGCCAACTTTCATCGTCACGAGGCAAGATTGAATTATTTGATTTTGGTGGCAGCGTCGAGGAGTTGAAAGCCAAGTGTCTGTCAGACACCCACCTTGAGCCACCCACCACCCCAATCTTCCAGAAATGGATGACCTTATCGGCCAACGACAACAAATCCTAGCTCCGACTAGCTGATACTACGTCTCAGTGGTTTAACAATTGGAGCATTGAGGTGGCACCACTGACACGGACATCAAATCCTGCCTCCACGTTCATGTGAATGATGACTCCTCCTTCGACGAGCATCGCATAACGGCGGGAGCGCATACCAAGCCCTGCGCCGCTCAGATCCAGTGACAAGCCCATCCCTCTCGTAAAGCGGCCACTCCCATCTGCCAACATGGCGACCTTACTCGGGGTTTTAGTAGCACGCGCCCACGCATCCATCACATACGCATCGTTCACGGCAATACAGACAACTTGGTCCACGCCTCTCGCGTGCATTTGGCCTGCAGCGGCGATATACCCCGGTAGGTGCTCTAGGTTACAGACAGGCGTAAACGCACCAGGCACTCCGAAAACTACCACTCGCTTTTCCGCGAACCATTCACCGGAACTGCGCGTTAGTGCTTTTCCATGTTCCAATTGTTGAATCGGCACATTCGGAACACGATCGCCGATTAATCGTTTAGCCGAGAAGTAATCATTTAACGCTTCCAGTCCATCTTCCAAGTCACCAGCATTCAACCATTTCACCAGTTTGCCCATCGGCCCTAAAACCGAAAAAAACGCTTGGTAGTCAACGCGGTCCTGGCCGCAAATACTTCTAAGCATTTGAGAGACTGTGCCATCGGCATCGAGCAAAACGTCTATCGAGCCTCCGATGCGCATCGCAAAATCCTGATTGGCCCCAAGTCCCGCTTGAGTGATGACGACCACTCGAACATTTCGAGAACCCAAACGCGAAACAAGCTGTGCAAACTTGTTAGTTTCGAAGGAAAAAACCGGTAAAGCGCCTAAAGGGACGCAACAGAACACAACATGCTGGCCCGTAAAGTCATCAGATCGGATAGAAAAACCAGAATGATTCCGCAAGTTAAATGGTTTAATATTTTTCACGACCTGGTCATCATCCCCAACAACTTACATCCACGATCGACCGTTCAGAACAGTTCGATACACCGTCTAAGCGCGTCCCGCACAGCCGCATCGCACGCCTGCCGCTCTTCGCCGATACCCCCATTCTGACCCCGCTCTAGTGGCCTACTTGAATGTTCGTTCAATGGCGCTCGTCCGAACTGACTTTTGCGGATGCCAAGCGCAGGCAGCTCTAACCGCACTAACACGAGCATCTCACCACCCTCGACACGACGATCTCGTATTTCATGTCGCCACATGTCGGCATAATGTTGCTCCAACCATTCAATTGGATCGCCCAAATGCTCTCGGGCTTCGTCGGTTAGCCGAACAACCGATACCTCGCCACTCCTGGGTTTCGAACCTGGGCGAGAAGACTCAATATTGACGCTCGAATAGAGCATCTCAAGCTGCTTTCGATTCGCATCAAGCAGTTCAGAAAAAGAGTTTCCAGAGTTACGTGAGTTTGAGGTCATGCAGAAAGTCCTCAGAAATCAACCCGCGTTGGCAATCTTCCTTGCCACCATTGACGAAACTCGTTATCAGCGCGCCCCTGCATTCCGCCAGACACAACCAATGACTCAAGGTGTTCTTGTATCTCCTGTTCAACCTTTACGTCACAGTACTTCGAATCCATGTCAAAGAGATTGGCGTGATGGGGACCCTCCGCACGATCACCGACACCGTCACGGCAGACGATGGTCCGAAAGCCATATTGCAATGCATCAACTGCAGACGCTCTCACACACCCACTGGTGGTCGCCCCAGTAATCACCACGGTATCAACACCCTGCCCGTGAAAATAACGATCCAACTCGGTCCCAAAAAATGCACTCGCATATTTCTTAACGATGACCTCATCCCCTTTTACCGGAGCAATTCTCCGATCGATCTCTACCCACTTAGAGCCTTTAACGAGCAACGACAATGCGGGAATTTTCTCTATAAATATGCCCGCATCATTAAAGTCTGGCTCATAAGCTACGGTGGTATAGACCACCGGAAAACATCCTGTCCTGAACTTCGCCAATAATCGAGCGGTAACGTCAACCTGACTATCAAAATCCCCACCTAATGGGGATGCAGGATCGGTAAATCCGTTGCTGAAATCCACGATCAGAAGTGCCGGTTTCTCGCCAAAACCAGACCGACTTCCTAAACCCTTCGCTGCGTAATCAGCACGGGTCGGTTCTTCCCAGTCGTGTTTCATGAATAGCTCAAATTCTTCGCCAACGCCTTAACCACGCCCCACCGCTCCGGGAGGTGTCCAGCCTCGACGCCAACCCACCCTATAAGCTCGAACTACTCGGTGCAACAAATAAAACAGAATAGCCATTAACATCAAAACAAACACCGAAAGCAAGCGACTGCCGAACACAGCGGTGATGAGCTGGCCATCATTCATTAGATGCTCACTCAGCATCTCTACTGCCTGAATAGTGGCCCCGGCGCATAATATGACAGCGGCTAAAATCGCTATCTGCAGAGTGTCAAAAACCAGTTCTTGCGCGCTTATTTCGGAAAACTGACCAAATATATTCTTTTTAAACGACTGCCGGTGCGATATGGCGAAACTGATGATCGCGACCACCGATGCAAACCAGAAAAGAATATTGGAAAAATGGATTTGTGGAATGCGCTCCATTAAGTACTGTTCTACCGGTTGGTAAAACAGCAAAAAAAGAACAAGGACAGCAACAATACCCAGTCCGATCCAAGATCCGGGCCGTCGCCACCGGTTTTGTGAGGATTCCATCGCTGATCCAAGCTCCAGATGTTGCACGTCGACCTCTTTATACCATCAACGGTCTCGTTGGTGTCAGCTACTGGGCTTGCGAGCCTGAAGAAAAGTTTTGGCTAATGTTTTAAACGACTTCCCGCGCACCTCGATCTGTTGTAGATTGTTCAACTCTGATTCGAC
>JYMV01047512.1_pt1 | contig 15852 bp, 11 predicted proteins | sample 338911 | NCBI WGS metagenome assembly JYMV01 (sample SAMN03354496, study PRJNA234377) | hydrothermal vent metagenome | biome: Deep sea; feature: Hydrothermal plumes at the Eastern Lau Spreading Center, Western Pacific Ocean; material: Seawater | place: Tonga | collected 2009 | depth 2000 m m
TGGTTAATTAGTTCAAAATTGAGATTAACTATATATTTGCTTAAAGATTTTAGTGATTATACAATAACTCTAAAACTTTATTTTCAATTTTTACGTATTTGCATAGTAATCTTAATTTAAAATCTAGACGATGAAAAAATTCTACGTTGGTTTATTTTTTAGTTTTTTAGCAATTTTTTGTTCAAATAATTTAAGAGGTCAATGTTCTCCTCCGACCTCCGCAACAGATCCGGTCGAAGGTGAGTTTGGTGATAATGAATGGATAGCCTACGTGTATAATTACTCTAGTGGCTACAACAATTCAACATTCGATTTTTCAGATTATCGTGGTTATTACGTAGATCCGGGATATGGTACTACAGGTAGAAGTTTTGATTCTAGTTATCACTGGAATACTAATGGTAGCCCAGACGATAATACAGATTATATAGGCTGTACCGTTACCGATAACTATCACAATGTCGTTTATAAACGTAAAGGTTTTCCTGCAGCTACAGATTATGTGATAAGTATAGCAGGTGCAAGTGGAGAATCAGGTAATGATGATGCTGCAAAACTATTTATAGACGGTGTTTTGGTATGGAGTACAACCTCATGCTGTGCAGTAAGCAATAATGTTTGGACAGGAACTTTAAATTCTACTACAGAAGTTGAATTTCAATGGTCAGAAAATGGCGGAGCTTCTTATGGCCGAATTAGAATTGATAGAATACCACCATCAGAAGATACAAGTTTTGGTATAGAAGAGTGGAGAGTAGGTGTTTATAATGGTACAGATTTTAATACCTATTATGGTGATTACACGCATACAGGTCTAAGTTTTGATACAGAAGATCTATGGTTAGATAATACCGCACCTTCTAACGCAGCAGGATATGATGGTATTGCAGTGGGTAATGATAATCACTCTTTTGTATATCGTCGAGAAGGATTTGATTGTGGTATTTATAACATCGACTTAACTCGTCACGATGATGGAGTTGAATTTATAATTGATGGAGAAACCGTTTATCAAAGCAATTCTTGGGACAGCAATAATGGTGTTCCGGATATCTGGGAAGGTTATTTAGATGAAAATAGTGAGATTGAAATTTATCTTCGTGAACAAGGAGGTGAGTCTCGTTTAGCTGTAGATTTTACGTATTTATTTGGTCCTTCTAATACTAACGAATATATATGGACAGGTAGTTTGAGCACAAACCCATTAACTGACGGGAATTGGTGTGATGAAGCTCCTTTAAATGACGGGACGGCTTCAATATATATTGTTGCAGACGCTATAAATTATCCAACTTATGGTTCTACAGTGAGTATGAATAATGTAATTATTGAAGATGGAGCTCAAGTAACCTTACTCCCTGGAACAGAAGCAAATATTTATGGAGACTTGACAAATAATGGTATCATTAATAGTACAGAAACAAATTTTTCATTTGTTGGCTCTAATCCTCAGACTTTCTCTGGTAACGGAATAGATGCAGAAAATTTTACGGTAAATAACAGCAACGGTTTAACCTTAGCTCTAAATACTAACGAGCAGGTTGTGGTAAATAGATTATTATCGGTTACAACCGGAACTTTTACAACCACTGGTCAGGTGCTTTTAGCTTGTAATTTTACCGATCCAGATAATAGAACCGCTCAAATAGATGATCTTACAAACGGAGTGATCTCAGGCTTAGTGACTATCGAGCAATGTTTTCCTGCACGTAGAGCGTTTAGATTGTTAACTTCTTCAGTAACGACTTCTTCGAGCATTAAAGCAAACTGGCAAGAAAACCAAAATAACACAGGAACAACTTTTGCAACCGATAACTTAAATGCTAACGATGGTTATGGGGTTCATATCACCGGATCACAATCTGGAGCAAATGGTTTTGATGCAACACCATCGGGTAATCCGTCTTTATTTTTATTCGACAATGTAAATCAAAGTTGGTCTTCAATTGCTAATACAGATATATCTACTTTAACTGCAGGAACTCCATATCGTTTAATGATTAGAGGTAGTAGAGCCGTGAATGTAAATTCAAACTCCGCTAGTCCAACAGATACAAGATTAAGAGCAACGGGATCTATTGCACAAGGAGAAGTGAATCAAAATTCCTTTAATAGCACAAGTGGTAGCTATAACTTTTTTGCAAATCCTTACCATGCCGCTATTAACGTAAATTCATTATTTGCCAATACCGGTTCGTCTAATATCAATACAAATTATTATTACGTTTACGATCCTACCTTAGGTGGTGAGCCAATTCCTGGAGTTTCCGGTGGTCGTGGTGCATTTGTTACGGTAGATCTTAGTGATGGTAGTAACGACGACCTTTCTGAAGCAAATCAATATTTGCAGCCAATGCAAGCAGCATTTTTTAGAGCTTCAACTGCAGGAACTACACCAAATTTACAGTTTACAGAAGCGGTGAAAGATGTAGCTCAAGATCAAACAGAAACACTAAGAACAGCAAATTTTAATAGCTCTTCTATTCAGATTAAATTGTTTAACGAGGTTTCTTATATAAATAATGAGACTGCTTCAGACGGAGTTAAAATTAAGTTTTCTGATAATGGCGATAACGCAATAGAAGCGAAAGATGCTCCTAAGTTCGGTAACTTAGATGAAAACTTAGGAAGATCATTAGAGTCTACAATTCTATCGATCGAGAGTAGAAGCAATCCGATTGCCGGAGAAATTTTGCCATTGTACATCAGTCAATACCGCAGAAGCGATTATGTTTTTGAGATCAATGTGAATAATGTGAATAACGTTGAAGTTTATCTAAAAGATAACTATTTAGAAGAATTTACGTTACTAAATAGCGGAGTAAATGCTGTAACATTTTCTGTAGATGAAAATATTGAAGCATCGACAGCGAGTGATCGTTTTGAAATTGTTTTTGCTGAAAATAATTTAGGTGCCAAAGATTTTAACCAAAATCAATTGGTGGTTTACCCAAATCCTATGAAAGGGAACGAGCTTCAAATTCGTTTAGGTGAACTATATTCGGAAGTAGATGTGGTATTATTCGATATGTTAGGCAAGCAAGTTTATCGTTCAGTTCAACAACCAACGCAAGAAGTGGTAAGTTTGACCGATCTAGACTTAGCTAACGGAATTTACATCTTAAAGGTACAAACCGCAGAAGGAAAACTATTCACTCAGAAAATCGTAAAAGAGTAAGCGAGATAAAATAGAAAGAAATTTTAGAGGCTATAAAACCATTTCTTGATAATCGAGAATAGTTTTATAGCCTTTTTTTATAAAATATTTTTTTTCGGCTTCACCTCCGGTTGCTAAAATAAAATCGCCACCCCAAGCGCCTAAACTTTTAATACTTCTTGGGTAATCGGCAAATAAACGTTGCTTTACGGTTGGCAAGGCTAATATTTCTGAAAGTAAAAATTCGTGTTCATCAATTAGATTTTCAAAAGCTGAAATGTCTTCAGCTTTTAAAATTTCAGCAGTAATTCGATTCACTTTTTTTATCCAATCTTGTCTCTTTGCTAGATCCTGCTGTCGATAATGTTGTATGCCTTCTCGGCTATTTTGCTTTTGGTTTAGATGAACAAAAAATAGCTCGTTTTTAAATTTAGGTGAAAATTCAACCTCTTCAACAAATGGGTTTTGATTTTTTTGAAGCTGAAATAAAATAGGATTCGAATGCTTTGCGCAAGCCAGATCGTAACCGCTGCCGCCAAAAGTTTTGGCTAACAATTCATACGGATTCACCTCTGCCCAAGTGGCCAAATTATTGATCAACGTAGAAGAAGATCCCAATCCCCAATCTTGCGGAAATTCTAAACTTGTCGTTATAGCAAAACCTTTTTCTACAAATAATTCAGGCTGAAGTATTCTTAGGTTCGATAAAATATTCTGTAAAGCACGACAAATTAGATTGGCTTTTGCATCAGCTAATTTTTTCTTCGGAAGAAATTGCTGCGGAGTAACTTCATATTCCTGTTCAAACCAAGTTTTTCCTGTATGATCGATACTTTTCCAGCTTAACGTATTTTTTTCAGCATCGGCAACCTTTAAAAACTGACCTTTTTTTGTCGGAACGGCTAAGGCTTTAGCGCCGTCTAACACCAAGTATTCTGCGGTGAGTAAGAGTTTGCCGTGACTGTAAAAATTAGTTTCCATTACGTAAACCTTCGATAATTTCTACCACCGCGCTATGGCTTACGGTATTGCTTTTAAAATGCTCGATCACTTGTTGGCGCTCATTTTCATTCGCTTCAAATTGGTTGAGAATATTCATCAAATGCATTTTCATATGTCCTTGTTGAATGCCAACCGTGGTTAACGATCGTAAAGCAGCAAAATTTTGAGCCAAACCAGCAACAGCAACAATTTTCATCAATTCTTTAGCTGAAGGTTTTTGTAGCATTTCTAAAGCCAACTTTACTAGCGGATGAAGACTTGTGAGTCCGCCAACGGTTCCTAGAGCCAACGGAATTTCCATCCAAAACTTGAAAACACCATTTTCTACTGAAGCATCGGTTAAACTGCTGTAGCTTCCGTCTTTGGCGGCGTAAGCGTGAGCGCAAGCTTCAATAGCTCTAAAATCGTTTCCGGTAGCAAGTACAACGGCATCGATGCCATTCATAATTCCTTTATTGTGCGTTACCGCACGATAAGGTTCAATTTTGGCAATCTTAACGGCTTCAACAAATTTGTGAGCAAACTTTTCAGCATCTGCTTTATTCGGTAATAAATCTTGCACCGGGCAACTTACTTCAGCTCTCACCAAACATTGCGGAACGTAGTTAGAAAGTATACTCATCACAACTTCCGGCTGTTCTTCCGAAGAAAAATAATTTTCAGCTTCACGTGTAAAGGTTTCAGCAATTTGCTCTAAACACGAATTGATGAAATTAGCGCCCATTGCGTCTAGCGTTTCAAAAGTGCAATGCAACTGGTAGTAATTTTCTAGATCGGCCGTTTTATTACGTAGCACGATGGCAGAAATTCCGCCGCCGCGTTTCTCCATATTTTTGGTGATCGCTTTTACTTCTTCAATAAGTTTGGGTTGCACTTCGTTAAAAAACGCAGTTAACTTTTCAGTTTTCGCAGCAGAGGTAAAATGTACCTGACCTATTTTTTGGGTTGAAAGTACTTCTGCTTTAAAACCACCTTTTTCTAACCAGAATTTGGCAGCATTACTCGCGGCAGCCACGACAGAACTTTCTTCGATCGCCATCGGGATGGTGTAAAGCTCGTCGTTAATTAGAAAATTTGGAGCAATGCCAAAAGGTAAATAGTAGTTAGAAATCGTATTTTCGGTAAACTCATCGTGCAGTTTTTGCAGTTTTTGATCTTGGTTCCAATAACGTTCTAGCGTTTGTTTAGCTTGAGAAGAATCGTTGAAGTAATTTTCGGTAAGCCAATTAATTTTTTCGTCTTTACTAAGCTTAGAAAAGCCTTTTACCTGCTTCATGAGTTTTAGTTATTCAAATTGAAGTCGCAAAGATACAATTCAGGTTTAAAATTGCAGAATAGTTCTGCTTAGAAACTATTGATTAGTTACTCAATATCACTGAATCTCTTTAACAAAACCTTAGTATTTAACATGTATATTGCCTATTTTTTGGCGATTTTTTAGTAAACTTGACCTTCAAAAATTGAATTCTCTATAAAATATGAAATTACAACATTTGTTTGTAGCTGCTTTTTTAGTCGCTACCAGTTTTATAAATGCTCAAAATAAAGAAGTTACACTAGAAGAAATTTGGGGCGGTGAGTTTAGACAAGAATACTTACAGTCGTTACGTTCGCTAAATAATGGCGAAGAGTATGCGGTGAGAAACTTCGATCGCGCTACAAGAACGATGAATGTAGATGTGTATAGTTACGAAACCGGTGAAAAAACAAGAACTTTAATTAGTTCTGCCGATATCGAAGGTTTAGACTTTTTTCAAGATTATACTTTGAGCGAGAATGAAAGTAAAGTGATTCTTTCTACGCAAGTACAGTCAATTTTTAGACGCTCGACTACCGGAGTTTATTATGTTTACGATTTTTCTTCTGAAAAATTAACGCAGATTTCTGAAGAGAGAATTCAGGAACCAACTTTTTCCCCCGACGCAAGCAAAGTAGCTTACGTTTTTGAAAACAATATTTATATAAAAGATCTTAGTTCTGGTGAAACTACACAAGTAACTTCAGACGGAAAAGATAATGAAATTATTAACGGAGTTACCGATTGGGTTTACGAAGAAGAATTTGCTTTTGTAAGAGCTTTTGATTGGAATAAAGACGGAGATAAAATCGCTTTTTTACGTTTCGATGAAACAGAAGTGCCAGAATTCTCTATGGATATGTACGGTACTTACGGTCAGCAATTATACCCGACGCAAGATATATTTAAATATCCTAAAGCCGGCGAGAAAAATTCAGAAGTGACGCTTCATTTATACGATCTTGAGGCTGGAAATACTTCCGAAGTTAACTTAGAAAAATCTTACGAATACATCCCAAGAATTAAATGGACTAACAATCCTGAAGTGTTAAGCGTGCAAGCAATGAATAGACACCAAAACAATTTGGATTTAATTTTTGTGAATGCTGAAAAAAATACTGCTGAAGTTGTTTTAAATGAAACCGATGAAGCTTACGTAGATGTAACCGATAACCTTACATTTTTAAACGATAATAGTTTTATTTGGACCAGCGAAAAAGACGGGTGGAACCATATTTACCATTACAGCAAAACCGGAAAATTATTAGATCAAGTAACTGAAGGAAATTGGGAAGTAACTCAATATTATGGCTTCGATGCTAAAACCGGAAGAATTTACTTTCAAAGCACAGAAAACGGAAGCATTAACCGTGATGTGTTTTCAGTTAGAGCTAATGGTAAAAACAAAGTGCAGTTAACGCAAAAGCGCGGAACGAACGATGCCGATTTTAGTGCAGACTTTACGTATTTTATCAATTCTTACACCAGCGCTACAACTCCGTACGAGTTTACACTTCACAAAGCTAGAAACGGAAAAAAAGTAAGAGATATTAAAGACAATAAGGCTTTATTAGAAAAATTGAAACCTTATAATTTCTCTAAAAAAGAATTTTCAACCATTGAAGTAAACGGAAACGAGTTAAATATGTGGATGATCAAGCCACAAGATTTCGATGAAACAAAAAAGTATCCGTTGTTTATGTACCAATATTCAGGTCCGGGTTCACAGTCGGTTTCAAACACTTTTAATAGCTCGAACGATTATTGGTATCAATTATTAGCACAACAAGGATATATTGTGGCTTGTGTAGATGGTCGAGGTACCGGTTTTAAAGGAGCAGACTTTAAGAAAGTCACGCAAAAAGAACTTGGTAAATTTGAGGTGGAAGACCAGATCGACGCCGCTAAAAAATTAGGCGAAAGAGCTTATATCGATGCCGATAGAATTGGGATTTGGGGCTGGAGTTACGGAGGTTTTATGTCTTCGAACTGTATATTCCAAGGAAACGATACTTTCTCAATGGCAATTGCAGTAGCGCCGGTAACCAGCTGGAGATTTTACGACAGCATTTATACCGAAAGATATATGACTACTCCACAAGAAAATGCTTCTGGTTACGATAACAATTCACCGATCAATCACGTAGAAGGTTTAAAAGGAGATTTCTTATTAATTCACGGTAGTGGTGACGATAATGTTCATGTGCAAAACACGATGCAAATGGTAGAAGCTTTAGTGCAAGCCAATAAACAATTTGACTGGGCAATTTATCCTGATAAAAATCACGGTATTTACGGAGGGAATACAAGGCTTCATCTCTACACAAAAATGACCAACTTCATTAAAGAAAATTTATAATATCATAAACCCTAAAATATGACATCACAAACAGTACCTGCTCATAAAAGAGAGCTTTTTGGGCATCCGGTAGGACTTTATATTTTGTTTTTAACCGAAATGTGGGAGCGTTTCAGTTACTACGGAATGCGAGCCATCTTAACCCTTTATATGGTAGCAAAAACTACAGAAGCCAATCCCGGTTTAGGTTGGGATAAAGGAGAAGCTTTAGCGCTTTATGGTTGGTACACGATGTTGGTCTATGTAATGTCGATCCCGGGAGGGATGATCGCCGATAAACTCATTGGTCAGAAAAAATCGGTATTATATGGTGCAATTATTCTATGTTTTGGTCACGGTGTTTTAGCTATCGAACAAGACTGGGCATTCTATACCGGTTTAGGCTTAGTAGTATTAGGTGTTGGTTTGCTTAAACCCAACGTTTCTACTTTAGTAGGAGGTTTGTATCAAGAAGGAGATATTCGAAGAGATAAAGGTTTTAGTATATTTTATATTGGTATTAATCTCGGTTCTTTATTAGCAACCACTTCTGTAGCGATCGTAGCTAAAGAATATGGTTGGCATTACGGTTTTGGTTTAGCCGGTATTGCAATGATCATAGGCTTAGTGGTATATATCTGGGGGCAAAAGTTCTTGACCCATGTCGGTAATCAAGCAACAGAAAAAGACCCAAACGAGGTTTCTATTCCAGATTTATATAAAGATCTTTTTAAGTCTCCGGTTCAATTAGGAGTGACGGCTATTTTATTAGCGTTTTCGGCGTATGGTTGGTACGAGTTAGGTTGGTCTTACGGACTGTTATTTATTTTCCTTTCAGCAATTACCGCTTTAATGATGATGATCTATAAAGATTTAGAATTGAAAGTGAATAAAGACAGATACTTAGTCTTATTACTTTCATTTTTAATTGTGATCGTATTCTGGGGAGCATTCGAGCAAGCGGGTGGTTTAATGAATATTTATACCCAAGAAAAAACAGATCGCGTTTTATTAGGTTATGAAATTCCGGCAGCGATGTTTCAAGGTTTAAATGCAGCATTCATTATCATCTTTGCAACGATCGTAGCAGGTTTTTGGGCTAAAAGAAAACTAAAAGGTCACGAAGCTTCATCTCTATTTAAAATGGCGGTTGGTGTGATCGTGATGGGTCTTGGTTTTGTATTTATGGTATTTGCCGCAATGGAGTTTGAAAGTGAAGGTAGCTCTGCAATGTATTGGTTAGTTTTAGCCTATTTATTTCATACGTTGGGAGAACTTTGTGCTTCACCGGTAGCTTTATCGTTCATTACCAAATTAGCACCGGTAAGATATGCTTCTTTAATGATGGGAGTTTATTTTGCTGCAACAGGTTTAGGTAATAAAGTGGCTGGTCTGTTAGGTGAAGGTTCAGAAGAAGTGGGAGAACAAACCATTTTCTTAGGAATTACCATTTTCACCGTGATCTTCGGTTTATTGGTAATTGCGATCTTAAAACCATTGAAACGTTTAACTCACGGAGCTGAAGATAAAGAGCGAAAGTTAGATGATGTGGAAGACAACGAACCCTACGAAATAGAAGAAAATATTTAATTATTGATTTTTAAAAATTAATGGAAGCAACTAAAAATACATCAGAATTTAGTTTACTGGGGCATAAGCCAAGTTTATATGTTTTATTCTTTACTGAAATGTGGGAACGTTTCAGTTATTACGGAATGCGTGCCTTATTGGTATTATTCTTAACAACTGCAATGATCGATGGTGGTTGGGGTTGGAGTAACGAAGAGGCCTTAGGTTTATATGGTATTTATACAGGTTTAGTATATTTAACTCCAATTTTTGGTGGTTTAATTGCCGATAAGTTTTTGGGCTATCAAAAAGCTGTAGCATTAGGAGCATTAATTATGACTTTAGGTCACGCCTCCATGGCCATTGAAACTCCCACTTCATTATATATTGGTTTAACCTGTTTAATTTTAGGAAACGGACTTTTTAAGCCTAATGTAACCTCGATTGTGAGTGGTTTGTACGATAAGCATCAAGAAAAGAAAGATGGAGCGTTTACCATTTTTTATATGGGAGTAAACGCGGGTGCTTTTCTAGGAATCATGTTGTGTGGTTATGTAGGTGAAAAAGTAAGTTGGAGCTGGGGTTTTGGTTTAGCCGGAATTTTTATGTTTTTAGGAATGCTTCAGTTTTGGTTTGGTAGACCTTTATTTGAAAAAGTAGGACTTTCACCTAAAGAAGATTTACACGAGAAAGAATTGGAAGCTGAGGAACATAAATCTCACGAAAAGGGAGTAGATGTAAAAGAAGCGCACGTTCCTTCAAAAGTACAACGTGATCGATATATTGTTGTTGGGATCTTAGCCTTCTTTACTATTTTCTTTTGGGCCGCTTTTGAGCAAGCCGGAGGATCAATGACGATTTTTGCAAATAACTATACCAATCGTATATTAGAAGGAGGTTCAGCAGACATATTTAAAATTGTAAATACTTTAATTACCGTAATACCACTTGCGGTTATTACTTGGGTAATCTTTAAACTCTTTGTGCAAACATTTTCAAGAATAACACTATCTAACACGATTTTAGGTTTTAGCTTTTTAATAATTTGGGGAATAGTGATTTGGATGCTTTATCGAGAGTTTAATTCAGATTCTGCAGAAGTTCCGGCATCTTGGTTCGGTATTTTAAATTCATTATTCATTATCACGCTAGCGCCATTATTTTCTAAAATCTGGGAAAGTAAATACAATCCTTCCGCAGCAATGAAGTTTGGAGTTGGGTTAATTTTATTAGGCGCAGGTTTCGGCTTTTTGGCATTTGGTTCACAATCTATACCACAAGGAGCAGAAACCGCGGCGGTGAGTATGATCTGGTTGATCTTTGCTTATCTTTTCCACACATTAGGCGAGCTATGTATTTCTCCGGTAGGTTTATCTTATGTAAGCAAATTAGTGCCTGCTAAACTCATCGGAATGATGTTTGGTATTTGGTACTTAGCAATTTTTATAGGAAACTTTTCAGCAGGAAAATTAGGTGGTATGATCGACAAAATCACTGCCGAATACTCTTTAATGACATTCTTTTTAATTTTCACCATTGTTCCTGCCGGTGCAGGTGTACTTTTAATTCTTATTAATCCGGTGATGAAAAAACTAATGCACGGCGTTCGATAATAAAGTTAAAGTTCAAATCGTTGATTAATAAAGAACTGGCTTGGAACGGTTTTTGAAATCTTTTAAATATGAAAAAAAGTTTATTTACCATAGTCTTCCTGATAGCGACACTAACTGTTAGCGCCCAGGAAATTGAGTGGATGAGTATGAATGAAGCTTTGGCTGCACAAAAAAAGGAGCCAAAGAAAATTTTTATGGATGTGTACACTACTTGGTGCGGTCCTTGCAAGTTATTAGATAAGAACACCTTTCATAACGAAGATGTGGTTGAGTTTATCAATGAAAACTTTTACGCTGTAAAGTTTGATGCTGAAGGTACCGAAGAGATCGATTATCAAGATTTCGTGTATACCAATCCTAATCACGATCCCGATCGTAAAGGCAGAAACGCTCAGCATTTATTTGCTCATGCGCTAAAAGTTTCAGGATATCCGAGTATGGTGTTTTTCGATGAGAAATCTGACGTTATTGCGCCGATTACCGGTTATCACACCCCCAAAGATCTAGAGATCTATTTGAAAATGATCGCTAACGATGATTACAAAGACTTAACGACCGCCGAAGCTTGGAAAGAATATGAAGCCAACTTCGAAGGTTCATTTGAATAATATAAAAATTTTGATGTTGAAAATGTGCTAAGATGTTCAATGATCAATGATGAAAGCTCCCTTTTTGCCTGTGAAGTGAAAAGGGACTTTCTTTTTTATACAAGTTTCTTCCCAGCGTTTTACGTACGAGAAATAATTGCTGCCATCGACAATAATTTGTTGAGTTTTTAGACTTTCAAGCACTCGATCTAAATTTATTTTTGGGGAATTACTCAGTAAAATATAGTCAGCTTTTGTGTTTTTAGGGATCTCGTAAACTCCTAAACTATCGATCACCAATAAATTTTCAGTTTCATTAATTCCGTAGAAATTTTTTTGCGGAAGTTTTTTCAAATCCTTAATCGCTAATTCAGTTTTAAAATTCTCTAGGAACTTTAGCTCTTGGATTTTAGAGGTGTTTTTTGTGTAAACGTTTAATTGATAGCCAGATTTTTCAGCTAAAACGGTCGTTCTGCTTTGATGAAGAATATAGAATTTATTTTTTTTATGAACTTGATAATATTCAAAAGCATAGATCAATTGAAAGCTAAGTATTGAAATTAAAATGAAGTATAATAATCCTTTCTGAAAATACTTCACGAAAACAAAAATACAGAGAATAACTCCGTAGAAAGCTAACATCATTTTTGAGGTGAAAAAGATATTTTTAAAGAGGAAACTCTCTCTATTGGCAACAAGATGAATGATCCAAAGTAACGCGTCTAATAAATTTCCGTAGAAATCATAAAGTAAAGAAAATTCAATTTGAAGTAGCGCAAAAATAATCACTAAAATCCCAAAGCCCAATAGTAAGATTAACCATGAAATAATCAATAGGTTTGCGATTAAGAACAATCCCGGGATTTGATGAAAGTAAAAAATGCTAATCGGGATCACACCTAATTGTGCGCAGAAACTTACCGTAAGAATATCGAAAAAATACCTGCCAACTCTGTTTTTAATATAGAAGCGTTTCTTGATGAGTGGTTGAAAGCTAATAATCCCCAAAACTGCCAAATAACTCATTTGAAAGCCGACAGAAAAGATTAAATAAGCATCCCATAATAGCATCAAAACAGCCGAAAGGCAAAGCATATTAAAGGTTGATGCTTTTCTATTGAAGATTAAACCGGCGTTAAGAAAAGAGAACATTAATGCCGCTCGAATAACCGATGGCGAGAATCCCACTAATAACGCAAAAGCCCAAATACAAATGAGACTGAATATATAAGCTGCCCATTTTCCAAATTTAAATTTTCGAAGGGGTTGAAATATAAAGTTCAGGAATATGAGAATAATACCAACGTGCAAACCAGAAACGGCTAAAATATGTACCACTCCCGCATTGGTGAAATTAGTATAAATATCTTTGCTCAATTCTTTCTTCTGACCTAAAAGTAATGCCGATGTTAAGTCGATTTGATCTTTGCTTAAACCGCTTTTATTTAATTGCTCGATAATTTTTTTTCGAGCTCGTTCTGCAATTTGTTGAAACGAAAATTTTTCATTTTTAAGAACTTTTATCGTTTTAGAATTACTTCGAACTTGTTTAAAGATCTTTCGTTTTTTAAGGTAATCTTGATAATTAAATTGATAAGGATTCAGCGGAGCAAATACATCGGTCAGCTTTTCTTTCAGCAGTAAGTGATCGCCAACGGCTAATTCTTGTTCGCTAGTATCTCTTTGTATCGAAAATAAAACTTCACCTTCTACAGATTTTTGTTGAATTGTTTTCAGCTCTAAAACATAGTTGTTGTAATAACGGTTTGGTTTGAGCTTTTCTAAAATTTCACCTTCAATAAATACATCTTCTTCTAAATCTTGATGAATGTAATGATGACTTCTATTTTCTATCCGTTGAAATTGCGTTGTCGCAAAACCCACAGTAACAATAGTAAAACCGGTAATTATCGTGTGCGAAAATTGAGGCAGTAATTTAGTTTTTCCGTAGAAATAACTCGCGGTGAAAATAAAAAAGCAAATGCATAACGCGATAGCGGTTTCATTTAGTGAAATCAAATACTGAAATCCTAAAACGATACCGATAATAAAAAGTGGGGTAATGAATAAAAGAGGATGGTTCACTAACTTCATTACCTTTTAAAGATAATGAAAAAAGCCTGAATTTAGAAAACCCGTTTAGCCATTACAAATGCGTTGTTCCAATAACGTTCGTTGAGTGAAGATACAATAACGCCACGCGAGGTGGTCGAGTGGATAAAATTTACACTTCCGGGAACAATTTCTACAACCAAGCCTACGTGATTTATTACATCTCTGCTTTTATTAGTTTGAAAAAAAACCAGATCTCCAACATTTATTTCATTTACGTGGAGCATTCTTCCTTCCCGAGCCATATCTCTAGAAACTCTTGGTAATTGAATATTTTCGCTAAGAAATGAAGTGTAAACTAGTCCGCTGCAATCCATCCCTTTTCTAGTGGTTCCACCGTATTTGTAACGAGTACCTTGAAAATCTAAGGCGTAATCTGCAACACGAGTAGCTACAGGTACTGGATCGTATTTGTAAGAACTACTTTGCTTTACAGGTCCGCTGGCAGGAGAGCTGGCGGCTATTCTTTTTTTACTTCCGCAGGAAACTAAAGTAAAAGTGAGTACGAAGGCTAAAAGTAGTTTATTCATCAGCTTGTAAATTTTTATAAATAAGTTGAGCGGTGTTTTTGCTGGCACCGCTTCCGCCAAGTTTCTCTTTTAAAACTTTATAATCGCTAAATAATTGTGCTCGGTGATCAGGATCTAAAATTTTAGAAAGTTCAGCTTTAAGATTTTTCACATTAAACTCATGCTGAATCAATTCTTTTACCACTTCTTTATCCATAATTAAATTTACTAAAGAGATATAATCGAGCTTAATCACGCGCTTGGCGATCTCGTAAGAAATTCTACTGCCTTTATAACAAACTACTTCAGGAACATTAAATAAAGCGGTTTCTAAAGTTGCTGTTCCCGAAGTGACCAAGGCTGCAGAAGAAACACCTAACAAGTCGTAGGTTTTATTCATAATTAAAAAAACGTTGCTTTTCTTTAAAAATGGCTCATAAAATTCTTGATCTTGGCTTGGCGCTCCGGCAATCACAAATTGGTAATTTTCAAAATCTTTGGTCACTTGCAACATAGTGCTTAGCATTTTCGAGATTTCTTGCTTTCTGCTGCCGGGAAGTAGAGCGATAATCGGTTTTGAAGAGATTTGGTGAGATTTAGTGAATTCTTCAAAAGAAATATCGTTTCGATTTTCGATCGCATCTAGCAACGGGTGACCTACAAAATGAACCGGAAATTGGTGTTTTTTCTCGTAAAAATCTTTTTCAAACGGAAGAATCACATACATCTCATCAATATCTCTTTTAATGGCTTTGATGCGATTTTCTTTCCACGCCCAGATTTGTGGAGAAATATAATAATGTGTTTTATAGCCTTTTTGCTTTGCCCACTCGGCAATTCTAAAATTAAATCCGGGATAATCGATAAAAATGAGTACATCGGGCTGGTAAGCTTCAATATCTTTTTTACAGATCTTAATATTTTTCAGAATGGTTTTTAAGTTGAATAAAACTTCAACAAAGCCCATAAATGCAAGATCACGATAATGTTTTACCAATTCACCGCCTTGTTGTTGCATAAGGTCGCCGCCCCAAAATCTAAACTGAGCTTGTGGATCTTCTTGTTTTAAAGCCTTCATTAAATTTGAAGCATGTAAATCTCCTGAAGCTTCGCCGGCGATGAGGTAATATTTCATCTTAACTGAATTTTAAAATAGCAATAGTTACTGCTGCAATTAGCGTAGCAATTAAAACCCCGCGAGAACGATAGGGTTGGTTTTTCTTTAAGAAAACAAAAAACGGTAAAAAATTAGCAATCGCTCCAAGAGCGATAATACTGCCTAAAAAGCCTTCACTACGTGCTTTTGTGATCGTTTCTTCTAATCCGTTAGGAGAAAAAAGAGTAATGTAAAGATAGATTCCTGCTAAGTTAGCAAAAAGACCTACCAGTAAACCAATAAGAATTTCTTTTTTAATCATTTAAACTCCAGGTGTTTAATTCTTTAATATAATGATGAGCCGTAAGATCGAATTGAACAGGAACGACCGAAACATACCCGTTTTCTAAAGCCCATTCGTCGGTATCTTCACCTTCGTCTTCGTTAACAAATTTACCGGTAAGCCAATAATAATCGCGACCTTGCGGATTGGTACGTTTATCAAATTCTTCTACCCAATGCGCTTTTGCTTGTCGGCAAATTTTAATCCCTTTAATTTGTTTTTCGGTGAG
>JYMV01029252.1_pt1 | contig 15850 bp, 16 predicted proteins | sample 338911 | NCBI WGS metagenome assembly JYMV01 (sample SAMN03354496, study PRJNA234377) | hydrothermal vent metagenome | biome: Deep sea; feature: Hydrothermal plumes at the Eastern Lau Spreading Center, Western Pacific Ocean; material: Seawater | place: Tonga | collected 2009 | depth 2000 m m
GAGTCAACTGAAATTTTTCGACCCATAGACCAGTTTGGGTGGGCGCAAGCTTCATCAGGGGTTATTGATTGCAGCTCACTTAATGGCGTGTGCAAGAATGGACCACCACTGGCAGTTAGTTGAATTTTGTTAAGTCCTGAGCGACCACCTTGTAAACACTGGAAGATAGCGCTGTGTTCTGAATCGACAGGGATGAGTTCTGCACCAGAGTTTTTCACTGCATCCATGAAAATATCGCCCGCCAAAACTAAGGATTCTTTATTGGCCAACAGGATGCGTTTGCCGGCTTTAGCTGCTGCCAAGGCAGAAGCCATGCCGGCCGCACCAACAATGGCCGCCATGACATAATCGGTTTGCTGGTGTGCGGCAATATCACACAAAGCTTGCTCACCACTGAACACCTGGGTGTCATTATTGAGCGCAGCTTGTAATTTTTCAGCCGCTTCTTCATTCGTCATGACTACATAAGTTGGCTGATATTGCTGACACAGTTCAAGCATTGCTTGCCAGTTAGTGTTGGCGCTAAGGGCGAAGATGTTAAATAGATCACTATGCTGGTCAACCACAGACAAAGTGCTTTTTCCAATAGATCCGGTGGCACCTAAGAGGGTTATGTTTTTCATAGTAAGTTTAAGCCCAGTAGAAAAAACGGCGCTGCTGCGGTAAGTGAATCGATACGGTCTAACACGCCACCATGACCTGGCAGAATCTGCCCACTGTCTTTCATGCCGGATTCACGTTTAAATAAGCTTTCGAACAAGTCACCCAAAACAGAAACACTGGCAACAACAATCGTTAGTAACAGATAGCCAAAATATTTTTCAGTTGCGATGTCTTGTACTTGTAGAAAGACCAGCATCACAACTAAAGCAAAACCAACACCACCCAAGACGCCCTCGACGGATTTTCCAGGGCTGACCTTGGGTGCAAGCTTGCGCTTGCCAAACTTTTTACCCACAAAATAAGCGCCTGAATCTGCCCCCCAAATAAGTAACATTAATAATAAAAAATATTCATCGCCTTTTAAATGTAAGTTAACCAACGCAACCCACATAGGTGCCAGCAGCAGCACACCACTCATTGATCGAACAATGCCGGACCCAAACCAAGTTTGCGTGTGATTAGGGTAACTTATCACCCAAAACAAATTTAACCCCCACCAAGCAACGGAAACATAAAGCAGAATATATAAATTGTCTAGGTTTTGTGCGTGATTATTTGCAACCAATGTACAGCCAACAATAAATAGCGTTAATAAACCCCTGTTGATAGGCTGAGTAATTTTAATTAGTCTTGAAAATTCCCAAGCACCAAGTACAACAAAGGCCAATAATAAGTAAGAAAAATAAGGCGCAGGTAATGCAAATATTGCCCAAATAAAGGCAGGTGCTAAGACCAGTGCAGTTACACTTCTTTGTGCTAAGCCGCTTAGCATGCTTTGTCCTTTCGTGTGCCAAAACGACGATCGCGATGGTTAAAACTTTCAATGGCCTTATCGAGCTCTGCAGGATTAAAGTCTGGCCACAAGATGTCGGTAAAATACAGCTCGCTATAGGCGATGTCCCACAGCAAGAAGTTACTGATCCTGAGCTCACCACTAGTACGAATTAATAAATCAACTTTCGGCTGATCTGCTAAGGATAAATATTGAGAAAAAGTATTGATATTAATGTCATCAGCGTTAATTTCATTATTGGCTACGCGCTTAGCAATTTGTTGTGCCGCTTGTGCAATGTCCCATTGGCCACCATAGTTTGCAGCAATCACCAGGGTTAAGCCTGTATTGTTGGCCAATAGTGCCTGCGCATCAGCGGCTGTTTGTTGGACTTCTTGGGGGAACAGATCAAGGTTGCCAATAATTTTGAGTTTGACGTTGTGCTTATTAAGCTTGTTAGTTTCTTGTTTTAACACGTTTAAAAACAACTTAAACAACAAAGACACCTCTTCATCTGAGCGGTTTTTATTTTCACTACTAAAAGCAAATAAAGTGAGTGTCTTGACGCCCAATTTTCCACAATATTTTACCGCTTTGCGTACTGCCTTAACACCTTTTTGATGGCCTTGGATGCGAGGCAAGAAGCGTTTCGACGCCCAGCGACCGTTACCGTCCATAATAATTGCAATGTGTTTAGGGGTGTTCATGGGCGCTAATTATACCTATCGAGTGGCACAAGCCTTTTGAAAGTATAAATACGGTAAAATTGTATTTATTAAATTTAATAAAAAGTTACCCTTATGAGTTTAGCAAAAAGAATCATCCCTTGTCTTGATGTGCGTGACGGTCGTGTGGTTAAAGGTGTGCAATTTGTTGATATTAAAGATGCGGGTGATCCAGTCGAGGTGGCTAAGCGTTATGATGATGAAGGTGCTGATGAAATTACTTTTTTAGACATTACTGCATCACATGAAGGGCGTGATACAACAGTACATATGGTACAGAGTATTGCCGAACAGGTATTTATTCCGCTCACCGTTGGTGGCGGTATTCGTAAACCTGAAGATGTGAGAGTAATGCTCAACGCGGGTGCGGACAAAGTTGCGGTAAACTCGGCCGCAATTTTTAATCCCGATTTAATTAATGAGCTCAGCGCAAAGTTTGGCTCTCAATGTATTGTAATAGCCATTGATGCAAAACAAGTGTCAAGCAACCCACCAAAATGGGAAATTTTTACCCATGGCGGGCGTAAATCAACCGGTATAGATGCTGTTGAGTGGGCAGTAAAAATGACCGAAGGCGAATATGGTGCTGGCGAGGTGTTATTAACCTCAATGGATTGTGACGGCGTTAAAACTGGTTTTGACTTGGCATTGACTAGAGCGGTTTCTGATGCTGTTAACGTGCCAGTTATCGCCTCAGGTGGTGTAGGCAATTTAGAGCATTTATCTGAGGGCGTTCTTAAAGGCGGTGCTGATGCGGTTCTAGCCGCAAGCATTTTCCATTTTGGCGAATATACGGTTAGCGAGGCAAAGATAGCCATGCAAAAAAATGGCATTGAAGTAAGACTGTAATGCTGACAAAATTGATTTTTTAACAGCTTAAGCGTATCATTGCGCGCTTTGCAAAACAAGGTTTTTTTATGAATTCTAAAAGAGAATTATGGATATTACTATCTTCGTTTGTCTTGCCAATTGTCTTGGGTACGGCATTCTTTTATTGGAACCCGACAGCTTTTACGGGAACGACAGTTAATTACGGAGAATTTGTTAATCCGATTATTACCACCGAAAAACAAGATGTGGTTTTTGCCAAGAACACCCCGGGTGATTTACAAGGTTTGTGGACATTGGCTTACGCCACCAACCAATGTGACAGCACTTGCACACAAACACTTAAAGACATGAAAACCATCCGCATTCTGATGAATGAAGACATGCGCCGCATTCAAAGAATGTTGTTAATTAACGGTACGACTGATTTACAAGAGCACGGTGTATTTATTGCCCACCCGAGTGAAACACTCAACCAGAAATTAGGCAAGTTCCCTAACAACACACTATTTTTGATTGACCCATTGGGCAACGTGATGTTGCACTATGAGCCACAAGTCTTAGAAATTAAACGCGTTCTTAAAGACTTAAAGCGTTTGTTTAAGTATTCACGTATCGGTTAATCGGAGATTGTTATGCCATCATTAAATGATTTACTCGGCCTATGTAAACTCAAAGTCGTTGCGCTGATTTTATTAACAGCTGTGGTTGGCATGTTCTTGGCCGTTCCTGCACCGTACTTGCCAGACGCCATGCTTGTAATTGCCGCTTCAGTTGGTATCTCTATGGCCGCTGCTTCAGCCGCTGTGTTTAATCACGTGGTTGATGAGCAAATTGACATGCAGATGTCGCGTACTGATCAACGCCCCTTGCCACAAGGTAAGGTCAGTCGAAACCAAGCGTTAGTTTGGGGTGTGTTTTTAGGCGTAATTGGCCTAGGTGTGTTAGAATTATTTGTTAATACACTGACCATGGTGCTCACCTTTATTTCACTCATTGGCTATGCAGTCGTCTATACCATGTATTTAAAGCGTGCTACACCACAGAACATTGTGATTGGCGGCGCTGCCGGCGCTGCACCACCGGTACTTGGTTGGACAGCAATCTCAGGCACTCAAAGTATCGAATATGCATTGTTATTATTTTTAATTGTATTTATTTGGACACCGCCACATTTTTGGGCGTTGGCAATTCATCGTGTGGAAGAGTACAGAAAGGTTGATGTGCCAATGCTGCCAGTGACGCACGGCCTAGCTTACACACGCATGCAAATTTTGCTTTATACGGTGTTGTTGTTGCTAGTGACACTGTTGCCGTATTTGGCAGGTATGTCAGGGCTTATTTATCTGGTTTCTGCTGTAGTACTAGGACTGATATTTTTAATGTATGCGATTAAAATTTACAAAAACCCCGACGATAATAAAATCGCCTGGACGACATTTATGTTTTCCGTTAACTATTTAATGTTATTATTTATGGCGCTATTAGTCGATCATTATTGGCTTATTAGACTATAAACAAGAAAAAAGGTTGTTATGAAGGGATTAGGTCAAGTATTTAAAGCAGTCAGTTCCGCCATGGTGGGCGTGGGTAAAAGAGAAGACCTTGTCAAAGATTTTGAGCGCGCTGAAAAACAAGGCCCATGGGCCTATATCATTGTCGGTCTTGTGATGACCGCTGTCTTTATTGGGCTGGTAATTATGGCTGTTAAGCTGGTATTGCCTTAACTCAGTCTAGCATTTTAATAATTAAATCTAACGCCTTTGCCATTTTTGGTGCACGATGTGGGTTGGTCAGCAGCCCGGTTAACTCCAGCTTGGGGTTGAGTAGTAAATAACTGGCGGTGTGGTTAACTAAATAGTTATTTTCTTTAGCAACCTTCATTTCTTTCATCGGCATCGACATTTTTCCATCATCTTTATCGACTGGGTGCTGAGCATGATCTTGCGATGCTCTTTCTTTGGTTTTGGCAATCTCGTGATAAACACCCAGTGTTTTTGTTAATTTACTTAGCGCTTCATTCTCAGCACTTAGTCCAATGAAGCTGGTGTTAAATCGTTTGACAAAAGCCTCTAATTTACCAACATCACGATTTGGATCGACTGAGATAAATATAACCTGCAGCTTGTCAGCCTGTTGCATCATGCCTAGTGTTTGATTGAGAGTTGCTAAATCTGTTGGGCACACATCTGGACACGTAGTATAACCAAAATATAAAAGAGACCATTTTCCGTCAGCTGCAGAAGATAGCGATGTTGTGTTACGATTATCATCTATCAACGGGAACCTCCCTTGCAACGACTTAGGGCTGGAGTACAAAGATATAGTTGGCTGCACTTGTTCTCGCAAGTCTCTGAGTTGATTGGCGCTCGGGACGAATAAGTAATACACCAAAGCAATAATACCCAACCCTAGCCACATGATAGTATTACGTATTTTCTTGACTTGTGCGCAGTTGCCGCCCTCAGTACAGTTATTAGGTTTACTCATTGTTCGACATTCCTTTTATTTTGTGATTTAGACGTTAGTTTTAAAGATTTTGTGTATCAAGCCAACAACACTAAGCAGTAATAGCAAGGCGACCGCATTATGCAAAACAGCAATTGCCATTGGTAATGATAATAAAACATTGAGAATGCCAAGAGAGACTTGTGCGATAAGCAAGGCGCCAACAAGCAGCAGATTAGACTTTAAGTGAGCGTAGTTTCTAAAGAAATAAATTAGCGACAGGATAAGAGCTGTCGTTATTAAGGCACCAATTCGATGCATCATCTGAATAGCGGCCCGTGCTTGGTTCTCTAGTACACCGAACTCATAGTCATGTTCTACGCCAACAGGCCCCCAATATAATGCTCTAGCAAAATCCATATTCGGCCACCATGAATCTAAACAGGTTGGGAATTGATCGCCACAAGATAGTGCTGCATAATTAGTACTGGTCCAACCGCCTAAAATAATCTGCGTGCTGAGCACGAGCAAGGTGATTAATAATAGGTATTTATGTGCTTTAAGTATGTGTCGATAAGGTGGCTTTAGGCTAGTTTGATTAAGCAACATCCAAGCCAATAAGACGGTCGTCACAAAACCACCGACAAGATGCGTGGTAACAATGCCAGGATGCACTAATAAGGTAACTGTCCACATGCCAAACGCACCTTGTAACATGACAAATAATACTGTGAAACTTGGCAATGCCATAGATTGAAAGCGCTGTGATTTTCCTCTTAAGGCTAAAAACCACAACATTAAGATAACCAAGCCAAGGGTTGATGCAGCATAGCGATGCACCATTTCCTTCCAGCCTTTGGCAGCTTCAAGTGGTCGCTCATAGCCTTCAATTTTAGTGCCGTCAACCATATCCGGAACTATAAGCTGTCCATAACAACCTGGCCAGTCAGGGCAGCCCAGACCAGCATCTCCAAGACGAGTATATGCACCTAAAATCACCACAACGAGTGCTAGAATAATAGAAATTTGTAGTAACTTTTTAAACATGTCAAAACCACAACAATAGAAAACTAATGCTCATTATTTTAATGTTTTGCGAGATTGATAAGTAAAAAAAGTATCAATAAAAGCATTGAGTTTTAAAAAAAACTTGTATAATTTACGAGATTTTGTCATATGTATGTACATATTGATAAGCGAAAAGTATTTTTTATTTGGAGGATTTATGAAAAGATTAACAACTCTTTTAAGCACTCTAGTTGCCATGATGTCAACGAATGTGTTTGCTGAGTACGGCCTTAACATGACTGAAGGTGTAACTTCAATCAGTCGTGATATTTATGATTTACACATGATGGTATTTTGGATCTGTGTGATTATTGCGGTACTTGTATTTGGTGCAATGTTTTATTCTGTGTTTGCACACAGGCAGTCTAAAGGCGCAGTTGCGGCTAATTTTCATGAAAGCACCAAGGCAGAATTTCTTTGGACGGCAATTCCAGTTGTTATTCTAGTTGGTATGGCGATTCCTGCTTCTAAAACATTGATTGAATTAGAAGACACTTCTAAAGCAGAGATGAGCATTAAGATTACAGGCCATCAATGGAAGTGGCAGTATGATTATCCAAAAGAAGGCATTAGCTTTATTTCTAATTTATCACAATCTCATAAAGACGCGGTTACAGGTTCAGATGCTGAGCGTGAAGCGCTTGACAATTATCTACTTGAAGTAGATAAGCATTTGGTTCTACCGGTGGATACTTCGATTCGTTTCTTAATCACTTCAAATGATGTAATTCACAACTGGTGGGTGCCTGCATTTGGCGTGAAGCAAGATGCCAACCCAGGTTTTATTAATGATGCATGGGCTAAGATTGATGAGATCGGTACTTACCGAGGTCAGTGTGCTGAGCTTTGTGGTAAAGACCATGGCTTTATGCCAATTGTGGTTGATGTAGTTTCTAAAGCTGATTATGCTAAGTGGGTTTCTGAGCAGCAAGCAGCGGCAAAAGCAGCAGTAGATAGCGCTAACAAAACATGGTCTAAGGATGAGCTAATGGCGCAAGGTGAAGGTGTTTATAACACTAACTGTGCTGGCTGTCATAAGAAAGACGGCTCAGGAATGCCGCCAATCTTCCCAGCAATAGCAGGCTCGGCAATTGCAAATGGTGCAGCAGCTGACCATATCGGTATTGTTCTACATGGTAAGGGTGGCATGCCAACCTTTAAGATGTTGGGCGATGCAGATCTTGCAGCAGTAATTACATATGAAAGAAATGCCTTTGGTAACACAGGCAGCGTTGTTCAACCTTCAGATGTTACATCTGCACGTTAATTAAAGGAGAAATATAATGACAACAGCAACAGCTTCTCACGACGATCATCATCACGGCCCTGAAAAAGGCTTAATGAGATGGGTCAAGACAACGAACCATAAAGACATTGGTTCACTTTATATGTGGTTTGCCTTCACTATGTTATTAGTGGGTGGCGCCTTCGCAATGGGTATTCGCCTTGAATTACTAGCCCCAGGTATGCAATACATGGAGCCACAATTCTTTAATCAGTTAACCACTATGCATGGTCTAATCATGGTATTTGGTGCAATTATGCCGGCCTTCGTTGGTCTGGGTAACTGGCTGATTCCAATGATGGTAGGTGCGCCTGATATGGCACTACCGCGTATGAACAACTGGTCTTTTTGGATCCTACCTTTTGCGGGTGGTATCTTATTAAGCACATTCTTTATGGAAGGTGGTGCACCAGCATTTGGTTGGACGTTCTACGCGCCGTTGTCAACTACGTTTGCACCGGACAGTACGGACTTCTTTATTTTTGCAGTTCACTTGTTAGGTTTTTCATCTATTATGGGTGCGATTAACATTATTGCAACAGTGCTTAACATGCGCGCTCCAGAGATGAAGCTTATGGATATGCCATTATTCGTATGGACATGGCTGATTACTTCATTCTTACTAATCGGCGCAATGCCAGTATTGGCAGGTGCGGTAACGATGATGTTAACGGATCGTAACTTCGGTACATCGTTCTTTGATGCAACCGGTGGTGGTGACCCAGTATTGTTCCAGCATATTTTCTGGTTCTTTGGTCATCCTGAAGTATATATTATGATCTTGCCAGCATTTGGTGTGGTTTCTCACATTATCCCAACCTTTGCTCGTAAGCCATTATTTGGTTACTCTTCAATGGTATATGCAACAGCATCAATCGCATTCTTGTCATACATTGTATGGGCACACCACATGTTCTTAACGGGTATGCCAGTCGCAGGTGAGCTCTACTTTATGTATGCAACTATGTTAATTGCGGTACCAACCGGTGTTAAAGTCTTCAACTGGATTGCCACTATGTGGAGAGGTTCAATGACATTCGAAACACCAATGCTATGGGCGGTATCGTTTGTATTCTTATTCACCATTGGTGGTTTCTCTGGCTTAATGCTAGGTATCGCGCCAGCAGATATTCAGTATCATGATACTTACTTCGTGGTTGCACACTTCCACTATGTGCTAGTAACTGGTGCACTGTGGGGAATTATTGCTGCGGTATTTTATTGGCTACCTAAGTGGACCGGTAAGATGTACAACGAAACTTTAGCTAAGATACATTTCTGGTGGGCAGTAATTGCGGTTAACGTATTGTTCTTCCCTCAGCATTTCTTAGGCCTTGCAGGTATGCCTCGTCGTATTCCTGACTATTCATTACAGTTTGCAGATTTCAACTTGATCTCTTCATTAGGTGGTTTTGCATTTGGTGCATCATTCATCCTATTGACTTACATCGTGATTGATTGTATCCGTAATGGTAAGCCAGCTAGTGCGCGTCCTTGGCCAAGTGCAAAAGGTTTAGAGTGGACATTAGAACCAAAAGCTGAATACCATTCATTTAATACACCACCATCAAGAAAGTTAATTGAGCAAGAATCTCAAAACTCATAATGGATGACAGAAGAAAAGGTGTCGTTATTACTGCGGTAATTGTAGGCACCATAGCAATAGGAGTATTCACAGCGACCATTGTGCTTTATGGCGGCTGATATGAAACAACGAAAAGAAATAACAAGAGGGTTCTGGATAAAGTTAGTCTCAGCACCAATATTGATGTTTTTCTTTGCTTATGCAATGGTACCTATTTATGATGTCTTTTGTGAGATCACAGGCTTCAACGGTACAACTGGCAGAGTAGATAGTGAACAACAATATACGGTAGATGAGAACCGCAAGGTTGAAGTGAGTTTTTTTGCTATGACCATGGGTGGCTTTCCAGTACAGTTTGGACCAAAGGTGAATTCAATGGAAATCATACCTGGTAAGTTTTATACCGCCAGTTATATAGCCAAGAATAATACCGATGAAACAGTGGTTGGCCAAGCGATCCCTAGTGTTGCACCAACAGAAGCAGCGCTTTATTTTAAAAAGTTAGAATGCTTCTGTTTTAATAGGCAGGTATTTAAGCCACATGAAGAAGTTGAGATGACTTTAAGATTTGTGGTAGAACCGGAAATGGATGAGCGAATAAAGGATATTAGCTTGTCTTATAATTTTTTTAAACTTGAAAGCTAAAAAGAGGAAGAAAATATGAGCGAACAAGAATATTACGTACCACATGGTACTTACTGGCCAATTATTGGCTCAATCGGCATATCAACATTATTTGTTGGTTTTGCTAATCAAATGCACGGTGTAGAATGGGGTGGCTCGGTAATGGCGCTTGGTTTTGCAATTACTGTATTTATGATGTTTGGTTGGTTTGGCCAAGTCGTGAATGAAAGCACTAATGGCATCTACAACAAGCAAGTCGATCGTTCATTCCGTTGGGGTATGAGCTGGTTTATCTTCTCTGAAGTGATGTTCTTCGCCGCTTTCTTTGGCGCATTATTCTATGCAAGACAACTTTCAGTGCCATGGTTAGGCGGTGCAGATAATAATATCTTTACCCCGGATTTATGGAATGCATTTAGTGCTTCTTGGCATCAAATGGCATTCTTAGCGCCAGGATCTGTTACCGATACTGTACTTCAATCGGGCACTGTGATGAGTTTCCCTGCTGTTCCTGCTACTGGCATTGAAACAGCAACACCAGCAATGGTGGTTGATCCGTGGGGCTTACCAGCACTTAATACTGCTTTACTATTAGCCTCAGGTGTAACACTAACTTTTGCTCACCATGCACTACGTTCTGGCCATCGAAATCTAATTGTTGGTTGGTTAGTCGCTACTATTGCTTTAGGTGCAGCCTTCCTAGGTTTCCAAATTATGGAATATGGTCATGCTTATCATGACGGTTTAAAGCTGACTTCTGGTATTTATGGCTCTACATTCTACATGTTGACAGGCTTCCATGGTTTCCACGTAACCGTGGGTGTAATCATGTTAACGGTTATTTTATTCCGTGTTCAGAAAGGCCACTTCGATGCAGATAACCATTTCGGATTTGAAGGTGTTGCTTGGTACTGGCACTTTGTAGACGTTGTTTGGTTAGGTTTATTTGTTTTTGTTTACTGGCTATAATCGTTAGTTAAAACAATAAGAAGGCCCCTTTATTGGGGTCTTTTTTTTCAAAAGTAAAAAATTAGGGGTTGTTTATGACAGAAGTTGTTGTTGTATTAATTATTATTGCAATATTGGTGGCGTTAGGTTTTGGATTAATTGGCATGGTTAAAGGCGGTAAAGCGGGCTCTGACAAGATGTTTAAGTCATTAGTGACACGCGTCTCTTTGTCGGTGTTTTTATTTATATTGGTTATGTTTGCAGGATACATGGGATGGATTGAACCAAACGTAATGATGGTTGATGCACCAGTGATAGACGTACCCACAAAAAAATGATAAAACCTAGTTTCATCTTGCCAGGGGTTTTGATTTCTATAACGATTTGGGGTTTAATGTCATTAGGGTTTTGGCAACTTGATCGTGCTTCTGAAAAACGCACTATTGAAAGCGCTATTGTTATAGCCCAATCAAGCCCTGCTCAGCTAGTAGATACTGATGATATTCTCACTAAAGAATACTACCGGGTTTTGCTTAATGGTTATTTTGATACGAATAAACAATTCATCTATGACAACCAGATTGTTAAAGGCAATGCAGGTTACTATGTTTTAACTCCATTTGTGCTAAATGCAGATATAGCTATTTTGGTTAATCGCGGATTTGTACCTTGGCATGGGAAGCGTGGCGAGCTTATTGACATTAAAATAAACAACGATCTAACTACGATTGAAGTTGGCTTGATTAAGCCTAAACAACGCATTGAACTAACACAACAAGAAATTGGCACCACGTTTCCAATATTGATTCAGTCCTTAGATCTTGATCAGCTCTCACAACTATCTAATTATCAAATCATTCCGATGTTAGCACAACTCGACATCAAGGCTGGCAATGGATTCTTTAGACAGTGGAAGCCATTCTATGGGAGTGTTGATAAACATTTAGGTTACGCATTGCAATGGTTTTTAATGGCGTTCGTTTTGTTTATTATCGGCGTACGTCTGTATCTTGTTAATCGAAAATAATTACTAAAAGCCGGCTTATATTTTAATAATGTTTGAGGTATAATTCTCAACTGTTGCCGAAGTAGCACAGTTGGTAGTGCAACTGATTTGTAATCAGTAGGTCACCAGTTCGAGTCCGGTCTTCGGCACCATATTCAAACCCATTAAATCTTTGATTGAGTTTTATCGAATAATGTCAAATGCGGGATTTAGCCTCAGTGCAAATATTTTCGAGCTAACTTTAGGGTTAATGATTAATTGATCAAAGATAATCATAACGGTTTGTTGGAGCTCATTTTTTAGTGAAATAGCATGCAGTAATCCATCTTTAAAGCCAAATTTTAATACTGGGTCCGATGTATACCAGTCAATATTCTCTTGATGATGAGAAAAGACGGGTGGATTTTTTATTGTACTGGGTTTATTGATCAGCCAATAAAGCGGCGTTTTCGAAAGGTTTTGTATTTGTTGTAGGCTGGCCTGTTCAAGTTCGGTATCTATCAGCCACAACTCTTGATTATTCAGTAGTAGGATTTGCTCGTACGGTGTGGTAGTGTGCCAGCGTAATTGGTGCGGGCGCTTAAAGGTTAAGGTGCCTGATGTCGTGTTTAGCAGCGAATCAGTGTCGCTGTATGTTCTTTGGGTGAAATTAGCTTTTAGTGATTCAAGAGAATTAAAAAAATCAGAAAATTGATGGGTGGTGCTAAGCGTTACGTTGGTCCAAAACATGGACAATACAACAAGGATTTTAGTCATCAGTAGTGATTGGCTCTGGTGCGAGTACTTGGCGATTGCCAGCACTATTCATGGTTGAAACTACGCCACTGGCTTCCATATCTTCGATAATACGCGCTGAAGCACGGCGTGATGAGGTCACAATTTGTACCGCTTCATCATAAAGTGGATCAAGCTCGCCTGTTACACTACCACCACTGCTTGTGCCTTCGTGTGAATCGGCAGATTCACTGTGTGCATTAAGAATGCCATCAAGGTAATTTGGTTGGGAATTTTTGCGCAAGAATCCAACCACACGAGTGATTTCATCATCGTCAACAAAGGCACCATGGACACGTGTTAGGTGTGAGATTCCAGGGGTCATATAAAGCATGTCACCCATGCCGAGTAATTGTTCTGCACCACCCTGATCTAAAATAGTGCGAGAGTCTACTTTGCTTGTAACCTTAAAGGCGATACGAGTTGGTACATTAGATTTAATCAGGCCAGTGATAACATCTACGCTTGGGCGCTGCGTGGCAATAATAAGATGAATACCGGCAGCACGTGCTTTTTGTGCCAGACGCACAATCAATGCCTCCACACGCTTAGCCTTGGTTCGGTCTTCTTGGGCAAGCGCGCCAAGCATGTCAGCATATTCGTCAATCACCAGCATAATTAGCGGTAGTTTCTCGAGCTCAGGCGCAGTTTCGCCTTCTTCTGCAGTGTTGGTATTAAAAGAAGGGTCTAGTAATGGCTCGCCTTTATCTTTATGTTTTTTGAGCTTTATGTTAAAACCCTCAATGTTACGTACGCCAAATTTAGCCAATAATGAATAACGGCGTTCCATCTCGTTCACACACCACCATAGAGCTGAGGCCGCCTGATTCATGTCAGTTACCACTGGGGTAAGCAAGTGTGGAATGTCAGCATAGCAGGCAAGCTCAACAATTTTAGGGTCAATCATGATCATGCGTACTTCGTCAGGCTTGGCTTTATATAACACACTTAATATAATGGCGTTAATGCCGACAGACTTACCCATACCGGTTGCGCCTGCCACTAATAAATGTGGCATCTTAGATAAATTGGCAATCACCGGCTGTCCGTTAATGTCTTTACCTAGGCCCATCGTCAATACTGAAGTTGATTTGGCAAATGCTTCAGAGGCTAGGATTTCTTTTAAGCTAATCATCTCGCGCTCAGCATTTGGGATTTCTAACCCAATCACCGGTTTTCCTGGAATCACATCAACAATACGCACGCTTTCAACCAATAAAGCTCTAGCGAGATCTTTGTTTAGATTCATGATTTGTGAAACTTTAACCCCGGGCGCTAATGAAAGCTCGAACTGGGTGACCACAGGTCCTGGCGTCACGGTGGTAATACTGACTTCAAAGCCAAAGTCTTTAAGTTTAATCTCCACTTGGCGAGACATGTCTTCGAGCGCTTGTTCAGAATATCCTGAGGTATTAACACTGATTTCATCAAGCAAGGACAAGTCAGGCAAACCGCTTAATGTCTTGGTGTTAAACAAGTTGGACGAGGTGGGCATGATTTTTTTTATTTTTTTGTTGGGCTTGATCTTAGCGGACTTAACCTTGGCCACCATGCTAGGTGTGTGGGCAATCACCACTTTGGAGGTTTTTTTGATTTTTGCTTGTTCTCGAAAGGTTTTAAACTTAGACAATAATGCACCAAGCACGCCACCAGTTGAGGTGAAGATATTAGCCCAAGATGCTGTGCTGGCAATGCTAAAGCTAATCATCATCATGCTTAGATAAAAAACAAATGAGGCGGGGCCAAGCAACACGCCAAAGTAGCCATGCATCATCTCACCAATCCAACCACCTGCTGGGTCAGAGGTGTTTTGTGCCAGTATCGCAGCACTGAAGGCAACCATTACCATCACGGCAATTAGACGAATCATCAGTACAGATCGATTTGTTGGTTTTTGCCCTGTATTCTTGTGAATGCTATAGCCTAGCCAGATTAACGAGATTGAAATTAGATAAGCACCATAACCCAAAATTGATAAAGAAATGTCACTCAAATACGCACCAAATACGCCAGCTAAATTAATTACAGGCTCTGTTAGTTCTACATCACCTGACCATGGGTTTTCTGTTGGTGAATAAGTGATAAGCGCTGCAAGATACACCAAGCCTAAAGTACCGAGCGCAATAAACAAGACTTCGTTAACAGTTCGAGACCAAGGTTTTTTTGTGGACTTTCTGCTGTTTGAGGGGTTATTTTTTTTCAAGGAGATTTCAGCTTACTTTATAATGTTTCGGATAATAGAGATTTTGTGTATAAGTATAAAGGATTGGTATTTAAATGAGTGAAAATAAACATTGTAAGGTATTAATTGTTGGTTCTGGCCCTGCGGGCTATTCTGCGGCAGTTTATGCAGCAAGGGCAAATTTAGACCCCGTGATTGTCAGCGGTATGGAACAGGGAGGACAATTAATGAGTACCACTGATGTGGATAATTGGCCGGGTGACAATGATGGCGTGCAAGGTCCAGATTTGATGACGCGCATGCAGCAACATGCTGAGCGTTTTGATACCGAAATTATCAATGACTATATTACTGACGTTGATTTTTCTAAACGACCATTTACACTAAATGGTGCCAGCTCGACTTATACTGCTGATGCAGTGATTATTGCTACCGGCGCAAGTGCACGTTATTTGGGTCTAGAGTCGGAAGAGGCATTTAAAGGCAAGGGTGTGAGTGCCTGCGCCACTTGTGATGGGTTCTTTTATCGTGGTCAGAAGGTGGCGGTTATTGGTGGCGGTAATACCGCAGTAGAAGAAGCGTTGTTCTTGTCTAACATTGCAGATCATGTCACAATCGTTCACCGTCGTGATAAGTTTTCTAGTGAAAAGATTTTGTCTGATCAATTAATTGAAAAGTCGAAAACTGGCAACATCACCATTGAATACAATCATAACTTAGATGAAGTTTTAGGCGATGCCATGGGCGTGACAGGGCTAAGATTAAAAGGTACTGATGGCAAGACTAAAGAAATTGATGTGCATGGTGTATTCATTGCCATCGGCCATACGCCAAATACAGGTATTTTTGAAGGCCATCTAGAGATGAAACACGGCTACATTCAAATACAAAGTGGCACGCAAGGCAACGCCACACAAACCAGTGTTGAGGGTGTATTTGCAG
>JYMV01037328.1_pt1 | contig 15849 bp, 12 predicted proteins | sample 338911 | NCBI WGS metagenome assembly JYMV01 (sample SAMN03354496, study PRJNA234377) | hydrothermal vent metagenome | biome: Deep sea; feature: Hydrothermal plumes at the Eastern Lau Spreading Center, Western Pacific Ocean; material: Seawater | place: Tonga | collected 2009 | depth 2000 m m
GTTCCTCATTTCCATTTTCTCTCGTTGCTAATTCTTCATCAGAGCCCTGCTCGGGCATTGAATCAGATGCTTGATCAGTGTTTGGGGCGTCCTGCCCTTCTGCGCTTTTCCCATCATCTGACAAAATCTCACGAATGGACCCTAAGATTTCATCCATAGAGGGTTCTTCTGCCTGCTCTTGAGGTTCAATTTCTTGTTGAGGTTCGTTTTCTTCTGCCATCAGCCGACCATCCGGTTTAATAATAGTACCTAGATCCCTAACAAACCCTTACGGTTGATTAACTTCATACCCAAAACGATTTGGGCCCTGGCAGTGGATTTCATTATTGTGAAACTGGTTTCACCGTCTCACTATATTCAAGCAATTTACTTATCCAAATAAATTAGGTTCAATAATTCAGTATCAAAAATTTTATCGCGAACCCTATTATAATAACTAGTTGGGTCAAATAATGTAACCGGCAATTCCAAATTCTTAGCAGTCAACTGGCCCGTTGCTTCCTTCAATTGGAAACTTGCTACAACCTCATCACGCTGTGCCCCCACAAGGCTTACCCTCGCATCAAGTAGTTCCTGTTCCGCATCTAAAACGTCTAGAACCGTTCTGGATCCAACTGAGGCTTCCCTTTGGACGCCTTCCAAGGCTATTTCAGCAGCAAGTATTTGGGCTTTGAAAGATTTAATTTGCGCTCGCGCAGACTTTAAAGACTCCCAAGCATTCTCAACATTCTCCAAAACAGTCCGGCGTGTGTTTTCCAAATCAATCTTGCTTTTACCAGCGTCAATTTTTGCTTTTCGCAAACCTGAAATGACTGTCCCTTTCTGGTAAAGAGGAACTGTTAAATCAAGCCTAACTTCACCGGTGCTTACCTGACTATCATTATTTACTGACTCCCAATCCCGTTTTAAGGTTCCGACCATATTCAGCGTTGGGTAAAGCTCACCCCTTTTTACTTTAACATTTTCTTGGGCCGTCCTCGAAGTCAAATTTGCAGATATGATGTCTGGGTGTTCTTTTCCCGCCAACTCCTTTGCTTCTTCTAAATTTTTAGGTAAGTCAGATAACGCCTTAGGTGTTATTAACTTCCCGGGAGCTTCTCCAATTACATTTACGTAGCCCGCCTTGGAAATTTTAAGATCCCCGAGCGACTTTAAGCGTGCCGCCGTCGTCCCAGCTAGTCTCGCCTCCGCCTGGCTAACATCCGTTCGTGTTATTTCTCCCACACGAAATCTATCAACAGTCGCTTCCAACTGACGGCGTAACACTTCCTCATTCCTTACATTAAGATCCAAAACTGCCTGGTTCTCTATAACAGTTAGAAACTTTGTAGCAGCATTTAAAAGAAGATCTTGTTCTGCACCTATCAAGGCTGCTCGCTTTGATAGGACGTTGTTTTCCGCTTGATTAACCTCAGCAACAGTCCGGAACCCCCTGAATAGCGGCTGTGTGACGAGTAATTGGACGTTGCGCGCTGAGCGTATTTGGTCCTTCTCACCCTCCGTCAGGCGCGTATTATTGCGATTAAACTCGCGTTCAATATCACCCGATAACTCAACTTTCGGCCGCCAATTACCCAATGCCGCTGGCACGCCCTCGTCAACAGACTTAAGGTCGGCACGCTGAGCAAGGAATCCAGGATTGGTTGAATAAGCGCTGGCCAACGCCTCAGCAAGAGTTTGGGAATTAGCCGGCTGGATTAACCATGAGGTATGTACGCAAAATAAACCTGCTAACACCCAATTGGTAGAAAGTCTCTTTTTCATTAATATTTTTCCTAAGCGCTTAATCCACTAGTATACCTTAATGAGACGGCATTCACATACCATTTTATAGAATTTCTAAGGTTCCAGTCACCAGGTTCATTACCTATCTAGATTACTTTATAACTACTGTTTCCACGATCCGATAAACTACCTACAGTCCCAAGTATTGGGGGTCAGTATGATAATAGATACTATATAATGACTTTTATATAGGTCAATAGCCGAGTTCATTTAGCTTTCAAAAACCTCAAAACCAGGAAGGATTGGGGTCCAAGCATCAAATATTTCTTCGGTCGAAATTGAACCACCAAATTTAGTCATTAGAACACCCTTTCCAAGAGAATCGTGCTTATTAACAACCGTAACCAGGCGCCCACCATCGATGAGCTGAGCAAGAATGCTTTCTGGTACTTTGGCCACCGAACCAGAAAGTACTATAGCATTATATGGATGCTGCTTTTTGTAACCTTCTGCTAATGGACTAGTCATAATAGCTGCGTTATCGACCCCAAGCTCAACCATATTATTTGTTGCTTGCTTTGCTAAGGTTTCATCCTCTTCTATCGCAACGACGGTATTTGCTATGCTAGCCAGAATGGCCGTGGAATAACCTGTTCCACAACCAATCTCTAATACCACATCATCAGGCCTGATTTTTGCTGACTGCAGGAGTCGCGCCAAAACCATCGGCTGGAGCAGATAGCGTCCTTCAGTGATCATCAGTTTTTCATCTACATATGCTAAAGTAGCGAGGTTATCCGGTACAAATACTTCCCGGGGAATTTTCCCAAATGCATTAATAATTCCCTGATGAGTGACGCGGTTAACTCGAATCTGATTTTCAACCATGTTGTGCCGCGCAGCGGAATAATCCATATTATTTTCTATTCTCTAAAAATTTACAACAAAAGACGTTCAGCGATTCAACCATAACGAAAAATTTTACCAGATTTTATGACCTTATAACAGTATCGAGTCCAACAAATTTGGAAAAGCTAATTTAAGTAATACTATCATTATAATATCGACTATCGTTGTCTTATCATTACTATTGGCTGGGTGGCATAGTAACCTTACTATAATTTCATAACAGATAGCTTGACCGAAAAAACACCACAGACTAGATTTTGGCAACGGTTAGCTAAAGATGGAATTTAGGTTAGCACTGTTGTCCTATTTGGGATCTCCCTGGAGAGTATTTATTGTGACCGATAGGTGAACTGACGCGATTAATGGGGCGCGGTGGCGGAGTGGCTACGCAGCGGCCTGCAAAGCCGTGGACCCCGGTTCGAATCCGGGCCGCGCCTCCACCTCTAAATTAGAGGATTGATTTTATTATATTTTATCTCTCTGGGGCACGCCATCTTGCCAGGTGCTTTGTTATCGGCTTGGCTTAAAGGGTCGCATACCAATGGAAAATATTATAGAAGCGGGCAGCAACAGTGAATTACTGTTAAAAGAAGAGGTTACAAATTGGTTAGATAATGGCATTGGCCAATAGGATGGTAGAAATGATATGATGGCAAGAGTAAGCCATATTTATACCTACACCGTGGTTGCTATTTTAAGACACGTTCATTTGTAAGATACACGGATGCGGGTTGTCCAGACAACGAATTTGTGTCAATTACACCCTTTAGAACGAGTAAGAAGATATAGACTTATACAACGGTAATTTAAAAAATATAAGAGTTAGACGTAACCAGTTTAATTTTTGCAATTAGAGCCCTAACCCAATGTAGTCCAAGCAACGTTTAAGGCGAGATAGGTATATGAATACCTCAATTCGTAAGGGGGCGCATCCCGTCTCCGTAATTTATCCGGCGTAGCTCAACGGCAGAGCAATCGGCTGTTAACCGATAGGTTGTAGGTTCGAATCCTACCGCCGGAGCCAATTCTCAGGTGCTTCTCAGGTTACACTATTGAATTCCAACGATTCTCTTAACGAGACGGTTGGAGTGTAGACCATGTTGTATACCAAAGAAGTCCCATATGTTTATGCCAAGGATAGAACTAGTTAATCTGCTCGTTCCATTTTAGCAAGATCTGATCTTGAGAACGAAGCTGATGCTAATAATTGGCATGGGGCTATTGCTGCTGGTCTCCGTACCAGCTTATGATCAGCCCATGAGGTTAGTTGTCATCTAGGAGACCGCATGAAACTGTACAGCTTTTGGCGATCGCTTGCGTCGTTTCGCGTCAGGATCGCGTTGAAATTCAAAAAACAAGAATTTGATGTTATATCCACGGATCTCTTGAGTGGGGATCAGTTTAGCCCTGATTTTAAAACAATAAATCCGCAAGCGATGGTTCCATCCTTAATCTTGGAAGATGGAGAAGTATTGTGCCAATCCATGGCATTGCTCGAATATTTAGAAGAAGTCTACCCAGATCCTCCATTAATGCCGCAAGACGCCTTGGCACGCGTTCGAGTTAGGGCTTTATGCATGATGACTGTAGCCGACATACATCCTTTAGTCGTTCCGCGTGTTAGAAAATATATAATTGATGAAATCGGGTTAGATGAGAACGGACTAAATAGGTGGATTGAAAATTGGACTACGCTAGGCCTCGATGCAATAGAGACCCATATCTCCCGTAATAATCCTACAGGCACTTATTGTGAGGGTAACTCAGTCTCTTTGGCGGATTTGTGCATCATTCCCCAAGTAGGCGCAGCAAAAATGTTTGATATTGACCTCGACCCTTATCCTCATCTTTCCAGAATATTTGATACTTGCATGAAATTACCCGAGTTCTACGAATCCCGACCCCAAGTACAACCGGACTATCCCTTACCAAGGCTTCGTATTTTCCGAAGAAACTTCGCACCTGAGCGATCCAGAATTCTTGAATACCTTGAAATGGTTGGATGTCGCTGCCAATGCGATCAAGCTCCGCAAACACCTTGCTCAAATAGATCCAACCGCAGCTTTTATTTTTAATCCGGACGCCCTATGGCATCCGGCGGCCAAAGGATCGATCGAGCACGACGGCTCTACCAAAAATCCAAACACCTCCTTTCGGCTACTGGCCTTGAGGGATCGCGACATAGTCCGCAAGATGCGGCTTTATTGTCAAGCATTCACGGGGTACCAACTCGCAACGCTTGAAATGGCAGGAAAACGACCGTGGTTATCACGTAAGTTGCCCGACGATTGGGACGAGACGTTAAAAATTCTGGCTGGCCCTCCACCTGCTGCGTTAATTAATTATGTCAAAGTCTCGTACTCCCTACCAACAGAATTACGTGCTGTTCCACCTCGAAAGTTCGGCGAAATCGGCTGGCAGGTCGACGAAGCTATCGTCAACGATGATACTTATGTGTATCAGCAGATCATCAGTCTAATGTACGAGAATGGACTTATCGATTACCTTCAAGAGCGTCTGTCCAAAAATGGCTTTTTGCAGATTGTCGAGATTGGCGGCGGATATGGTGCTCTCGCCTATTACCTCATGCGCATATTCGAAGGTCACGTTCATTATGCCCTTATCGACCTTCCTGAATCTTTGGCATTCGCCTCAATCTATTGCTCTACCCTTTTCCCAGAAATGGAGCATGGGGTTATTGAGAATACAGAATCATTCGCGTTGCCCCATGAGCCCGGATTCACCTTTATTCCCAATATGCTATATCATAATCTTTGCGTCGATGACAGACTCGTCGACCTATGTATCAATACTGGGTCAATGGCGGAGATGTCTGCCACTCAGGTGAACGATTATTGTGAGTCCATTGGTCGTTTTATGGGAGATACCGGCATATTCTTCGAACAGAACCATTCGGAATACCCTTTGGGCCAAGAGAAAGTAACCACGTGCTTAAAGGATATAACAATTCGTCACTTCAAAAACCTACGCAAATGCACCACGACGTTCGTACCCACCTATCCCAGTAAGCGCGGGACGGCAAATTTCTGGGTGAACCTTGCATCGCTTGACCAATCGTCTCGTTAAGAGAAACGTTGGAATTCAATAGTTTAACCTGAGAAGTACTTGAGAATTGGCTCCGGCATTTGTGTCTAAATCTTCAAATAACCGAATGTTGGTAACTTATTCTTCAATTCGTATGGCACATTAAAAGGTTACTTAGCGTGGACTTACCTAGACTTTCAAAACTCAGCAACAAAAAGATAACCAAAATCGAAGTTAAAATAATACGCTATTACTGGGTTTAATTTTGAAATTACCGCCGTACATGATAGTTTTGATATTGCTTCGGTGCATTGCCGTTAATGGTCTTGGCAGATTGATGAGTTTCGAAAATTGCAAATTAGTAAAATTCATAAAGTCTTAATATTAATTATGATTATTACGCTACCGGTCCTTCTTACCGAGAGAGCTACCGCGCAGCAAGTCAACACTTCTACGGCCGTACTTTCTGAACGCCTCTTAAATGCTGTTGATAAACGTGACTTAACCACCGTAAAAGCTCTCCTGTCTAGTGACTCGGGTCGGTCTCTGGCAAGACTTCCCATCGGTTTAACAGCCGCCGGACGTGCAATAGAGAACAGTCACTATAATATTGCCCACTACATTCTAGCTGTCAGACATCAACAAATGAGATTTAAAACTAAAAAGATTCCAGAGGCAAAAAAGACGGAAAATCTGACGGTTAAAGGGGGGTTTATAAGCTCCAAGTCTCAATCGCCAGCACAGACACGTCAGAATTCATTACCCGATATTTCTCACCTCAAAACTGGGGTTCCGCTAAAAAAGAAATTGGTCTCAGTTGATAATGGACGTCAACCATCAAGAAATCTGCCATCGAATCGCCGTTCTAAAAGACAGTTATCAGATCAAGCCAACCCATTTGATCCTTTAAATATACCTTCTATAGGACTACCAGCCGTTAAATAATTACCAAAGACTTAAGACACCAGTCTAACCCGAGCATAACTTTCACATCACCCAAGCCTAGAAACACCTCACCTTTAAAATCGCCTGCCAGAAACATAGGAAACCGTTGTATCAAATCACTATGGTTAAGCCTAAGCATAATGCAACTACTACGGGAAATTTATCTATCTGCAAAAGGTCTGGTTAAAAAAATAGCAAATAAATTCAACAATCTAGATTGTCACCTTGCGAGATGGGCTAGAACGGCTAAAATCTACGAAGGTGGATACCATTGGCTATCAATACCCAATCAACGCAAATAAGGCTAGAATCATAATTGTTAGCTCGAACACTTTGAACAGGCAGAAAGAATAAAGTTAGACAAATGAGACATATTTCAATAGATGGCAGTAGTATTTACCGATTTATTTGGTTGTCATTCTAAGACCATATAAAAATGATTGAGTATCATTTTTAGTAGAATGCTAACTAACTATTGAACGATAGATAGTTGATGATGCAAACGAAGGTTCACATTTTGAAAAGCGCGGATGACCCAGTAGAAGTTGCAGGGGCGGAAATCCGACATTTAAAAGAAACTATTGGCGTCCTAAGAGTGGAACTGGAGCAGTATAGTTTCAACCAACAAACCGCTGTCCAGCAGGCGGTCCAACGCTCCGCAGATGAGATCCAACAATTAAAATCCACGGCCACCAGTCTCAGAGATGAACTCGAGAGCCTGCGCTTCGAGAAGGACGCCGCTGTCCAGCAGGCGGTCCAACGCTCCGCAGATGAAATTGAGCAATTAAAAAGTACCGCATCTAACTTGCGTGAAGGCCTCGAAAGCCAAAGATTAGACTATGAAGCAATGCTTCAGCAGCAAGACAAAAATAATCTTGACGAAAAAATACACTTACAAAAAACGATAGAGAACATTCGTTCTAAATTGGAGACAGAAAATGCCTGACGATTTAACCGCCAACGCCGCAAATAAACCGGAGATTAAGTCGGGCCGAGGGAAACGCCCTACCAATTACAGTGACCTCACTCAAGTACTTGATCGGACAGAGATTAAGCTTCACCGGACTGAAATGTTATTATCAGTCACCCAGAAAATTGCGGGTTTAAGTAACCTTAGCGAAATTTTATGGACTTTAATTGAAATGACTACTACGGAGCTTAACGCTGATCGAGGTAGTCTGTTCCTGAACGATGCATTGACCGGAGAGTTATATTCGCGCGTCGCTCAAGGTGAATTAACACGTGAAATTCGTATATTGAACACAACTGGTATAGCGGGCGCCATTTTTCAAAGCGGGGTCGGTGAAATCATTCACGACGCCTACACAGATGACCGCTTCAATAACAAGATCGATGAGCAAACGGGGTACGTTACCAAAAATATTGTATGTGCGCCGGTTCGAACCGTCCGCGGTGATATTATTGGTGTTGTCCAAATATTGAATAAGAAAAAGGGTCGATTTACGAAAGAGGATTTGGAGATTGTTGAAGCCATCACTCTACAAGCAGCCGTCTCCTTGCAAAACGCACAGGGTTTGGAGGAGATGGATAAAACCCGCGAAAAGGAGATGGAATTTCTTGATATTGTCTCTGATGTAACTGCAGAGATAGATTTAGGATCCTTGCTACAGCGTGTCATGGTAGAGGCTACTCGCATGTTAGATGCAGACAGGTCTACTCTCTTCCTTAATGATGAAAAAACTGACGAGTTATTCTCCCGTGTTGCCATGGGAGAAGGAATTGGTGAAATAAGATTGCCTAATACGGTTGGAATTGCGGGCGCAGTGTTCCAGTCTCAGGAAACCGTCAACATACCTTATGCGTATGCCGATTTACGGTTCAATCCGTCTTTTGATAAGCAGACCGGCTATTTTACCCGCTCAATACTCTGCGTACCTATTATCAATAAAGATGGAAAGTGTATTGGCTGCACCCAAGCTCTTAACAAAAAAGGAGGTGGTTTCACAGATGAGGACGAGTCCCGGCTTAAGGCCTTTACCCAACAGGTCGCAATTGCACTTGAAAATGCAAAACTTTTTGAAGATGTCGCTAAAGAACGAGCATATAACCATAGCATGCTCACGAGCATGTCCAATGCTGTTATTACCATCAATGATGAAGGAAAAATTATCACTTGTAACAAAGCTGGACTCAAAATACTCAAAATCCGTTCAAGCGATATAATTGGTAAGACTTCAGAGGAGTTTTTTACTAATGGTCGATCCTGGATTTTGGATAAAGTTAAGGCGTGCGAGGAAAGCAAGGAAGACAATATTCTAATGGATTCCGAATTTGAAGTCGGTTCAGAGGAAGACGAAAATCTCGAAACGGTATCCGCTAATATCAGTTTTTTACCTTTGGAAAACCAAGATCCCGACGGCCGGATGGATCAGAGTGAATCTCATTTAGGTACGTTAATTATGATTGAGGACATTTCCGACGAAAAACGCATGAAATCGACAATGTCGCGCTATATAGATCCTGGAATTGCAGATCAATTACTAGGTGATGGTTCGGATATTATGGGTGGTCAAGATACAGCGGCAACAATTCTTTTTTCTGATGTGAGAAGTTTTACTACGATAACGGAAACACTCGGTGCTCAGGGCACCGTAAGCCTACTCAACGAGTATTTTGATATTATGGTTGAAGCCATTAGCGAACAGGGCGGTATGGTCGACAAATTCATAGGTGACGCAATTATGGCAGCGTTTGGTATTCCAGTGGCTCATGAAGACGATGAAGACCGCGGCGTTCGTGCAGGTATCAATATGATAAAGCATCTATGGGATTGGAATGAACAGCGTGAAAAAGAAGGAAAAATGCCGATTGATATGGGCCTCGGCCTCAATACAGACAATATTGTTGCCGGAAATATTGGTTCGTCAAAACGTATGGACTACACCATGATCGGAGATGGTGTGAATTTAGCGGCACGGTTGGAAAGTGCCTGCAAACAATATTCTGCACGCATCCTTATAAGCGACTACACCTACACAAAGCTCAAAGGAACCTATCAAATTCGTTATATTGATGACGTAGTGGTCAAGGGCAAAACTGAACCAGTTGGTGTGCGGGAAGTTCTGGATTATCACAATGCCAAGACCTTCCCAAACCTCATGGATACGGTTAACCACTTTAATGAAGCGCGAAATCACTACAAAACGGGTAACTGGGAAAAGGCTGTTAAATCATTTAAGGAATGTCTCAAAGCTAATTCGGAAGACAAACTATCAAAAACCTACATTGAACGTTGCGATTTTCTCAAGAAAAACACACCCAAGAACTGGGACGGTGTATGGGTAATGACTAGCAAGTAACCGAAAAGATGCCGATAGGCGTTTAACAAAACAAAAATTGTTTGGCTTATTTTGTAGTTGCAATAAAAACACCATCCCAGTCTGCAGGAGGGGGGTCGGCTTCGTATTGCCTAATCCTACTTTCATAAAGATCGCATAAGACATCCAACTTGAAGCGATCACTAGCTGCTGCCTTGACCGCCAATACTGGGCCGACCTTTGTGTCCGCCGCCGCCTCCGCTGCCGCGCGGACCTTGTCGGCAAGTTCCCGTGCCTTGTCCCAGGCTTGATTGCGGTATTCTCTAATCATCTCAGAGACAGCCTCTTTGACCGCAATAAAGGCTGGGTCTTTGGCGACCTCCTCATCACCCATTAGAGCATATATCTGAAGACCCACCGTCTTACCTTTAACCTGTATATTATCCAATTCAATAATGGCAAATTCTTGCACCTGCTGATACGTGCTGGGACCAATAACAATATCAGTCCCATAGGATTTGGACTGCCCTTCAAGCCGTGCAGCTGTGTTAACCGTATCTCCAAGAACAGAATAATCCATGCGTTGTGCTGTTCCCATATTACCAACCACGGCATCGCCGGAATTGAGGCCTAGACCAACCTTTAGATCAAGGTGTTTTCGCCCCTCGTCCTTTGCTTCCTGCTCTAATCTTGCATTGAGGGGTGCCATTGCCGCAACCATTTCAAGCGCCGATCGGCATCCATCTTCCGCATGTTTAGGATCATCCATCGGCGCGTTCCAGAAGGCCATGATGCAGTCACCCATATATTTATCGATGGTACCATTTTTTGCGAGGATGATATCAGTCAACGGGGTCAAAAGCTTATTTATGAGAACCGTCAACCCCTCAGCATCAAAGAGTTCTGAAATGCTGGTAAACCCTCGTACATCACAGAAGAGGAGTGTCATATCCCGCGTAGAACCACCTAATGTCAGCAACGTTGGATCTTCGACGACCTGCTCAACCATCGCGGGCGACAAATACTTGGAAAATGCATCACGCGTTTGACGGCGTTGTGCTTCTTCACTGGCGTAACCCATATAAGTCAATGTCACGTAGATGATAAGGACGGCCGTCACACCGTAAGCGGCATCGACTATCATCCTTTGCTCGGTATAGAGAAACCACGAGGCAGCACCAGAACCTATGGACACAGTCAAAAAGAAAACCAATGCCCATCGCGCTCCAACCCAAGGTACTAAGACAATCATGATTAATCCGGTCAGTAAAGCGATAGCCATCTCAGCGGCATCCACAAATTCAGGCCGATTGAGAAACTGATTTGTAAGAACCGACTCGATTAACTGGGCGTGGACTTCAACACCCGGGATAAACCGCTCAGTTGGAACGGTCTTGATATCAAGTAGACCCGTAGCGGAGGTGCCTAGTAACGCTAACTTGCCTTGGATTCGTTTCAAATCAATGGTGCCAGAAAACTTGCCCTTCTCGTCAAAAGCCGAAAGAACGTCCTTGGCAGACACATATTTAGATCTATCCCTTTTGCTAAAATAAGGCCATATACGACCCTGACGATCAGTTGCGACCCTTATCAGGGGTGTATTCAGTACCGTAAACTTTGTCTTATCAAACCCCTTTGTGAATTTCTGCAATGGATACTTATTACTCTGCATTGCCGCTCGTTTGATTAATTGTTTTCCTTCACCGACCGCAATTTCGAGATAAGCCAGTCTATTAAACATGGGATCATAAGGAATTTTTTCGATTGATTTATCCTGCAAGATAGCACGAGGAACCAGGAAACGGCGGCGACCTTGAAGGTTCACATCAGCTATCCCAGCCTCAGTTCCTTTCGCAATCATACCGCTTTTCCCAAACGCAACACGCATTACCTCGAGGCTAAATGCTGGATAAAGTTTTTTGGATTTTTTAAAGAATGCAGGGACCCGTCGAACAATGCCATCAACCTCTGGTTGCAGTGCCAATAGTCCGTGCCCCGCCGCCGCCAATTCGATTGGCTCAATATTTCTTAGCAGACCTGGCACTCCTGGCACCCAGTCCCGGGGATTGGGTACATTCTTGTTTACCCTTCTTTCGAAAACCCGTGACTTCAACCGCTTACGACCTTCATATTTCCGTTCAAAGGGTAAGACAGATTGACCAACGACAACTTTTCCAGCCCGCTTAATGAGATTGGCAAAGATAGTATCGTTACTGGGAATTTTAAGTATCTTATTCTTAGTTTCTTGATCTAGACCCACCAAACTCTTCACGACACTTTGACTATTCATGCGATCAGGTTCGGCGAAAATAATGTCGAAACCCACCACGCTAACACCCATTCTGAATAAATTAGCCACCATTTGGGCAATTTGATTACGGGGCCATGGCCATTGGCCTACTTCCTTGAGGCTCGCTTCATCCAGATCAATAATGACAACGGGGCTATCCTGCATGATCTCGCGTGGTTCGAGCTGTTGAAAAAAGTCAAATGTCTTTACGCGAACCGTTTGAAGGGGACCTGGATCCCACACTCTGACAAACAAAAAGGCTGCCAATAATCCCAGAGCAATCCAGCGGGCCTTACCTATAGAAAACCGGCGCCGTTTTTTTTTGCTCTTAGATTGTTCAACCATTTTGATTCGCCACCTATTTTGAAAAAATCGAAATCCACACGCCGTTTTGCACAAAAAGCGGGTTTAAAGTGATTTGGCTCCTCACAGGTTCACCCTCCCCAACAAGTTTGCACAAGCACCGCATTAGACACGACCATACGGATTACTACACCCCGCCAAGGTTTTTAGGTCAAGCAGAAATCAGCGAATTTCCGTGGGTTAGCTTGATCTACAGAATTTAATCATACGTCAAAATTAAAACCCAAAGTTAGTCGGCAAACACAAATCCGACTATTAGTTAAAGTTTTACAGAAGTCAAAGCTTGGTATTTTGATCAAACTATTGTGACACATCAACGAATTGTATAAGAATTATCGGAGATTAATTCGTTGTATGCAAATGATGCTTGATGCGGGGCCATAAATGTCAATCAGCACCCTCGTAGGGTTTATCTTAGGGATTGGGTTATTTATCGGTGCAATTGCCATAAGTACCGACCAGTATGCCGTCTTTATTGATCTCCCGAGTTTTATTATGGTTATAGGCGGGACCTTTGCAGGTACATTTATAGCATACGAACCTCGTTACGTTATTCTGTCTATGAAGATGATCCCTAAAATTTTCTTCGCACCTGCTATCGGTCGTAATCTTCTTCGAGCTGAAGTTGGTCGAGTTATCCGCTGGGGTTACGCAGTTCAGAAAAATGGCTTGCCAGCTTTAGATGGAGAAGTAAAAAAATTAAAGGATACAGATCGTTTTTTAGCGTTTGGGGTCGATATGGTTATAGCTGGCTATACGGGAGATGAGGTTAGGGGTATCCTTAATACTACCATCGAGTCGACTTACGGTCGTAACAGTGTACAGGCAAAAATATTGTTGGATATGGGCGCCAATGCTCCGGCATTTGGCATGATCGGTACGTTGGTGGGGCTCGTAATTATGCTTGGAAATTTATCAGATCCCGAAGCATTAGGTCCAAGCTTATCGATCGCCCTCATTACGACCCTTTACGGCGTGATGTTTGCTAGATTGTTGTTTGTGCCTGCTGGGACCAAAGTCCAACAACGCGAAGACATCGTGAGATTTCGAAACTATCTTGTTGCAGAAGGGCTTGTCCTTTTAGCGGAACAAAAGAGCCCGCGATTTATCCAAGACAAAATGAACAGCTTTCTTGATCCAGCATTACATTTCGATATCGATACGATGAAAGATAAGGTTAAAGAATAACTCAAAAAGGTTATTAGTCATGATGCCACAAGATTGCCCCCCCATGCCACCTGATGAAAGTTGGATGGCAACCTATGGTGACGCCGTCACGCTATTGATGGCGTTTTTTGTACTCCTTATGTCATTCGCTAAAGTAGATTTAGAAGTCTTTGACGCCGTTTCTAATGGTATCGGTGAGCATATGGCAAAAGAAGAGAGAAAATCGGATAAAGACCACCTTACCAAAGCAATGAAGATAATGATGGTCTCCGAGGGCGCCGATCAGGTTGCCAAGATAGCCTCAGATTCTGAAGGTAGTCTTACTATCGAACTTGATACTGGAGCCTTTTTCAGGCCTGGATCAGCCGAACTCGCGGAGCAAGCATATCCATTTATGAAAGCACTTTATGAGGAGTTGGCGTCACCTCTTTACAAACAATTCAATATCAACGTTGAAGGTCATACGGATGATGAACCAATGAGTTCAATCCGCTACCCGTCTAATTGGGAATTGTCTTCAAACAGGGCAGCAACCGTAGTTAGATTTGTCATTTCAGAGAGCCAAAACGACACCCGTATAGATACCAACGGTCAAAAATACGGGGTTGAAGAAAACCGCCTACGGGCAACAGGATATGCTCACACTCAACCCAAGGTTCCCAACAGAGACGTCAGCGGTGTTCCGATCCGTGAAAATAGAATTACCAACCGGCGCGTCGTTATCCGCATTAACAAACGTACCAATTTTAATAAAGTAAAAATTCCCAAATTCCGACGCAAGGTTAAAAAAGCAGGGATCAAACTTGATGCTGACACAAAATCCGCTGTCCTTGTTAATCCTCAGATGGCACCTAAAGAAAGCTTTGAGAATAAATTAGATCAACATGGTCCGGAAACTATTCAAAAAAATAAGATTGATGAGATTAAAGCTGCGCAATTGGCAGAAGTTACAAAACAAGGCATGGATCACAAAAGGGGTCTTTCCAAGACTAATTTTAGTATGAATTAGCTTGGGAGTTGAATACCGTCGTTCTGAAAAGAAATTTTTTATTTAAGATGATTTATTAAATACTCTTTGGTGAGGAAAATTTCACTCAACCAAAAAATCCATGTTTTCTTGAATTACAAAAGTCCCAGACCATTCTTTTGCTGCTTCCTCTGCTATGTTATCCATAAATTTGTCATCATGATCTGGGTCGTGGTGAAATATACCTAGCCTTTTTACGCCGGCCTTTCTACAAAGCCGCACTCCCTCTTCCCAAGTGGAGTGCCCCCATCCGATCTTAGATGGAAATTCCTTTTCGGTATATGTTGAGTCATAGAGGACTAAATCAGCACCTTCAATCAACGTCAGTATATTTTGGTCCATATTACCCGGAATATGCTCTGTATCAGTAATTAAACACATAGATTTACCACCGTGTTCAATACGATAGCCTGTCGCATCATTTGGGTGATGTAAAAGAGCAGTTTTTACCTTGGTATTTTTTGACGTACCTATATCAAGGTTTTTTCCCGCTGGAAAATCGTGAAATGTTATATTGGACTGCATAGCTTCCAATGGAACGGGAAATACCGGGTTTTGCATTTGAGTTTCCATAATATTTTGGATACCGCCTTCCTCCATTAAATGCCCTGCATGAATGTCAAACTGGCGGGATGGATCAAAAGCCGGTGCAAAGAAGGGAAAACCGTTTATATGATCCCAGTGGGTATGGGTCAAAAGGATGTCACAATGTCCGGCATCCGAGTGCATTAATTGCTGTCCCAGGTTCCTAATTCCTGTACCGCAATCCATAATAAATTTCTGGTCGCCTGCATCTACCTCAAGGCACGTCGTATTGCCTCCGTACTTCATGTGCGTTAGCGACGGGCAAGCAATACTCCCCCTACATCCCCAAACCTTTATCCTGATCGTCATGGTATCCTATCCAAATTCTTGACCAAAAAAACCCTACACGCCTCTATTAACAAATAAAATAATGACAGATTAGTTAAAGTTTTCGCTATCTCGACTTATTACGAAATTCTTGCCCGCCAGCATCAAAGTAGAGCCTTCACCGAATTAAAGTAAAGCTAAACTTTATGTAGCCAAAAATAGAAACTTAATCCTATCTTATCCCATAC
>JYMV01046363.1_pt1 | contig 15849 bp, 2 predicted proteins | sample 338911 | NCBI WGS metagenome assembly JYMV01 (sample SAMN03354496, study PRJNA234377) | hydrothermal vent metagenome | biome: Deep sea; feature: Hydrothermal plumes at the Eastern Lau Spreading Center, Western Pacific Ocean; material: Seawater | place: Tonga | collected 2009 | depth 2000 m m
TGCGCGGGTACTACCTCATCCAATTGCGCTTCTGCCGGGGATAGAATTTGCGATACGCCTCCTACCTCCTCCGCCAACTATTTTTGCCCCTGAAGCGAGAGAACCAGTCCATGAAAACGTATTATTCGCCCCCCCATCAACATCATAGTTAATAGTTGCTGTAGTAAGCGTACTCGTTCCAAAATTTTCAAGTCTAACTACGGGTATTACAGATGTGTTGCACGCAGTTCCTGTTGGTGTAATAATTAGTGAAATTCCGGCATCCAGTGCAAATCCGGCAGGATTTACACAACCGCTTGAAGTTAAAATGCTGGACCGGCTACCATTGAGTGTAGCCACCATAACATTCTTTTGTCCGGTGGTGAAAAGGTTCATACATGCGTCGTTGGTATAATCCATAAAATTCATGTGCATGTCGTTCATGTCAGTTGGCGTTTCAGTGCAGCTGTTTTGTGTGCTGGAGGGGCAAAAATAGTTGGCGGAGGAGGTAGGAGGCGTATCGCAAATTCTATCCCCGGCAGAAGCGCAATTGGATGAGGTAGTACCCGCGCAGCCTCCGTTAAAGGTGTGATCCAGGTTGAGCCAGTGTCCAATTTCATGGGTAGCGGTTCGGCCTTCATCAAAAGGTGAGGAGACCGTACCTACAGTACCAAAGTAATTGTATCCGATTACAACGCCATCTCTCCATGATTGTCCGCCCGGAGGTGTCGCATACCCCAAGAGGCCGCCACCTAAATTACATACCCAAATGTTGAGATATGCTGTTCTGGGCCAGCCATCTATTCCACCTTGCGAGGTGAGCTTTACATTATCGTTCGTGGAAAAGGAGTTTGTAGAGGTGTTGGTACGTGTAATTCCTGTAGTGGCATTCCCACCAAAATCTTGCTGTGCCAGGCAGAATTCAATTTCGCAATCAGCGGCAACGCCCAGGAAGGCACTCGGTGTGTTTGAGGCATTGGCATTTGTTCTTCTATAGTCTTCATTCAGCACATCTATTTGCGAAAATATCTGTGCATCTGTAATGTTCTGTGAGCCGGTATTATATACAATGTGTACGACTACGGGTATTGTAATAACGGCCTTCTTTGTACTTTGAGAATTGACATTATTCTGTATCCACTGCTGGGTTTCGTCCCAAAGCTGCTTCTTTATAACCCTGTATTTCGGATTATCAGCTATCATTTGTGCCTCATACGCATCAAAACCACAAGTTCGTTGTGCTTTCGCTTCCGTTCCAAAAACCGACAACAAAACCGCTGCACCTATCCCCAATAGACAGTATCTTGAAGAATACTTCTGTACCATAACTTCTTAATTGATTATTCTACTTAATAATTGATATTCTTTTAACTATTGTACCACTTTCAGTTGTTACATGAATAAAATACAATCCGTTGGCTAGTGTTGATAAATCCATATTTACTTTATCCGAGTTTGTTTTTTCAATTTCAATCTCGCTCACCAGCTCTCCAATTTTGTCATATACTTTCACAATCACATCTTCAAACTTCTGGTTGTTAAAATCAATAATTACCAGGCCACCTGATGGATTTGGATAGATGTTTAGATTTTCTTCAGCGTTTATTCCAGTTACTCCAGTGTAAGTGTCAATATTGGTAGTTGCACTGTCCTTACACCCGGCAGAATCCGTTACCACCACTGTAATCGGACCTGGACACAAACTGATTGCAATGGTAGAAGTTTGGCCATCATCCCATAAGTAGGACAGCGATCCGCTGCCGCCAGTTACTGTGACAGTGGCAGAACCATTACAAGTTCCTAATAAAGCATCATTCGGTGTCACATTGATCACTATCGCGGCGGGCTCCACAATTGTCACAGCATCCGTGGCGACACAATTGTTTGCATCAGTAATAGTCACTGTTGCAACACCAGCGCACAGAGCAGTTGCCGAAGCCGTGGTTTGGCTGCCTGGATCATCCCATGCATATGTGAAGGGTGCCAATCCTCCGCTCATCGCAGATGTTGCTTCACCATCGCAATCTCCTTTACATGTAGCATCATTTACCAATGTTGCAGTTGCAACTCCTGCGGCTTGGTTTAGTACAATGGCTGTGTCCGTTTCGGTGCATCCATTAGAGTCCGTTACAATTACGATGTAGGTATTTCCAGAAAGACCAGTAACGGAGTTATTGGTTGAATTAGAAGGATCGTCCCACAAGACTGTCAATGGACCTGTGCCCCCCGAAGTAGCTACCGAGACTTCACCATCTGCAGAACCACAGTTCTCATCAATTGAAGAAGTGGACAGAACTATAGCAGCCGGTTCCGTTATTACATAGGTACTTCCGGTCACACTGCATCCTGATGAATCGAGAACAACAATGGTATAGCTACCTGGAGGCAGGTTAATAAAGGTGCCTGAGCTCTGATACGTAGATCCATTGTCAACCGAATACGTCATTACTCCAGCTCCTCCTGATGCAGTAATGGTTATGCTACCGTCATCTGCATTGTTACAAGTTACATCCAATTTAATCTCTGTATCAATATTCAATGCTGGTACAATTGTTAGTGTCAAGTTGTCGGAAGCTGCAAGACAAGATCCTGCAGGATCATCCGTAATCATGGTCAGCACAACTGTGCCCGCTGCAATATCCCCAGCTGAAGGGGTGTATGTTGCCGTTTCCAGGTTGGCATTGTCATAGGTTCCATTTCCTGAAGTTGTCCATGTTACAGTGGTTGCGCTTCCACCCATTGAGCCTGCCAACGTATGATCTTCTCCAGCACAAATGGTGGCATCTGATCCAGCTATAGCAGTGGCCGCTGCATTTATGGTTATAACCATTTGGTCATTCGCTGCAACGCATGGCCCGGCCCCATCTGGATCATCTGTTGTAATTGTTAGCGTAACAGTTCCTCCTGTTATGTCAGCTGGAGAAGGAGTATAGGTGGCCGCCAATAAAGTAGCGTTATCAAAGGTACCTGTTCCCGATGAGGTCCATGTAATAGACGAAGCACCGCCACCCATCGAACCAGATAGCAAATAAATGTCACCGTCGCAAATAATTGTGTTGACACCTGCATCCGTTGTTGCGCTGCTGTTGATCGTAAGCAGTAAGTTGTCAGTTGCTGCATTACATGGTCCTCCCGGGTCATCTGACGTAATCACCAATGTTACCGTACCCACAGTAATATCCAGCGGAGATGGGGTATAGGTAGCCGTTAGCAAGGTTGTGTCATCAAAGGTACCAGTACCTGACGAAGTCCAGGAGATACTGGAAGCTCCACCTCCTATCGCGCCGGTCAGACTTACAGTTCCTCCTTCACAAATCGTATCATCAACGCCTGCCGTAACGGTTGGAATTGGGTCAATTGTCAAGGTCATTACATCATTGACTGCATTACATGGCCCGGTTGGATCATCTGTTGTAATGGTTAAATCAACGGTCCCAGCAGTAATATCTGCTGCAGATGGAGTATAGGTAGCCCCAGCCAAATTGGCATTGTCAAAACCACCGGATCCCGATGATGTCCAGGTTAAAGAAGACGTGCTGCCTCCAATCGCTCCAGATAAAGTGTGGTCGCTTCCTTCACATACATTGGCATCCGCTCCAGCGCTTGTGGTTGCTGCAGTGTTAATAATCAATATCATGTCGTCACTAACCGAATCACAAGGCCCAGTTGGATCGTCTGTAGTAATCGTCAGCGTTACAGTTCCCGCTATGATATCAGCTGGGGATGCTGTGTAAGTAGCACCGACAATTGTTGCGTTATCAAATGTACCTGTACCCGAACTGGTCCATGTGGAACTCGAAGCACTTCCACCTCTTGATCCAGAGAGTGTTATTAGATCTCCCTCACAAATGGTAGCATCAGCTCCAGCGCTTACAGTGGCGGCCAAATTTATTGTAACTGAGTTGTTAGCACTTGATGAAGAGCAACCACCGGACGAAGCTATAAAGTTGGTTACAGTGTATGTGGCGTCCGTACTTGCAGCAAGATCAATCTCACCTGTACTTGCATTTACAAAGACCAGTCCCGCAGGAGTTGCACTAAATATTCCGGCACTTGCTCCCATCCCAAATGTGGGTAGAGGATTCGTGCCATCTTGGCAATAAGGTCCCGCATAACTGAAAGTTGCATCAGGGGCGGTGGTGATGGTTATGGAAACTGTGCTACTATCCGGACATATACCTCCAGTAGTATACTGTACAGTATATGGCCCACCTAAAGTACTGGCGGAAAGATCAATCTCCCCAGTAGAAGTATTTAAGAATACTATATCTCCCGATGATTCTGAGAATACTCCGCCACCAGTTCCAGAAATCGTTGCAACAGGATCAGTTCCAGTTTGGCAAAATGTTCCTGAGGAATAGGTAAAGGCGGGATCATCCTTCACATTAATTGTAAGTGTCATATTATCCGAAGCTGCCGTACATGGTCCCGAAGGATCATTTGTTGTGATTGCAAGTGTCACCGATCCAGCCAAAATATCGGCTGCAGAAGGCGTATAAACGGGAGCTAACAAGGTGCTGTTATCAAAGGTACCCGTACCCGACGTTGACCAGGTAGAGCTGATAGCACTACCGCCTCTTGATCCAGCTAGTGTATGTGAAACACCTTCACATATGGTTGCATCGCTTCCTGCACTTACAGTGGCAATCGCATTGATTGTTAATAACATAGTATCAGAGGCTGCAGTACATGGGCCCGTTGGATCATCAGTAGTGATGGTAAGTGTTACAGTACCCAACAGTATGTCGGCTACAGAAGGAGTATAAGTTGCTGCAAGTAATGAAGTATTGTTAAAACTACCGGTGCCTGATGAACTCCATGTCGAACTACTCGCACTTCCACCCCTGGATCCGGCAGTAGTATGCGTGCTTCCCTCACAAATATTTGCATCTCCTCCTGCAGAAGCTGTAGCAGATTGATCTATGGTGAGCGTCATATTATCCGATGCAGATAGACAAGGGCCGGTTGGGTCATCGGTCGTAATCGTCAGGGTAACCGTACCCGCGGAAATATCTACAGCAGATGGGGTATAAACTGGATTAACAATGCTCGCGTTACTGAAAATTCCAGTTCCTGATGTGGTCCATGTAGAACTGGTGGCACTTCCACCACGAGAACCTGCAAGCGTGTGTGTACTTCCTTCGCAAATGGTTGCGTCAGATCCGGCAGATGCTGTTGCAGCAGGATCGATTGTTAATACCATAAAATCTGTTGCTGTACCACACGGTCCTGTAGGGTCATCGGATGTAATTGTAAGATTCACAGACCCAGCAATAATATCAGTAGCTGAAGGAGTATATATTGCTGAAGGATCAGAAATCAATGTAAATACTCCTGTTCCTGACGAGCTCCAGGTAATACTCGCCGCGCTACCTCCGAAAGATCCGGATAACCCGTATGAGTTGCCTTCGCAAATAGTAGCATCAGCACCGGCACCAGTGGTAGCAGCTTGATCAATGGTCAATACCATAATGTCTGATACCCCATTGCAGGGTCCAGCCGGATTATCAGTAGTTAAAGTAAGAGACACCGTGCCAACTGTAATATCCAGCGAAGAAGGAGTATATGTTGCCGCGAGAAGGGCAGTATTATCAAAAGTTCCTGAGCCTGAAGTACTCCAAGCCGAGCTCGATGCACCTCCACCTCTTGTCCCGGACAATGTGTAGCTATTTCCTTCACAAATTGTCGTGTCGGCACCAGCGGAAACGGTAGCAGCTGGATTGATTGTCAGAACCATAAAATCGGTGCCAGCTGAACAAGGTCCTGCTCCATCTGGATCATCAGTCATTATTGTGAGATTGACAGTGCCTGACGAAATATCGGTAGCCGATGGCGTGTATGTTACTGTTAACAGGGATGCATTATCAAATGATCCCGTTCCCGAAGTACTCCAGGTTGAACTAGTAGCAGAACCTCCACGGCTTCCTGTCAACGTGTGAGTGCCTCCTTCACATATTGTCGCGTCTGCTCCCGCACTGGCTGTAGCTACTGGATTAATAGTCAGTGTCATTGTATCAACTGCTGTACCGCATGGCCCAACCGGATCGTCAGTCGTAATAGTTAAAGTAACCGTACCAGCAGTAATATCAGCTACAGATGGTGTATATGTTGCGGCAGTAATCCCTACGTTATCGTACGATCCAGTTCCCAATGTAGACCAGGTAGAGCTAGACGAAGCACCGCCTCTTGAACCAGACAATAAATAGGTGCTTCCAGCACAGATCGCGTCATCATTACCAGCGCTCACTGTAGCAGCACTATTAAATGTCAATACCATTATATCAGTAGCAGACAAGCACGATCCAGCGCCATCAGGATCATCTGTAGTAATTATTAGTATAACTGATCCGGCAGTTGTGTCCGCATTTGACGGCGTATATGTAGCATTCAAAAGAGCTGTGTTATTAAATGTTCCACTTCCTGAAGTAGACCAAGTCGAACTGGTAGCACTTGACCCTATAGAACCATTAAGCATAACATTGTCAGTGGCGCAGATGGTAGTGTCATTTCCAGCATTAGAAGTTGGGGGAGGTATATTTGATATAACCGCAGCCGAGAAGAAATCCGTGGCCACCTGACAGTTATTATCGTCAAACACCGTTACATTATAAGAACTAGCAGATAATCCCACTACTGTTTGTGTTGTTTGAGTACCAGGATCATCCCATAGATATGTATAAGGCAGTGTGCCTCCCGAACCAGTGACAGTTGCAGTACCATCAGAATTACCACAACTTTCATCCGTGGTAGCCATAGTTAAACCCATGCTTGATCCGTCTGTAACAGAAATACCGGAAAAACTTACGCATCCGTAGGTATCCGTAACTTTTATCTGGTAAGAGCCCTGACACAAGCTGGCAGCTGCCGCATTTGTCTGCAGAGCTGGGTCATCCCATTCATAGGTAAACGGTGTATTTCCGCCATTTACAGTAACTGTTGCAGAACCATCACAGGCTCCACCACAAGTTGCATCCGTGCTTATCACGGAAAGTGAGTCTATGCAACCTTTGGCTGAGGAAGCAAAGTTCAGCCTGATAAAGGGAGTATAACCAAAAGTCCACCACTGCACAGGATTTGGGAATTGTCTAGCATATAAATAGCCAGGCACTTGTCCCGGAGAGTTTTGTGCCGTGGTAACAACCCTCATGGCACTGTCATTACCAGCAAACTCTTCGACTGCAACCAAATAGTTAGTGTTAACCTGCGTTTCGAAGCCCCCGGTAATTTGCAGGGTTAAAAAGTTTGGAAATGTGTCTGCCGCCGTAACGGTATGAAATCCGGTTGTGGCCAAAAGAGCAGGAGTGGGCAAAGCATCATCATAAATCTGTCCTTGAACCGGAGTTCCTATGATAGTTCCGGGGCCAAGCATTATCGTTATCGATGTTGCCGTATCTAGGGCGCTTGTTTCATATAAATTGGCAAACCTATACGGGTTTATCAGTCCGAACGATGCTGCATTAAACTGCCAAGTGGGAATATTATCGTCTCTCTGAAATATTGTATCACTGATATCCATGACTCTGTTAACAACATTGTCTGATGGAAAATCATCAACTGAATCTGAACTTGCGGTAAATGTCAGGGCCCACGTGCCAGTGTCTGTAGGGTTGAAACTCATTGTTGGAGCGATGGAGAGCATTGAGTCTTGTCCCGATGTCAGCGTAAGCGGCGTACTACTACTGTTGAACTTGGTATTCAGCCCTTTGGTGACATCAGCAGTAAGTATTGTATTCGTTTGACTAAGTGCGCCAGCATTGGATACACGGCCAGCAAATGTAATCGTACCTGTTTGCCTAACTGGAATTCTCGTATACAACGGCGTAAGCCATGGATCCATTTCAATAGTTTGGCCAACAGCAGAGTTCATGGAGAGGTCATTATCAGGTAAATTGTAAATGACGAGGTCGTCGATTGCCAGACCTGTTGCCCATGATCCAGCATCATCATATCTAAATCTAATTTCTATACTCGATTGGCCTGTTGTCCCAACCAACGGAAGTCTAATGGTTTGCCAGGCGCTCATTTGAGCAAAGGTGTAGATTACATTCCATCCACCACTATTGATATTCAGCTCGATGGTAGATGGGTTTTGACCGTATCTGCCATCATCATAGCCTTGGAATTGCAAACCCATGGCAGGTTGTCCGCTAAAATCAAATGTTGGTAAAGTAAGATAGTCCTGGGATTTATTACAATTACAAACGTCATCGTTGGTCATTGCAAACTGTGTATGATCTGGGACAGGCCAGTATCCACCCAGATCTGCATCCAGATAATCACCTGTATAGAAACCTCCATCTGTACCTAAAGTGGCTGTCGATATTCCCGCTGGAAGTGCTGGAGCTGTAACGCCTTCAAAATCTTCGCAATAGAATGCCCCCGGTATTCCGCAAGGTGGTAAAGGAATCACATCAATGTAACTCACTTTTAATGAATCATCAGAACCAAGAATGTTGGAAACGCTGAGGTACACATCATATGTTCCAATCGTACTGAATAAGATCAGTGGATTTTTGACTGACGAGGTATTTGGAGTTCCACCACCACCAAAAGTCCAGCTCCAAGTATCTGGGATGCCAGATGAAAGATCGGTGAATTGCATACTGCTTCCCACTATTACGGTTGTGTTGGCCGCCATAAAATCTGCAACGGGCGGTGCTGTGGGTTCACATCCGGTTGAAGTTAATAAGCTACTTCTTGTTGTACTTAGCACATTGTTCATATAAGCAGCTTGATCGATCGAATACATGTTCTGGCAATTAGCATAGCTCATGTAATTCTCTATTTGATCGCCATTTGGAGTTCCGCAGGTATTAGTCGAATAATTGCAACCGTACTGTTCCGTTCCAGCATTTGGAGTATCTGCATGCCCATCATCGTTTCCGCAGCTTGGCGGGTTGTTTCCCCAGGTATGTCTTAAGCCCATATAATGGCCAATTTCATGGGTCGGTGTTCTGCTTCCAAATCCAATTCCTATATCAAAATCAAGTACCAAACCATCAATGCCGCTTCCATGCATTCCCGGCGTAGGTAAGTAGGCGTAGCCAGCAACTCCAAAACCAGCATAGTTAGAAATATTACATACCCAAATGTTCAAATACTTATAGGGATCCCATGGATCTGCACCTGTATTAGGGAGGGTGGAGCTTTTCATTTTGTTGGTTTCCGTATTGTTATCATAGTAAACTTCAGATGTAACCGTTCGGGTAATACCAGTTGTGGCATTTCCGAGTGGATCTTTTGACGCCAGGCAAAATTCCATCTCGGCATCAGCTGCAACCGGAACAAACACGCCTCTGGTGTTAACAGTATCCGGATTTAATCTTCTGAAATCTTCGGTAAGCGTGTTGATCATGTCGAAAATGACCGCGTCAGGAACATTTTCCGTCGGGTTATTCGAATTAGCAGGATTATGCACCACGTGTACAACAACAGGAATTGTGCGTATCACCATCGACTGCTTATTAAAGTTCCCGTTGTTGCTCATATTCATTATCTGTTGATGTAGGGTATTCATCTGATTCAGATAGTTGGGATTCGCATTCATTCTCGACTGAATGAATGAATTCGTCACTTCATCACTAGCGCACCAAGAGGTATTTGTTTGTGAAGACGAACTTGGAATTTTCGGAAGGCTGGTAATATTATTTACCACCTGCGAGGTCATGTTAGTTAGAGATGCCCCACTCTTCGAAAGAACAGGCATGGGAGGTGCTTGTGCCTGAGCGATTGCTGAGAACAAAAAGACTAGACAAAATACGATTATTGCGATACCGGACTTCTTCATTGTACTCCGTTTTAATTAAAAATTAAACTGATTTTCAAATGTAATGCGACTCGAATAACAGCATTGTAATTACCCTAATATTCGAATAAAGCCCAATAATTTACCGTATAAGCGATACTTTTTTGGTCATTACTCCTTTAGTTGTAATAAACTGAATATAGTATATTCCGTTGGACTTACTCGATAGGTCAACAGACAATGTGCCGTTGGAAGTTGTGGCTATTTCTTTTGCTAATACCAATGCACCAATCTTATCATAAATCATGATTTCTACATCCAAAGCCCTACCAAAAGAGTATTCAATCTGAAAACTTCCATGGTTGGGATTGGGATAAATATGAAGGATCATCCCATCTGTACCTTGATCAAGAATACCTGTAAAAGATCCCACGGTATCAGTTGTGGATACTGTACACCCACTTGCATCGGTTACGGTTAATCCAATAGGGCCAGGACATAAATTGCTGGCGATCGGCCCAGTTTGAGCGTCACTCCACAAATAAGTGTATGGCCCATTACCACCTGTTGCCGATGCAGTTGCAGAACCCAAACAAGTACCCAACTCTGTGTCCATAATTGTTATGAATGGAACAATGGCTGTAGGTTCAGAAATTGTAACGGAGTCAGTGACAACACAGCTGGCAGCATCCGTAATAGTAACTGAATAGGTACCAGCACATAAGCCTGCAGCTGAAGCCACTGTTTGAGAGCCGGGATCATCCCAGGAATAGGTGAATGGTGTAGTACCATTGGTCATAGCTACGGTAGCCTGGCCATCACAACCTCCATTACAGGTTGCATCGTTGTCCACCGTTGTATTAGGCGTTCCACTACCGGGATTGCTAACTGTGCTGGAAGAAGTGGCAATGCATCCATTGGCATCCGTAACGGTAACCCCGTATGTTGCTGCCGCCAAGCCCGTAACAGTATCTGTTACGGATGTACCTGGATCATCCCAGACATAGGTATAGGCTCCAGTTCCTCCCATGGGAGATACAGATACCTGGCCATCGCTCTGACCGCATGAGGCATCAACACTGGCAGTATTTAATACCAATACAGCGGGTTCAGTTATGGTCAAAGTGCTGCCTGTTACGGAACATCCATTTGCATCTTCAACAGCCACTGCGTAGTTCGTTCCGGCTGGCTGGGAGCTGAATGTACCTGATGTACTAAAGGTGCTCCCACCATTGATGGAGTAGTTTAAAACTCCCGTCCCTCCACTGGCTGTAATTGTTATTGTTCCATTACCATCACCATTACAGGTAATGTTGGTTACCGTTTCACTGTCAATTGAAACAGCAGTGGGTTCGTCGATTACCAGATTGCTTCCTGAGGCTGAACATCCGTTCGCATCTTCAACATAAACACCATAGGTGCCAGGCGTCAACGACCCGAAGCTACCCGTAGTATCAGTTACCGTAGCACCGCTATCTATAGAAAACATAAGTGTTCCCGTTCCACCAGTAGCCTGAATCAAAATTGTGCCGTCATCATCACCAGTGCAAGTGATATTAGTAGCGGTTTGAGTTGTGATATTTATTGCACTTGGCTCGTTAATAGTTAGTGTCATACCTATCTGGGTACAACCGCTTAAATCCTGTACAAATACAACATAAGTACCAGCTGATAGTCCGGTAAATAATCCAGTGGTATTCGGATAAGTTGAGCCGCTATCTATGGAATAATTAAATGTAGACATCCCGGAAGCAATCAGCGTAATAGATCCATCTGTTAGTCCATTACAAGTGATGTCAACGGGGATTTGCGTGCCAATTACAATAGCTGGTGGTTCTATGATGGTAACATTAACCGAACCAACGCAACCTACATTATCTGTTACCGTGGCAGAATGGGTTCCAGCACTCATGCCTGTCTCGGTTGTACCAGTTCCGCCTGTAGACCAACCATAGGTATATGGAGTGGCGCCTCCTGTTGCACTTACCGTTGCTTCTCCGTCTGATCCTCCGTTACAGGTAACGTGTACAACACCTGAAATTGATGCTGACGGTGCGCCAACATCACTTACTGAAGCTGTCCCAAGTTCAGTACAACCGTTGGCATCAGTAACCGTGACATTGTAATTATTAGCCAACAAATTAAAGGCAGTATCAGTCGTCTGCGTTCCTGGATCATCCCAAACATAAGTATAAGGTCCTGTACCTCCACTAGCCGTTACATACGCTTTACCATCCGGGTTACCACAAGATGCATCCACTGTACCTGTCACAGCCGATACTGCGGTTCCAGGTTCAGTAAGTGTAACACCTGCCGTGCTAAAACAGCCATTGGCATCACTTACCGTAACGGTAAAACTTCCTGCAAGCAGGCCGGTTGCCATAGCTGATGTCTGTGAGCTGGGGTCGTTCCAATTATAAGTGTAAGGCCCTGTGCCACCAGATCCAGATCCCGTTGCCGAACCGTCATTGCCGTTGAGGCATGAGATGTTTGAACTTGCCGAGATGCTGGCCGTAGGTGTTGTATTTATGGTGAGAACTATACTGTCCTTGGCCGCCTCACATGGCCCGCCTGCGTCAGGATCATCTGTTGTAAGCTTAAGCGTTACTGTTCCTGCTGTAATATCGCCAGCAGAAGGTGTGTAAGTTGCAGTCAGCGACGAAGCATTGTTAAATCCTCCCGATCCGGAGGTGGACCATGTTGAGCTACCTGCACTTCCACCAATTGCACCAGATAATGTATGGGTACTACCCGAACATATTGATGCATTCGATCCAGCCGCAGCAGTTGCCGCTTGATTAACGGTAAGCACAACTGAGTTCGCAGGGCTCTGACATCCATTGGTTGTTTCTGTAACATAATATGTATTCGTACCTACAGATACCGTTGGGGTAAATGGTGAACCTGTTCCCAGCAAGGTGGTTAGACCAGGATCAGAAAACCACTCAATACTGGAGCCACTAGCTGTAAGACTAGCTATCGCGTCACCTTCGCAGTACGTGGCATTTGTACCTGCCGTAGGCATTGCCGGTGTAGTGTAGATGTTGATGGTATAAAAAGCCGTATCGACGCCACCTGCATTCTCAACAATCAATTGTACATTATAGGTGCCAGGTGAGGTATAGGTATGTGGAGGTGGATTCTGTATTATGGAGAAGTTTCCATCGTTGAAATCCCATACCCAGCTAGTAGGTGAATTGGTGCTATTATCTATAAACGTAACCGTTGCAGAGTCACATCCCGATGTTGGCGATGGTGTGATCATCGCAGCGGTTGGGGGTGTGGTGTTACAATCAATTATATCCACATAGTCCAGCTTTTGAACCTCACTGACACATCCTGCTCCGGAGAAGCTCACCAATACATTATCAATGCCAAGGATATACATGTCATTAGAGATATTCCTGAAGCCGATATATACGGTTTGATTCTGAAATCCCGCCAAAGCCAGGTCTATAGTTCGCGGTGAATAATAGGGGTTTTCAGCGGCCGTTGAGTATAGAAGTGTACCTGCCAGGCATCCCGCAACGGTTTGGGTTGTTGTCGAAATCCAAACTTCATAACCATCGGGGTAACCTGAGCTGTAAGCTACTGCCCTCCAACGCAGGGTGCTGCTGGAATTCAGTGCAATTGCCGAGCTAATCATCCAATCATCAGCAGTGGCCGCAGGGTTATACCATGAAGTGCTAATTGCCAAACCGGGGCCGCTTGAGCTATTTCCTACCCATGCCGTACTATTGGTTCCGTCGAACGGCGGATTGACTACTGGAGACCCTCCATCAACATCGAAGGTGTTAAAACTACCAATTCCACTACTGAAATCTTCGTAAAACAACGTGTCGGTGGGTTCTCCTACATATCCCGTAACGTCTAAGTCTACATAATAACTTCCCGGAGCTGAAAAACAATACTGCAATACATCACTCGTATCCGTGAAGGTGGTGCCATCACCGAAGTTCCAGGTATATGCAAATTGGTCAGCGGGTGTTGCAGTGAATGTTGCACAATTAGATGTTGGTGGAGGCAAACAAATTGGGTTGCTTAAGTCCTTGGTGAAGTCGCCATCGGGAGTCTCGTTGAAGAAATACTCAATCATATACGTGCGAGTCCCTCCCTTCCCACAGGCATCAACTACGCTCACGGTCACGGTCTCCGTACCTGGTGAAGTATAAGTCTTTGCCAATGCGATAGGATCAACCGTGTCTGTAAAAGATGATCCATCAGAGGCAAAATCAAATTGCCATGAAATTCCAGGCGCATACCATGTGGTATCAAAAAAGACCACCGTGGTAGTATCACAACCTACGTTTTGACTATAGGTTGTAATACGAGTATCCGGACCATACCCACCTAGAAAAGGGATAATGGCCAAATCCCTGTCTTCTCCTACATCCACCAAATAACTGAGTAAGCCGATGCCCGTGGTGTTCACATAGTTAGAGGTATCATTTTCTCCCTGCCCGGCACCTGAGCATATTAATATCATAGTATCTGCAGCTGATCCCGGGTTAATCTCAATTCCAATATGGAATTTAGAACTCGTAATAAGTACTGGTGGATCAAAGGCCCAGTTTCTCCAGCCATAAAAGAAGCCATTAGGCACATTCAAGTCCGTAGTTGGTGACAATCCAGTTACCCCTCCTAAATAGCCAGTACTAAGATTAGGAGCTCCAGTCCCATCATCGGCATAAATTGAAATGTCAATCTTCATATCGTCATTGGCATCAGCTAAAAATCCCAGTGCCATTCTCACTCCACCAACTACAGTTGAACCAGGAGTTGGCGTTTGAAATCTCTCATACATCCCGAGTGGGTCCGTTGCACTTGTATTAAAAGTCGCGCAAGGCACTCCAACAGCATAATCTCCAGGGCCGTACTGCAGATAGGAGACTGTTGGCGTAGGGTTAAGCCACTGAAAATCCAGGGTGTCACAGTCACCAACAGGACCAACAACCTCAATATAATCCGTTCTTACCAACGTATCTATTCCATTTGGATTGGTGGCAATGAGACGCACTTCATAGAGGCCGGGGTTGGCATACAACACTGTCGTAGGATCTTGCAAGATGGATGTTGCGGGCGTTACACCACCCACATTTTGCACATCAAAATTCCATGACCAGGCGGTTACAGTTGATTTCCCCGCAGTCAGATTAGTGAAGCTCACTGTAGATGGTGCGGGCCACAGGGTTGGTGAGCCTGTAAAGTTAGCCACTGGAGGTAGTGATCCGCAGGTAACAGAACCGTTGACAACCCATTGCGGTACATAGGTGTCGATCATACAATGCATTCTTCCCGCTTGCTGTGGTGTGAACTGTGAAGAGCAAAACGAATAAGACATATGATTGTTGACCGGGACGTTGGCCCATGGGTCCGAATCGCATACATTACTACCCCCGGGATTGGCATTACAGCTATAAGAATTGGTTTCGTGTGGGTTGGTGTCACTGCAATAATCACCATGATCATCTCCTGAAGCAGGTGATCCATCAGCCGCGCCTACTGCTTCATAGCATGAGCTACAAACACCGACCTCATCTACACCGTGAAAAGTGTGGTGCAAGCCAAAAGTGTGGCCCAGCTCATGGGCCAAGGTGTGCGTACCAAGCGATGAGTTGTTTTTGCTCATTAGAACACCCCCGCGATAATTGTAGCCGCCATATCCGGAATAAGGAAAATATGCATATCCTCCAGCGCTGGGGTTGGTAATGTTATTTACTACATAGATATTAATTACGTTGGTGAAGTTGGCGCCATAAGCAGATTTCATTGCTGCTTCATCACTGCCGTCAAAATTGTAATGAGTTCCATCATTAACAAAATTGACCACATCGAGGCAGAATTCCAGCTTCCACGAAGCACAGTCATTATTTAACTCGGTCATCAGGTCGTTAACCCTGCAGGATCCAGCCTTTGTGGTTCGCCCTGGCCAGAGGTACAAATACCTGGAAATGCCAAAAATGGTAGCTGCCCTTTCAATGTCCCATGCGATAATCCAACCAACAGAGATGCTAATATTCCCTCTGGCGGGGATCCTGTTAAGTTTATGCAATTGAGGTGGACCATTATCCGCAATGCTGCGGGAGACGCTTCGAGCAATATTAGCCTGACACGGGTTAACGACC
>JYMV01034819.1_pt1 | contig 15848 bp, 14 predicted proteins | sample 338911 | NCBI WGS metagenome assembly JYMV01 (sample SAMN03354496, study PRJNA234377) | hydrothermal vent metagenome | biome: Deep sea; feature: Hydrothermal plumes at the Eastern Lau Spreading Center, Western Pacific Ocean; material: Seawater | place: Tonga | collected 2009 | depth 2000 m m
GGTCCCTCGCTGAGTCCATTTTTGGCGCAATTGCTGATGCTGGGGGAGTCCCCTTGGCTCGAGTCCCAGAAGGTAGCCACCATTATATTAAACGCGTACTCGATGCTGGTGCTTGGGGAATCGTCGTTCCTATGGTCGATACGGTGGAACAAGCAAAAACTGCCATCGCTGCAGCAAAGTTTCCTCCCACAGGAAATCGCAGTGTCGGTGGTGGCAGCGGGGCCATGAACTTCTCGGCGGATGTTGAAGATTACCGCATGCAGGCCAACGACGAAATCCTTGTCATACTTCAAACTGAAAGCCCAGCAGGGATCGCCAACGCGGAAGAAATCTACAGTCTGCCTGGCTGCGATGCGATTTTCATTGGTCCCAATGACTTGCGTTTCCAAATGCGGGAAGAAGACGGCACGTTTCCGACTCCCGCAGCTCACGAAGCAGCGATCCAAGAAATTATCCAAATCGGGAAAAAGACAAACTGTCCCACCGGTATCCACACTATGGACCCCGCGAGTGCCGTGCAAAGGGCAGAACAGGGGATGCAGTTTATCGCGGTGGAAAGTGACCTAAAATTCCTCACTTCACAAGCAACCGCCGCCCTTAAAGTTGTCTACCCAGATCACGACGCCGGCGACGTCGTACGATATTAAACGACCGGTCTGACGGCTACCAATCTTGGCAACTTACGCCCAGCATAGCAATCCGCGCTCAGGCGCGGTTTCCATTAGCCAATTCCATTGCTTCTGCTACGCCACTGTGTTAAAATAGGTAAAGCAACAAACAATTCACCAGATTCGGATAAATAGCCCAAACAAGTATTACGGAGCCATCCAACATGCGACAATCTATTTTCGCCACCATCGTCCTTGTAATACTCTTTACAACATCTCACGCGAACGCAGGGAATGTCATTATTGACCCTTGTTGTTCACGGGTAGTTGTCTGCTGTGGACCTACCGTCATTTATCATCGCCCAATTCTGCGTAATGCCATTTACGAAACACGACTAGCTTTGCATTACCACGCAAACTATCGCTATTATCGAGCACCCTTGTTTGGTCCCTTGCGAGCTCCACGAATCTATTCACGCGTTTATTATAGTGCACCGGTTAACGTTTCCGAAGCTAAACCCACGGTCGCAAAACCCGCTCCCCAAAAATACATTGACCAATCCAAAGCAAGCGGTGAATCTAGACTGGTACCAATTCAACCCACTGCACCAACTCCGGTCGACGACGAACCCGCAGCACCAGGTAACGACGACGAACCACAACTAGAACAACCCGGTAATGATGGTGACGGCGATGATTTTGAACTTCCGCAACCAGAAGTCAAAGTAAGCCCAACGTCCACCACGCTACATCTCCAAGTCCCACACAATGCTCAAGTGACCATCAATGGCTTTCGTACTAGTACAACTGGAACTCTTCGAAAGTACGTCTCCGGCAACCTTGATCCTGCCAAAACCTATCAGTACGACATTGAAATCGTTTGGAACAGTGCAACCGGCATTCAACGCCAACGCAAGTCCATTCAAATGATGCCCGGTAACGTAAGTTCCCTCAGCGTCTTACGAACAGCACCTTCTCAAATCGTAAAAAAATAGCATCGCATTAGCCGTTGCCCAAACGGCAATGCTCGAACATACTTAAAAGCTCTTCAAGTAATCCACCAATTACTTGAAGAGCTTTTTATTTGTTTGGTGGATCGATCAAGTAAAACTAAGGATTTGTTGTCGTGTTTGAAAATATTGCCGTCGTGGGCGCTACCGGAGCTGTTGGAACCATTGTTCGTCAATTACTAGCAGAACGTAACTTCCCCTATAAAAGCATTCGCTTTATTGCATCAGCACGATCTGCCGGCACTACCATCTCCTTTAACGGTACTGACCACACGGTTGTCGAACTCGGCCCCACAGCATTCGATGGGATCGACCTCATCATCGCAAGTACGCCAGACGAAGTGGCCGCTGAATTAGTTCCTTGGGCTAGGCAAGCTGGCGCAGTCGTAGTCGATGAAAGCGGTTATCACCGTATGCATGACGATGTGCCGTTAATCGTACCGGAAGTGAATCCGGAAGCGATTGCCGACCACAATGGCGTTATCGCCAGTCCCAATTGTTCTACCACTCAGATGGTCGTTGCCATGCAGCCTCTACACGCTGCCGCTCGAATTAAACGAGTCATCGTCAGTACCTATCAGGCCACGAGCGGTGCAGGCGCAGCAGGGCAGCGAGAACTAGAGCAGGGGACTCAGGCCGCAATTTCTGGAACGCCGTTCGAACCGCAAACTTTCTCGCACCCAATCGCTTTCAACTTGATCCCTCAAATCGGTTCGGAAAAGCACATGGGATATACATCCGAAGAGATGAAAATGGTTTGGGAGACTCAAAAAATATTCCAAGATGAATCGATTGCGGTTTGTCCGACAGCGGTCAGAGTACCGGTCGCTAACTGTCACAGCGAAAGCATTTTAGTCGAGACCGAAAAGAAATTGACTGCCGCGGAAGCTCGTGAATTATTCGAAGCTCAGGACGGCATCACCGTTATCGATAATTTAGATCAGTATCAATACCCGATGCCACTTACCAACTCAAACCACGACGACGTCTTTGTCGGACGTATTCGTGAAGACATATCGAGTCCCAATGGAATTGCCTTCTGGTGCGTTAGCGATAACCTCCGTAAAGGTGCAGCCACCAATGCGGTTCAGATTGCCGAGTTGCTAGTGCAATCCGCAAACGCCTAGAACTCGATCAAATACTGGTTCGACGTTGGCGACCGCTGCATGACTACTTATACCCATTTCCACTGCGTACATTTTTTTGATGGCGTCCTATGAGAAACTTCAAGGGCATTTTAGCTTACGACGGTTCGAAGTATGCGGGCTGGCAACTGCAAGTGGAGCACCCAACGATTCAGGGGAAGCTAGAACAAGCGTTGCTGAAGATTACGGGCGAGGAAATTCGCGTCCTTTCCAGCGGCAGAACTGACTCGGGGGTCCACGCTCATGGACAAGTCATCTCCTTTCGGACCGAAAACGATTTAGCGGAAGATATCTTGTGCCGAGCGATCAATGCTCAAACTCCATTCGACATGTTTTTAAGGAATCTGGAAGTGGCGGCCGAGGATTTTCATCCTATACGTGATGCGACATCAAAACACTATCGATACCTCATCCAATCTGGGCCTGTACAGAACCCACTCGCTCTAAAATTCGCTTGGCTTTTCCCCACAGCGTTAGACTTTCCAGCTATGCAACAAGCGGCACAACACTTTGTGGGCAGGCATGACTTTGCCAGTTTCGAAGCTGCTGGGAGTGACCGCAAAACGAGTGTGCGCCACGTAACGGAACTCACGCTTAGTAGCTCTGCCGAGCATCAAGCGACCACGATCCAAGTCGATATTCGCGCCGATGGATTTTTATACAACATGGTCAGGAATATTGTGGGGTCGTTGGTTGAAGTTGGAGCAGGGAAGCGTGCACCAGATTCGATTGTCGAGGTGCTGACTGCACTGGATCGACGCCAGGCCGGAATGACGGCACCAGCTCAAGGGCTGTACCTGATGCACGTCGAATATGCCGATGATACATAATGGACTAACTACCAAGACGGGTTCTAGAGTAATCTAATATTGATGAAGATCGTACATATTATTACACGCATGATCGTTGGCGGTGCTCAAGAAAACACGCTGTATAATTGCACGGACTTAATAAACGATCACGGTGACGATGTCACACTAATCACCGGCCCGTCGCTAGGCCCAGAAGGGGAACTACTTAATGCCCATGCCCACCCAAAATTAAACATGGCCGTTGCGCCCTCATTGCGGCGCAACATTCACCCTTGGCACGATTGGCAAGCATACCGCCAAATCAAACAACTACTCCGCGAACTGCAACCAGACATAGTGCACACTCACAGTGCCAAAGCTGGGCTGCTTGGCCGTTGGGCCGCGCATCGCCTTAAAATAAAAGGCATCGTGCATACGGTACATGGCGCTCCCTTTCACGCATATCAAAATCCATTGCCGCGCTGTCTGTTTCGCTTCTGCGAAAAATTTGCTGCGCGCCGCTGCCACAAGTTAATCAGTGTCTGCGATGCAATGACCAATCAACTGGTGGCCGCAAAAGTCGCTCCGTTAGAGAAATTCGCGACCATCTATAGCGGTATGGACATCTCGGACTTCATCGATGCAGATTCTCATCGAGCCTCTGTACGACAAGAGCTCGGATTTAGCGAAGACGATATCGTTGTCGGAAAAATTGCGCGGTTGTTTGACCTCAAGGGACACGAGTACTTAGTTTCGGCCGCCAGCGAGATCGTCAAGGCCAATCCCGCGGTACATTTTTTGTTAGTCGGTGATGGTATTCTGCGTAAACAAATTGAAACGCAAATCGAGCGGGCAGGGCTGTCTGAACATTTTCACTTTACCGGTCTAGTTCCTCCATCTGAAATTCCGCGATATCTTGGTGCTATGGATATTTTAGCGCATACAAGTTTGCGCGAGGGATTGGCGCGAGCTTTACCCCAAGCGCTATTAGCAGGGCGGCCGGTCGTCAGTTTTGACATCGATGGCGCCAAGGAAGTTTGCATTTCTGATGAGACTGGATATCTAATTGAACCTCGAGATATCGCGGCATTGGAAACTGCGATATTGAAACTAGCAGAATCCAAATCATTGCGAGAAGAATTAGGGAACCGAGGGCAACGCATGTGCGAAACCATGTACCCGCATCAAAATATGACCAATCAGATTCGCACGCTCTACGAACACCTGCTCGCCTAAAATAACAACGTACCGAACTTCTTTTCCTCCACCTTCGCTGACAGATAGTTTTGATGTAAAATCAGCAGAGAAAAACATGCCGGACAATTAGCAAACAGAATTCAAATTATTGACACTTTTAAGTTAAGGCGACATCAGTGGCACGCGGACATGATTACATTGCGAGTTTCCGAGTTGTTCGAATGATTCGATCAGGCTCAACTTGTCAGATCTACGAAGCGATCCATGACACTACGGGACAAAAAGTTGCGCTGAAAACTCTGGTAGCAGAGCGGCGCAAAGATAAAGCTGAGCTGAAATATTTGCAGCACGAATTCGAAGTTGCTAAGGAATTTAAAAATGAGTTTGTCAATGAAGTTTACGAAGTTGATGCCAAGCACAGTGTGCCATATTTATCGATTGAGTTCAGCCCTTTCCAGAACCTAAAGCAACGGTTGCGGGGTGAATATGATTTAATGAATTACCACGCTTCAACCGTGATTAGCAGTGTACTTGAAGGGCTTAATTTCTTACATGATCAGGGTTGGGTACATTGTGATGTAAAACCCGACAACTTTCTCGTTGATGATGAAGGGAATTGCAAGCTGATTGACTTTGCGCTGGCTGTCAAAATACCCTCCAAACTCGGGCGAATGTTCGGAGGAGGAAAGTCCAAGACGATCGCGGGAACTCGAAGTTATATGTCGCCCGAGCAGATTCGCCGTAAGTCGCTGGACAACCGTAGCGACATTTATAGCGCGGGTTGTTTGTTGACAGAAATCACCACTGGCAAAGTACCGTTTACGGGCGATTCACCGGAAAACTTGCTGACTCGCCATCTGCACATGAAGGCACCACCGATCTGCAGCGTCAACACAAACATCACTCAAGAATTCAGTGATCTCGTTGACGAGATGCTCAACAAAATTCCAGCCGAGCGTCCAGATTCCCTAGCCCTCATACTGGGACGTCTCAAATCTATGCGAATCTACAAAGCCCAACCAATTCACCCATCCCAAATGTCTACTGACGATGATGCGGAGTTTTAGGAATTGGCCGAAAATAGGTGTTTCGAGAGACAACGATTAGGTTTACTATTATGTTCACAACGAACGCGGCAAGTTAACCGCAAACAGACGAGTGCTTTTTTATTTGACAGCGACGGGTAACAACCATGAATAATTCTGGGCCAGCTTTGGCCTTTGAAAAACCGATCTTTGATTTAGAGCAAGAACTTGCTGCGCTAAATAACGATGGAGAGACGTCCAAGGAATCGAGTAAAGTCCGTAAGCTGCAGAACCAAATTGCGGAAGTGACTCGTGACTTGTATAGCGACTTGAGCCCCTGGGAAACGGTCCAAGTTGCTCGACATCAGAATCGTCCGTATACCCGAGATTATTTGTCTTTGGTGTTTGACGAATTCGTAGAATTGCATGGCGATCGCAAGTTTGGTGACGACCGTGCGATGATCGCTGGCTTTGCAAAACTCGACGATCAAAAAGTGATGGTAATTGGTCATCAAAAAGGACGCACCGTCAAAGAACGCACGGCTTGTTCTTTTGGTTGTGCGCATCCTGAGGGATATCGCAAAGCGATGCAAAAGATGAACTTAGCGGCCAAGCACAATTTGCCGGTGATTTGTTTTATTGACACGCCTGGTGCCTATCCCGGTATTGGCGCCGAAGAACGCGGTCAAGCTTGGGTCATCGCGGAAAACATGTACGAGATGTCGCGACTAGAAACACCCATTATTTGCGTCGTCATCGGGGAGGGCGGTAGTGGTGGAGCATTAGGGATTGGTGTTGGTGATAAAGTTGCCATGCTGCAGCATAGTTACTATAGCGTGATCAGTCCCGAAGGCTGTGCTGGCATTCTCTGGAAAAGCCATGAGTTTGCGCCGGCTGCAGCAGACGCTTTGCGTTTTACCTCCAAACATCTTCCGGGGCTCGATGTCGTCGACGATGTAATCCCAGAACCTCTCGGCGGCGCCCATCGCGACCACCAACAAATGGCAATCCAAATTAAGCAGTATTTGGTCAACAGCTTACGAGAGCTGCAAGAAAAGTCCCTGGAAGATCTGCTGGCTGACCGCTACCAAAAATTTCGCAAGATTGGCCGATACCTCGAAGCCTAATCAAGGTCCCCAATCATATTCAGTGGTGCTAATTCGTAGTCGCATTTTACCCATTACGCAGCAGCAGCTATGCCTTGCTGCTAATTAAGGTAAATTCGCGGTCGCAGCAACGTCCGATAATGTTTGTTATGTTCGGTTTGTGAATGGGGGCTTTTGGATCGCAGTACGCTGCTATAGCAACCCTAAACAACCCCCGCACCGCTGCTGAGCACGACCAACCGCTGACGTAAACACTTTTACGCCGAAGCTGATACAATACCCCTACATAATCCGTGCAACAACAAAAACTACAGCTCGCTCAGCAACCATTTTGCCAAAACCGTGATGAATCGCATATTGCTAACCAAGAACGAAATGATCAGCATCCTCCGAAAAATAGTCGCGCTGAGCTGCTGCCTGGTCCTATTGAGCGCCCTCTGCGGCTGTGATAATCAAACGGCCCAGCAAGCACCCGCGAACCCCGAAATATCCGAAAACCCCCCTGCCCAGCAAATACCACAACAATCCACCCAATTACCGACTCAAAAACCAGCAAATTCCAACAACCAAAATCCCAGCAACAACAATGAACCCAAAAGTAATATCCGCTTTGAACAACTCCCACAAAATCCCAAATCACAGTATCAAAACCACCAACAGGCAAACCACCATACCATGCTCGAAACAATCGGAGGTGGAGTCGCGCTTTTTGATTATGATAACGACGGCCTGATCGATATGCTCTTTACCGGCGGCGGACACTTCAGCAATCAGGGCGATGATCTTGCTGCGGCAGATGCAAATCAGCAGCCACAACCAACGGCCATCCACGGGTACCCTCCCGTGCTCTACCGCAACAACGGCGATGCTACCTTCACCGACGTGACCGCCTACGCCGGACTCAACGTGCATACCTTCTATAGCCACGGAGCATTCACTGCCGATTACGATAATGATGGCTGCCTCGACATCCTCATCACCGGCTTCGGCGGCCTGCTCCTGTTTCATAACAACGGCGATGGTACCTTTGAGGAAGTTGCCAGCGAACTGAATCTAAACGACCAAGCCTGGAGCGTCGGAGCAGCTTGGGGCGATATCAATAACGACGGTATCGTCGAACTCTATGTCGCGCACTATATCGATTGGTCGTTCGACAATCATCCATTCTGCGCGGGTAAAAACACTTCGTTCTTGTCCAACCAAAACGATACCAACCGCCGCGACACCTGCTCGCCGCGCATCTTCGCCCCCCTGCCCGACCAACTATTCCAGTTCGATGACAACGGCCGCTTTGTCGACATCTCACAACAAGCTGGCATCCGCAGCACCAACAACAAACAATATGGCAAAGGACTGGGAGTCCTCATGGCCGACCTCGATCTCGATGGCGACCTCGATATCTATGTCACTAACGATACCGTGGCAAATTTCTTTTGGCGCAATCGCGGCGATGGAGCCTTTGAAGAAGTTGCCGCGCTAACCGGCGTCGGGTTCGACAACTCCGGCAACGCCGATGGTAGTATGGGGATTGACCTCGGTGATTACAATCTCGACGGCCTACCCGATCTGTTTGTCACGAATTTTCAGTCCGAACAATTTGCCCTCTATAAAAACCTCGGGAACGCTCTGTTTCAACATGTCAGCAGCGCCACCGGCATGCTCAGCTTTCCCAGTTCCTACGTTGGCTGGGGCACCGCCTTTGTCGACGCTGATAACGACGGCGATGAAGACCTATTTGTTGCCAACGGCCACGTGCAACGCTATCCCGTCGACAGCTCCATCACTCAACTACCAATCGCACTAGAAAATAAGAATGGCCGCTTCGCCAAAGTTAATCATAGCCTTGGATCCTACTTCACCTCGGAACACAATGGCCGCGGAATCGCAACCGGCGACCTTAATAACGACGGTTATGTCGACCTCGCTTATACACACGTCAATCAAAATTGCAGTGTCCTCATCAATCATACCGATAACAATAACCAATGGATCACGCTACAATTGATCGGCACCAAATGTAACCGCTCCGCAATCGGAACTCGCGTAACCCTCACAACAAACACCGGCAAACAAGTACGTCAAATCAAAGGTGGTTCAAGCTTTGCATCCTCCAATGATTCCCGCATATTCTTTGGCATTGCCGCGAATGCGCAAATATCACAATTAGAAGTCCACTGGGCAGGCGGTGAAACACAAATCATCAACTCCCCTGCCCCCAACCAACAACTTACTATTATTCAACCGTAACACTATTTACATTCCGCCAATTATGCGTCATTACAAATCACCTAAAAACCACTCCTCCGCCACGAACAGTCCCCTGCTCTGTCTGTTAATATTCTGTTGCCTATCATCTTTGTTGACGCTCGGCTGCGACACACCACCAGATCCCCTAGACTTGTTCAGCCAAGGCCGCGCGGCCGCCGAACAAGAGGAATGGACTGAAGTTCGCAAAATAAAGAACCAACTGAAAGAAATACCCAATGCCGATGTTGAGACGAAATTCTTAGAGGCGATGTTGTACCTCAACGTCCTAAACTATCCAGCGTCGATGCAACGCCTCCGTGAAATCGCCGGTGATGAACGCATCCGTGCAGAATGTATGATTATGGCCAGTCACATCTTCCTCGCTACCGGTGACACCTCAAGCGCCATGCGAACCTTGAACGAACTGATTGTCGAGTTTCCTGACAACGTCGACGCACATCGGCTACTCAGCGCGAAATATTACGACTTTGGTTCGCTGCAACTCGCCATGAAACACTGTCAACGAATATCCGAACTAGCTCCCCTAGATCCGCGACCCGATCGTTTGATGGGATTGATCAGTAAAGATTTTGACAAAAATGAACTAGCCGTTACACACTATACAGAATCACTTACACGCGCAGTTGGTGACTCAACATTTAAACAAGCCTCGGAAGTCCACGTCGAATTGGCAGAGGTCCAAATTCGACTACGAAACTTCGCCGCCGCTCTGGACTCTTTAGAAAACCTTCCTGTCAGTGACATGCCACCCTACCTCGTCGCCAACGCTCGGTCCTATCAAGCCGAATGTCACGTGGCCCTAGGGGAATTCGATGAAGCACAACAATACATCCAACAAGCACTTAGTATCGACGCACAACATGAACATGCGCTGGAAATGCACGGAACGCTAGCAATGCAATCTGGCCAAACAGAGCAGGCGCTGTCAATCCTGCTGCAAGCTGCGGCAAGACACCCCGGAAATGACCGCATCCTGTTCAAACTGTCCAACGTTCATCGCCAACTCGGCAACGCCGACGAAGCGGCAAGGGTACTTGCACAGCATGAACATATCAAAAAACTCAAAATCCAGTACATTGAAAAAAATGTGATGGCAGCACAAATGCCCACTGACGCCAACATCCGCTTCGAGCTAGCAACAATCGCTGAACGGCTGTACGACGTGCAAGCGGCTGCGAGTTGGTATCAAGCGGCACTAGCGCTCGATCCCAACCATCAAGCAGCCACCGCTGCGCTGAACGCTCTCCCCCCTGTCCGCCAACCAGCTAACTAAGTAGAAGCATTCCTATGCGAGTTGTTGTTCAAAGAGTAAGTCATGCAAGCGTCTCAGTAGCCCGTAGCGTTGTTGGGCAGATCGAGGGTGGAATGTTGGTGTTCGTCGGAATTGGCCCAGACGATACTGACAAAGAAATAACACAGATGGTCGACAAACTCGTAGGCCTCAGAATCTTTAGCGATGATCATGGGAAAATGAATCGCTCACTGCTCGATAACAAAGGAGAAATGTTAGTCGTCAGTCAATTCACGCTTTGGGGCAATTGCCGTAAAGGACGCCGGCCCAGTTTTGTCGACGCCGCTGCCCCGGAAATAGCCGAACCTCTATACGAACAATTTACGATTGAAGCAGCAAAACATGGTATCCGAGTCGCCGCGGGACTTTTTGGGGCTGACATGCAGGTGACAATAGTGAATGATGGGCCAGTGACTTTGGTACTGGAATCTTGGTAATTCAACCGTCTTAGTGGCGGAAGTATCCCCCTCTATGCAAAATTACGACATCATCATGCTCGCCGTATTAGGGTTCTCCGTAATCATCGGAGCCGTAAAAGGTATGGCTTGGCAGATTGCGATGGTGGCGTCGATCGTCATTAGTTTTTTTGTGGCGCGAGAGTTTCATCCAGAGCTGGCCGAGGCGCTTAGCGGCGTGGATGAACCGTGGAACAAGTTCATCGCCATGGCATCGTTGTATCTGCTGACCTCGCTCGGCATTTGGATGCTATTTGCCTTCTGCGCTAAGCGAATCGAAAAATATGAAATGAAGACTTTTGATCGCCAAACTGGCGCACTATTGGGCATCGTCAATGGTGTGCTTTTATGTACAATTCTAACCATGTGTGCCATAGCTTTTGGCGGCGAGGATATGCACAATCGCATCGCCAAATCTAAGTCAGGACCATATGTTTCCCGCGTGCTAGATATCGTCGAACCAATCATTCCAACTGAACTGCAGGATTCACTCAACGATTATCTACAGCAACTGCACGATCTGGTTGAAGCGGATGAACTTCTTGAACCGCTACTAGACGCCACTGAAAGCGACTAGACGACACTACTCGTCAATTTCTAGCGAGGTGGTTTCTCCTAGACTTTCGATTTGTTCGGCGTCCGCTTGGCCAATCTCTGCTCGGCGAACTTCAACTGCCGCAACGATTTCATTTATCACATCGTAATGAGCGCCGATAAGACCAGCTTGGTTTAAGAACGACACGATTAACCACATCGTGCCAACAATGGCAACGATCATATGCGGAGTAACCCAACTTGCCGACGATTCGATTTGCGTAGCAGGATCTGACGCAGCGCCAAAAGCGACAATAGCCACAATCGCCGCCACACCGCTTATTGTCCAAGGGTAGGCCCGCCGCTTCAAAGTGCGGCTCTTGCGCAGGTAACTCAAATCCAAACTATAGGTATCAACAACCTCAGAACACCATTTACTGGACCCAATGAAATAGGTCATCGCAATTCCGTTGACCAAAACACATACCAATGCGGATAACACGCCTAACAGAAAATGGATACCGTGCCGTTTCTTGATCGGAGTTAAGTCTGCGGATGCTGCCAGCATCGACTCCCGCGCGTCATCAATTGCCCCCTGCTCTCCGTTGCCGCGAGCAACCTTGTATTGCTGAGCCTCATGTTGCATCCGATCCGCTACGCCATTGAGGTCCCCGACCCAAATGCCAACACCGAAATTAGCAATCAAAAGACTGACGGCAAAGCTTCCCAGTACTAAATAAATCCGAGCCACTGAGGAATTCCTATTTGAACGAATGCGAGTTGTTAAACCATTGTCAGTTTAAACTCGGATGCAAAATATCGGTAGTGCCCCAGTGCCTTTCAGAGCTGCGAGTTGAGCTGCTATTCTTCGACGCTAGCCACTTGCTGCGGTTCGGGCAGATACTTTTCAAGAAATGCTTGGGTGCGATCCACAATAATCTGGTCGCCTCGCTGGTAATCGAACTGTGATCGATTCATCGCTACCTTCCGTGTGTAATCGTAAAACTGCAGCGTTACCAATGCTGTGGCCGTCACAAACTCTTCCGTCGCCCCTTCCACCACTCGCAGGTACTGAATCTCCCGTGGAAAATATTGAAACTGTTCGTCGCGGCCTAAAACAATCCGTACTGCATTGGGCATGTGCGTCAATAAATTCCCGCGGCGAACACGAAACCGAGATTGTATCTTGTCGCGAACTTCCGGCTTCCACTGGCCTAAGATTACCCACACCGGTACGTCTTCAAATGTCGCTCGCCGAACAACCGAAAAATTGAAACTATCTTCCACCGCTGCTAACACACGCGGCAATCCGCCCATCGCGATGTTCGCCCCCCAATCCAATTGTGGGATGATGGCTTGGTCTGATTGATCAGTTTGCTTTGCTCGCTGTAACTGCTCCAAACGCGTCCGCACTTGGCGAACGTCTATTCGACTTAACTGCACTGAATCTGGAAAATTCTCCCGCAACCACAAGTGCCGACCGTCGCAGACCTGAGTAATGCTGGTGGTCGTCTTGCCAACTTGCGTCTTGAGTTCCAATCGCAAGCGTTTGATAGGTCCTTCACCGAATTGGCTGTAATGCCCAGTACCGACCAATTGCTGGTCAAACAAGTTGATCTTATGCCGCACAGAAGCCTGCAAGTTACTTTCAGTCGAAACTGCTAGCACAGCGCTCCGCAACAACCTCTCTGCCGTTAACTCTTCACTCCCCTGCTCTGCTTCCTCTATAGAAGAACCGGTCACTTGCTCTGCCAGCTGCTCACTTTGATCAGTTGGCGCCGCTTCATCGACTACGTCATGTCGCTTTCCCGCTGCCGACGTATCAGCCACCGGTTCCAGTTCCGGAACACTCTGATTTGTGAATTCAGGGGATTTTGGTAAGCCAGGAAGGAAAGATGAGCCAATACCGTTGATCACAGCAATAACCCCGACGGAAATCAGGGCTGTAATAATGGGTAATTTGTACTTCATATGCAGGTTATGACGATTTTGTCAAAGATTCGGGTTAGGTATAGCCGATTACATCACTCATAGGAATCAGTGTTTTCTTTTGCGCTCTTACACTATTCGTTAGTAATAACGCAAACCAAGCAAGGATTCGGCCCTTGAACTTAGGTCGCATCATTGTAGGAAACACGAGGAAAGGGGTCTAGTTCAAACAACAGACCGACCTTTTGTAATGAAAAAACAAACCACTTCAAACGAAACTTGGCAAATCAAATGAATCTGTGTGCTTTTAAAACCGCAATGAGGGGCAAAATAATGACTATCCCACGAATCTGGGCAGCAATCGCGATTGCCGCACTTTTGACAACTGGTTGCGGAACAATGCAACAATACAATCTACCACCTGCTGAGCAACTTGCTCATCAAGGACCTGGCGTTGATGGCCCTGGACCTGGAGTCCTGATGCCTCAACAGCAACCAGTCGCCATGATGATGCCGCAAGGACCGGCGGCAGCGGGAATGTCAATCCAAGCGATTTTCAATAAACCTGACGGCATGCAAATTGACCTCGACACAACTTACAACGGTTCCTATTCGGGTCAAACACTCATTGCACCAGCACGTTTCGATTTCCACGTGGGAACTAACGGTAATATGATACGCATGAAGTTGAGCAACATTCCTGGCCATGAAGCGGTGGAATTGTTCCCCACAATCGAAGTTGCTCCGATTAACCCTCGTACAGCAGCTTACCTCGACCATAACGCAGTACCTGTGCAGTTCACCAATGAAGACTTTGACCAAGTTGCCACTGGCAACTATGTCACCAAAGTCATTTACCTACCAGATCCGGAATTCCAAGACCTCGCATTAGCTAACGTGGAAACATTGGTCAGCACACGACTTGATCCGGGCGATGATCCGATTGTCGAAGCCGACCGTCGCGGTAGCATCATGGCTATCATCCGCATGGGCAATAAGGTCCAATCAGTTCATGCTCCTACGGCAGCGGCTCCGGCAGCATTCTACGGAGCAATGGCACCGCAAGGTCAAATGGCGATTCCAAGTATGGTCCAAGGCGGTTACGTCGCAGGCGCAACAACAGCGCCGTGGGGAATTCCAGTGACTGCTACTCCCTTGGGACTTCCGGGACCACCACATTTACCGCTTGGTGGACCTGCTGGTCTACAAAGCTATACGCTCCATAACCACACCAAGGTCGACATGCCAGCACCAGTCAATGACTTCAATGTGCACATGCGACAGGTACCAGGTTACAGTTATCCCAAACCGGTTAGTGAAGTTCGCATTCGTGAACACAGCTTCACACCCAGCTCGCGGAATGTTCAACCAGGTGCAGTACGTAATCAATTGATTCCGTAAGCAAATACCAAACACACAGGTTTATAGGCCGCCCACTGTTGATTATTCAGCAGTGGGTTTGCCTGCCTTAAAGACGCATTGCAAACTCGTTATCCTCAGTCCCCCATTTCCGTCTCACACATGAAACGACTTCTGCAAAACCTCAAACTGAGCCCACTGCTGTACGTAGCATTAATTTGCATCACCACAGTATTCGCTTTGCCAACTGCTGCCCAAGAGCCATCTTCACTTCGCGATCGACATTTTCGCGACTCCGGCTTACATCCACCGGGTCAAGTTGGCCAAGGATTACTGTCTCGCGGCGGGCCAATTCCAGGCTACTTTCAACCAATCGAAGTTCGAGCGCCTCAAGGCACTCAACTCGCCTTTGTAGCAAACGGTCAATTTGGACCCTCACTATTAGCGCCAACTAAAGCCGGTATGCTAATCGGCGCTGTCTACCGCATGAAAATTACGAATATTCCTGGACTAGAGGGCGTTGAAGTATTCCCCAGTATCGAAGTCATCAATCGCATTTACCCGCCTCGTGGCTTGGAAGCCAAATTTGCTATTCCAATTCAATTGTCACTGCGAGAGATCAAGATGGCGGTGCAGGGATTTTACGTGACGCGAGTGATCTATCTCGAAGATCCGACTAACCCGATCCCAGTGGACGAACCCATTGGTCGTCAACGCACATTGGATATTAGCTATACCGAAGATCCGCTGCACGTTGCTGACAAACTCGGCCGCCCTGTCGCCATATTGCGGATCGGGTCACGTTATCCTCAGCTAAACGCACAAACTCGCCGGTTTATGTTTTCCTCACCTCCAATCCAGATCATAGCCACTCCGTTACTACCGGCAGCCAACACTTCAGCGTCCACAACACCCGCCGGATTTACAACATCCGCATCTACTAATGTCGCTCCCATAACCCGTGCAGCCGCACGCCCAGTATCATTTCCCATTCCCCGTTGATTCCATCATGCGCTCAAAACATCACAGACTGCATTTAAGGTTTGCTTCCCTCGCTGCCTTGGTCCTCAGCTTGAGGTTTTGCAGAAGTCGTTTCATGTGTGAGACGGAAATGGGGGACTGAGGATAAC
>JYMV01021557.1_pt1 | contig 15844 bp, 15 predicted proteins | sample 338911 | NCBI WGS metagenome assembly JYMV01 (sample SAMN03354496, study PRJNA234377) | hydrothermal vent metagenome | biome: Deep sea; feature: Hydrothermal plumes at the Eastern Lau Spreading Center, Western Pacific Ocean; material: Seawater | place: Tonga | collected 2009 | depth 2000 m m
CCTGCTGCAAGCTGATGTACGTCAAAACCTATTCCTGTTCTATACATTATTTTCCCTGCTGATGCCTGTTATTTGATGTAAAACTAAACTTAATCATTATACCATTCTACAAATAAAATAGAAATATGCTTGACCTTGATCGAGTAATATGTTATCAAATAAGGTTAAGATTCATTACAATTTGACAAAAGAAAGTAGGCGGATATGGATTTCAAACAAGCCATCATCGACAATGCATGGGGCGGATTCAGCATGGATTACGGGTTGCTGCATTTGCAGTTGGCCACTCCTACCGCTGTGCTGATCATACTTTTTGTGATGATTGTAACTTTGAATAAACTACTGTTTCAGCCTGTTTTAAGAACTCTCGACAACCGTAAAGAAGTAATCAGCAAATGCCAAAAACGTGTGATTCAGGTAAACGAGGAGCTTGGGAAACTTGAGCAGGATTTTCAAAAAAAACTGGATGATGTCCGAGCTGAGGTAATCCATCTCAGGAACACGGGACATGAAAAAGGCATAGCTACCCGGGAAAACACAATCACTGTGGAACGGGAAGAATTACAGGTGGAATTAGAAAAAAATGTTGCTGAACTGAATGGAGAAATCGAAGCTGCCAAAAATTATTTCGCGAAACTGAATCAGGAATTATCTGCTTCCATCAGCAAGCAATTGTTAAGTTAGAGTCGGCAACATCCATGGCAACAGCAAACCGTTCCTGCTTGACAGTTATTCATACATCGTTGTTCAAGACATTTCCCACTGCATATTTCAATTGTGATGAGTAAAATGTTTAAGAAAAAAAACATGTTGCGACTTTTTGCCTTAAGCCTGTTTGTCTCATGCTGGAGTACGGCGCTTTATGCAGCCGGTGGGGAAGGGGCAGGTTCTCCATTAATGGATTTTATTTGGAAAGTTCTCAATGTTGTAGTACTGGTAGCCATTATATACAAATTTGCAAAGAAACCCGTGGCGGCAGCACTCGGCGGTTCTGCCGAATCGGCAAAGAAAATCCTGGATGATGCCAGGGACGCAGAAGAAAAAATTAATGCGGACATGAGACAAATGCGTTCAAAAATTTCTGGACTTGAAAAGGAAGCCAGAGAAATGGTTGAGTCTGCAAAAAAAGACGCGGAAAACGCAAAAGCGCTTATTATTGAAGAAGGAAAAAAGGAAATTCTGAGAATGAAGGAACAGGCCAGTTTTGCCCTGAAACAGGAACGCAGAAAAGCAGAAGATGATTTGCGGCATTGGATTGCCGAAGAAAGTGTGAAATTGGCAGAAGACACATTGAAAAAAGAGATGAATCAAAACCGGCAAAAAAAATTGGTGAAAAATTTTATGGATCAACTCAATCAGCCTGAAGGAATAGTGTGAGTCAGGGAGTTATCGCGCGGCGATATGCCAAAGCCTTAATCAATTTGGCGGAAAAAGGAAAAAACCTGGAAAATACAGGTGAACACTTGACCAAATTGGCTGAAGCTTATTCAGACTCTGCAGAGTTGAGAGAGGTCCTTTCGGACACAAAGGTTTCCACAGAACAGAAACAGAATGTTCTAAAAGCAGTTTTAACAAAATTAAAAGCCCCTGCACTCGTTGACAAATTCAGCCGCTACCTTTTATTAAAGCGCAGAATTGTCCTGCTTCCAAGTATTGAAAGTGCTTTTAATTTGTTATTACAGGAAATGCTGGGCCGCATTGAGGCCCAGGTAACCGTTGCACACGAGTTACCAAAAGCGACAGTCGCTAAACTGGAACAATCCATTTCCAAATACTCCGGCAAAGAAGTCACAATCAGCATTACCATCGACCCTGCCATCATTGGCGGAATCGTAACGCGTATCGGTTCCGTAGTAATTGATGGGAGTATTCACACGCAATTAAATCAGATACGTCAAACTATTATCAGAGGCTGAGCGGCTATGAAAATCCGAGCAGAAGAAATCAGTAATATAATTCAGCAACAAGTTGAAAACTTCGACAAAAAGGCCACCAAATCAGAAGTTGGAACGGTCCTCGAAGTTGGAGACGGAATTGCCCGTGTTTACGGTTTAGACAATGTCCAGGCTGGAGAACTCGTTGAGTTTCCAGGCAATATTACAGGCATGGCCCTGAACCTCCAGGAAGATAATGTAGGTGTAGTTATATTTGGAAGTGACCGCACGATTAAGGAAGGTGATGAGGTCAAACGGACCGAAAGGATTGCAGAGATTCCTGTGGGCGAAGGTCTGTTAGGAAGAGTTGTTGATCCTCTTGGGTTACCGATTGACGGCAAAGGTCCAATTGCCTCCACAGAAACACGATTGATTGAAACCATTGCGCCGGGAATTGTGGACAGAAAATCTGTGCATGAACCTATGCAGACCGGACTCAAAGCGATTGACTCGATGGTTCCGATCGGACGCGGTCAACGGGAATTGATAATCGGTGACAGACAAACCGGAAAAACGGCTATTGCCATCGATACCATCATCAATCAAAAAGGTGGTGATGTAATCTGCATTTATGTCGGTATTGGACAGAAACGTTCAACCATGGCTCAGATAGTTCAGCGACTGGAAACCGAAGGTGCAATGGCACATACGATTGTAGTTTCTTCATCAGCATCCGAACCCGCGCCTCTGCAGTTTTTAGCACCATATGCCGGAGTTAGTATTGGAGAATATTTCCGGGATAAGGGACAGCACGTTCTTTGTGTTTATGATGACCTCTCCAAACAGGCGGTTGCCTATCGTCAACTTTCTTTGCTGCTGAGACGTCCGCCGGGACGTGAGGCGTATCCGGGAGACGTTTTTTATCTCCACAGTCGTTTGCTGGAACGATCCTGCAAATTGAGTGATGAGCGCGGCGCCGGTTCTTTGACCGCGCTGCCGATTATTGAAACACAGGCAGGTGACGTTTCCGCATATATTCCAACTAACGTTATTTCGATCACAGACGGTCAGATTTTTCTGAGCAGCGATCTTTTCAACTCCGGAATTCGTCCGGCAATTAACGTGGGGCTTTCTGTTTCCCGTGTTGGTGGTGCCGCACAGGTGAAGGCCATGAAGCAGGTTGCCGGAACATTACGTTTGGATTTGGCACAGTATCGTGAAAAAGAAGCCTTTGCTCAGTTTGGCAGTGATTTGGATCAGGCTACCCAGCGGCAGTTGGCACGCGGACAGCGTTTGGTCGAAATTCTCAAACAACCACAATATAAGCCGATGCCCTGGGTGGACCAGGTGCTTTCCATTTTTGCGGCAACAAATGGTTATTTAGACGAGATGCCGATAAATGCCTTGAGTAAATTTGAAACTGAATTCTTAACTTTTATCCAAACTAATAAAGCAGAATTGCGTAAATCCATTGAAGAAGCAAATAAAATTGATGACGCAGCAGAAACCGAACTGAAATCCGTACTGGATGAATTCGTACAAGCTTTTTCAGCATAACGAACCGTTAATTAATTTCGGATGGCAAGTTTAAAAGATATACGCAAACGCATAGACAGCGTTAAAAGAACCCAGAAAACCACCAGTGCCATGAAAATGGTTTCTGCGGCAAAGTTAAGGCGCTCGGAAGACAATATTCGAGAAGCCACTCCATATGCGGTAAAACTGAAAAGTGTTGTCTCTTCACTCAGCACACGTTTCGATGGAGTGGAGGAGGACACGGGAATTGGCCGTCTCTTCCATAATTCTGGAGGGAAGCGAACCGGTGTGATTCTGGTAACAAGTGACCGTGGTCTTTGCGGAGGTTTTAACGCAAATCTCTCAAAAGCTTTGGCCAGCCAGCTTGCTGAAGAAGGTGTAGACTGTGCAGAGTTCGTTATTCTTGGTCGCAAGGGAAATGAATTTTTCAAGAGGACAAATCACAGCATTATTGATAATCATACAGGGACCGCACCTGATGAACAGTTGGGACTTGTACGTGATATTGTGAGTGAGTTCACCCAGCGTTTTGAATCAGGTGAGCTTGATCAAGTCATTCTTGCATACAATCATTTCATCAGCGTGATCTCTCAGGAGCCTGTAATCGAACAACTCTTGCCGATTAAACCGCCTGAAGCAGCATCTGCAGATGAGCGTGAAGTCCTTTTTGAACCTTCGCCTGAAGAGATTCTGGAAACGCTGCTTAAAAAATATGTTCAAAATCAGGTTTACGTTTCCTGGCTCGATACCATTGCAGGAGAACACGCGGCACGTATGACATCAATGGACGCGGCAACCAAGAATGCAGGCGAAATGATTGAAAAGTTACAATTACATTATAATAGAAGCAGACAGGCTGCGATCACGAGTGAATTGATCGAAATAATAAGCGGCGCCGAAAGTTTATAAAATAGAAAATAATCATCCACCAAACTAAACAAAGAGGGAAAATTGAGCACAGGTAAGATCGTCCAGATAATGGGGCCAGTCGTTGACGTGGCATTTGAAACCGGAGACCTCCCTGAAATATACACTGCACTTGAAATCCAGCACCAGAAAGGCGAACGGGTTATTTGTGAAGTTCAACAGCACCTTGGAGAAAGTACTGTACGTACAGTTTCAATGGGATCAACCGACGGACTTTCGCGTGGAATGGATGTGAAGGATTTGGGTGAACCAATTACAACTCCTGTTGGAAAGGCTGTTCTGGGACGGATCATAAATGTAACGGGTGACCCGGTGGACGAAGCCGGCCCGATTGAAGCAGATGTACGCTGGTCAATTCACCGTGATGCTCCTGCATTTGAAGAACAGGTAACCGAAGCACAAATGCTCGTCACCGGAGTCAAAGTGATGGACTTGCTCTGCCCCTTCCTCAAAGGCGGAAAGATCGGTTTATTTGGCGGCGCCGGTGTTGGTAAAACAGTTATTATCATGGAACTCATCCGGAACATTGCCGCAGAACATGGCGGATTTTCTGTTTTCGCGGGTGTGGGTGAACGTACTCGTGAAGGAAATGACCTCTGGAATGAAATGAAAGATTCCGGAGTGCTGGATAAAACCAGTCTTGTTTACGGACAAATGAACGAGCCTCCAGGAGCACGTGCCCGTGTCGGTTTGACAGGTTTGACTGTTGCAGAATATTTCCGTGACGAAGAGGCCGTGGACGTTTTGATGTTTATCGACAATATTTTCCGCTTCACCCAGGCAGGTTCAGAAGTTTCGGCCTTGCTTGGTAGAATTCCTTCTGCGGTTGGTTATCAGCCGACCCTTTCCACAGAAATGGGGAATTTACAGGAACGGATTACTTCCACCAAAAAAGGTTCAATTACTTCTGTGCAGGCAGTTTATGTGCCTGCGGATGACTTGACTGACCCTGCTCCGGCAACCACTTTTTCGCATCTGGATGCAACTATCGTTTTGAGTCGCGCAATTACTGAATTGGGAATATATCCTGCAGTTGACCCACTTGATTCTACTTCCCGAATTCTTGCTGCTGATATCGTCGGTGAAGAGCACTATCTTGTTGCACATGAAGTCCAAATCCTGCTCCAGCGCTACAAAGATTTGCAGGATATTATCGCAATTCTAGGCATGGATGAATTGTCCGAAGAAGACAAAGCCGTCGTCAGTCGTGCCAGAAAAGTCCAAAGATTCCTTTCACAACCTTTCTTTGTTGCAGAAACATTTACTGGAACCAATGGAGAATATGTGGACATCAAAGACACAATTCGCGGTTTTAAGGAAATTCTCGAAGGAAAACATGATGAACTTCCTGAACAGGCATTCTACATGGTCGGTACCATCGAGCAGGTGATGGAAAAAGCCAAAAAAATGAGTAACTGATGTCAAATCAACTCACTCTTGAAGTAGTCACTCCTCACCGAACAGTTATGGTTGAGGACGTGGATTCAGTGACTCTGCCCGGCAGTGAAGGTGAACTCGGTATTTTGCCTGAACACGTCCCTGTATTGACTACACTGGATTCCGGAATTATGTCCTATAGTATTAGTGGAAAAACAAAAGCAATTGCTGTCCACTGGGGCTATGCTCAAGTTGAAGGAAACAGTGTCAGGGTCCTCGCAGAATTGGCCGAAACCGCAGCAGAAATTGACTTGGAGCGGGCAAAAAATGCAGAAATAAAAGCAAAGGAGATCCTCGTTTCCGTAACTTCCTCAACGGCTGAATGGGAAGCTGAGGAAAGTCGGCAGAAAAAATATGAGAGCAAACTGAAACGCTCGATAGTGCGTCAAAAAGTGGCCCAATATCTATAAACCAGTTTCCGGCAGTTCCTAATCATCAGACTTTTCCCTTCCGGGGTTGCAAAAACCCTCGTGAATCCGAGACTCTTCCAAATCAAAAGCCAAAGCAGTCACAACTCCGTTATTTAAATTCTGCATTTAAAACAGCGAGCCGAGTTTGACTGAAATAAAAATTCAACTTGCAAAAAAAGAATTCAGCCTGTCATAATTCTTGCAGGATGTATCTAAATGCACCGTGCTAATTTCATTCTGTTACGTGGAAATCACGAGTTTTATCGTGTCATCCCGAACACATGTGAGGGATCTTATAAGATATCAGCAATTTATCAGATCTCTCCCCTTCGGTCGAAATGACATGTCGCAGTCAATAATATCCGTGCCTTACAAGAATCAATAACTCATGAGTTCTGTTAAACTGGGATAAAAACTTTATGCTGGAAGACAAAACAATTTCAAAACCAGGACTCAAGGGTTTTCAGGAAAATTTAATCCAGAGACTCGGTCCCGATGAAGGACGCGCGCTTAATGTGCTGGGAGCAGACTTTTTTTATCTGGTGGATCAGCTCTCAATTACTCTCCAAAAAAAACATCCGCAGGATGCTCCACTTTTAGATTTGAATGAGTCCGAATTTCCGTGGGAATTGCAGGTTTTCACCAACCAGTTTTTGCGTGAATGCGCACAAACTTCACGGCAACTGACTTTTTTTTGCCACGGTTTACGAAAAAAGCTCGAGGATGCTGAGTTTAGCAAGGAGTTCTGGAAAATACTGAATGAAGCATATCAGCAACATTTTTTCGTTGCAGACAGCAAAAAGAATTACCTTGTCTGAGTATTAAAATCTCTTCCCTCATGCCTCCTGATTCCATGAACATTCAAGTAAGCTCTACTACCAAAGACACTGCCAATCCTGACTCATGGAAAGATGCGTGGCTGGCCTCACCAGGTCCCAGGACTTTTTCTGAACATCTTAATTTATTTTTAAAAGGTGTGGCTATGGGTACTGCGGATATTGTCCCGGGGGTTTCCGGAGGAACGATTGCATTTATAACAGGTATTTATGAATCCTTGCTGAATGCTATTTCCTCAATCAAAGGTAAATTAATTCTACATGCAATACGCTTGAATTTCAAAAAAGCTTTATCAGAAATTCATTTGTGCTTCTTAGTTACACTTGTTTCAGGAATCGCACTAGCCGTTATCAGCACTGCACACTTGATGCACTTCCTGCTGACAGAACATCCTGTACAAACCTGGTCCATCTTTTTTGGCCTGATCACAGCGTCAATTTTGGTGGTCGGCCACTCGATAAAAAATCGATTTTCAAACTTCCCCGCCTTAATGTTAGGAACTCTGCTGGCCTACGGAATTACGGGGCTTATACCGCTGCACACCCCGGAAGCACCCTGGTTTATCTTTTTCAGTGGAATGGTAGCGATTTGCGCCATGATCCTTCCGGGATTAAGCGGTTCATTTATTCTCCTTATTTTAGGAAAATACGCTTTCATTACAGCAGCATTGAGAAATCCTTTGCTTCTGGAAAATCTTGAAATCATCCTCATTTTCTGCGCCGGATGTCTAATTGGAATTTTGGGTTTTTCTCGTGTTTTGCGCTACGGACTTGCACGCTGGCATGATTACACTTTAGCAGTCTTAACCGGAATCATGATCGGTTCGATGCGGAAAGTCTGGCCCTGGAAAATAACTTTGGAAAGTCAAATAATCCGTGGAAAAGAACACGTACTGCGGGAAGAAAACGTCTGGCCATTAATTGATGCAGAATTGGGGATTGCCCTGTTGCTGATGGGTACAGGTTTTGTGCTGGTTCTGATGTTGGATAAAATGTCAAAATATCGTGCTGAAGGCTAAACCGTTTCTTCTATATCTCTGAGAAACGTCCTGACTGAGTCAAGTAGAATTTTACGCATTTCAATCTGCTCCTCAATTTTATCGCAAGCCGCAAAATTATCGCAGTAAATCGAAATTGTTTGCAGTGACTCCCTGATTTTGTTTGGTGACATGCGGTATTTTTCGCCTGCAGCTGCCATTTCCGCTTTTATTTCATCATCTTCCGGATGCTCAAGTGCCTGTCTTTCCCGAACACGCTTCAGCGTCTCCCTCAACTCCCTGATACTTGGCGCAGATTTTTCACCCCTTGCTTCCTGCCATATTTCTTCACGTTCTTCCGGAGTTTTGCAACTGCTCAAGAGGTACGCTCCGGTAGCAGTGTAGCGCCCAATCAGTTCAGGATTTGCTGAATATACCTCAGCCACTTTCCGGCATTGCATCGCCGAAGAGTATGGCATATTTATATTTTCAGCATACCACGATTTTATTTGTTCGGTTGTGAGTTTGGATTCCTTGAGCAGGGAATGCAGTGAGATTAAATGGAGGCCCAGCAAAAAATAGTCATCAGCGATATTTTCAATGAATTTATTTATACTGCTCACCACTTTCTGCACCGGTGGAGAACTTTTTTGTGTAGAGTTTTCCGCAGCATCTAAATTCAACTCCGGAAGAAAAAAATTCGTTTGCATTCTTCCTACCGGAAGAGGAGTATTTTCTGCTGCAGAGATGTTTTGCTGAACGCCTTCCTGCTGAATTTCGCGTTGTGAACCCAGATTTATTTTTAGTGCTTTACTCATGTACTGTTAAAACCAAAAAAGCTGTTTATTTCCTGATTAATGGACATTAAGTCCATCTTTTTGCCGCTGAACAATCCGCCGCATAATTTCCCTGCAAAGCAGGTCATACATCTCCGCACCTTTGGTGCGCCCTTTGCGGTAATCAAAAATGTTTTGCTGAAATGCCGGTGCTTCCTGAATGGAAACGGACTCTTCAATCATTCGTTTGAACATCAAATCCGGCCACCTTTCCCGGAGTCCTGCAGTAATGGTCTGTGCCAGCTTAGTCCGTGGATGTGTGCGGGTGATCGCAATTCCCAGAACTTCTGCTTTGCACTGGCCTAACATGCTGGATTTGAATTCATCAATGTAGGTCATGATCTGGTCACAACCACTATAACCCAGATAATCTGTCACCACCGGAACAATCACGTAATCCGCATACATTAAAATGTTGCGGCTGACCTCACTCCAACTCGGTGCGGTATCAACGATCACTATTCGATGGTTGATGGATGAAAGCAGATTTTTGAACAGCGAATCTTTGAAACTGGTATGACTGAGATAACTTGAGGCCTCCACCATGGCTTCTCCGCCTGATGGTAAAAAAGAAAGGTGACGGTCAAGTTGAATAAACTCAAAATTGCTGACCTTTCCCAAAATCACATGGGCAAGATTACAGTGATGATCGCGCTGAAAAGTTGTGGTGACATTGGCCTGAATGTCTGAATCAATCAAAAGAACTTCACGTCGGGCTTTGGCAATTCTGGCAGCTAAACTGATGGCAAGAGTGGTCTTGGCCTGACCGCCTTTCATAGTCATGACAGCAATTTTGATACTCACACCCCTTCTATTTTAAACATTCTCAATCAAAAGAAAAAAGTAAAAACGGACGTTAAAACCTACCATGACTCCGTATGAGAACACAAGACAGTAAAAAGACTGTTCGTCATGCAGTCCTGTAAAATACCGTCTGAAAAAAATTCCTGTTTCAAACTGAAAAAGGCTGTGGTGTATAGACTTCGCAAGCAGATGGGAACCAAACGCCTTGCATCTGCAAAAGACGCAACCGATACATATACGCCGCTCCAGTCATGATGTGCCATCCCACTTCCACCGCTTTTCGATTGGCAAACTGTTCCAGATATGAACCCTTAACCCAATTATTGAACGCACCCATTGCCGGTCCGGCCCAGATTTGATAATCTGCTTCGCGTCCCTGCTCACCCGAATTTGACCAACGTGAAGACAAACCGAGATACCAGCGAAAAATCAGTGCCATTTTACGCTTTGGATGATCTTTCGCACGTTCAATTTGGTGCGGATCACGGGCATTGAAATGCTCCTCCGTTTGACGCCAAATTTCATCAAGTGAACTGCGGAAAACTTGTTGTTCCAGTTTTAAGCGCTCCTGCAGCGGAATTGCTTCGATGCTTTCATAGTTTTTATATAACTCATACAGCTTTTTTGCTCGCATCGGAAACATTGTTCCGCGCTTAAGAACTTGTAATTCCACCCCCATTTCAAACATATCCGCGGCCGGAGCCATCGTTACATCCGTCATTTCTGCCTGAGCTAACAAGTTCTTGGTGTGAGCTGACGCGGCAGCTTCCACACAGGATTGATTGACAGAACCGGTAGCGACATAAGCCGCACCCATCATAAAGGCTGCCAGGGCAGAAGACGGAGTTCCAATTCCGCCTGCGGCTCCTATCCGAATTGGCTGAGCATAATCATGTTTGCTCTGAAATTGTTCTCGTAATGCCAACATGGCTGGAAGTAGCAAAACAAGCGGGCGGTTGTCAGTATGTCCTCCGGAATCTGCTTCTACTGTGATGTCGTCTGCCATAGGAACATTTTCTGCGAGCTGGGCTTGTTCCCCAGTGATACTTCCCACTGCAACTAATTTTCGGAGAATTGCTTCCGGCGCCGGAGCCATAAATTTTGAAGCAACTTCGGTTCGAGAAATTTTCGCAATGACCCTGTTGCCGATCTCAATCTGATTTTGCCCGTTGAAACGTAAACCGGCCACGCGGTAACGCACAATATTTTGAGTCAGACCAAGAAATGCGGAAGCCTCTACTGTCTTCACGCCATGCTTCAAAAACAAATCTACAGCTGCGCGTTCAATTGCGTCTTCGCTGGGGCTGTGGATAAGGTTGAAGGCATAAGGGCCATTTGGTAAAGCCTGCTGGACTTTGTTAATTGCCTCTTCAATACGGGACGGCACCAGGCCAGCTGCCCCAAATGAACTTAGTAACCCTTTTTTACCGGAGGCAATTACCAGTTCCTCCGAAGCAATGCCATTAGCCATCGCTCCAGTCATATACGCCATATTAATACCGTAAACCCGCATGAATTCCGGATCTCCAAACTGCCCCACCTGCATAGGCTGAACATGAGCTAAAAGAGACACGGAGGTTCCTGATGTTGAATCCGTCACGTCTTCGGCAAGACACACACCTGTAGCCGTTTCATTTTGCACTACATAGATTGCCTGATTCAAGTGCAGCAATTTGTTGCGGATATCTATCTCGCTATAAGCAACCTTGCCTGGAACTATAGACACACGTTCGCTGTTTGCTGAAAAATTATTGCTGAGGCGAATTTGACTCATTTTATATTGTTAGCATGATCAGATTTGATGGTTTCAAAATAAGTCTGAAATCCACGCTGTAATTTCGACCGTAGGGATAAATATTTATGATATTAGTGCTTAACATAGAAAAGATTTCTCGCTTCGCTCGAAATGACACGGTTTTAGGAATTATTATTGGTTCATCAGATTTGATTAGCGTTCAATTTTCAAAACCGCCATAAACGCTTCCTGCGGAACTTCGACAGACCCTATCCGTTTCATCCTTTTTTTACCGGCCTTTTGCTTTTCAAGCAGTTTCCGTTTACGGGTGATATCTCCTCCATAACATTTTGCAGTAACATCTTTACGCATCGCTCCCTGAGTTTCACGGGCAATGATTTTAGCACCGATTGCGGCCTGTATCGCAACTTCATACATTTGTTTTGGAATAAACTCTTTAATTTTTTTGGCCAGTTCACGACCCCGGAAAGGCGCCTGGTCACTTGGAACAATCAGCGATAAGGCGTCCACCATTTCGCCATTTAGCATGATATCCAACTTTACCAGTTTTCCCCTGCGGTAATCTATCAGTTCATAGTCAAAAGACGCATAACCCCTTGAAACAGATTTAAGCTGGTCGTAAAAATCCAGCACAATTTCATTTAAAGGAAGTTCATACTCGAGCATCACGCGATTTTGCGATGGATACTCCATGTTGGTCTGGACACCGCGACGTTCCTGCGCAAGCTTCATTATTCCGCCAACGTAATCTTGCGGAGTCAGTACCCTCCCCCGTATATATGGTTCTTCTATAAAATCTATCTCCATCGGTGAAGGCAGCTGAGAGGGGTTATCAACTCGGATGACTCCTCCTTTTTTAAGGTGTACCTGATACACAACGCTCGGAGCAGTGGTAATAAGCTGCAGATTAAATTCACGTTCCAGTCGTTCCTGGGTAATTTCCATATGCAAGAGCCCCAGGAATCCACAGCGGAAACCAAAACCGAGTGCCGCAGAAGTTTCGAGTTCATAACTTAGTGATGAATCATTAAGGGCAAGTTTACGTAATGCTTCTTTGAGTTCTTCGTATTGTTCGCCCTCTACAGGAAAAATCCCGCTGAAGACCATCGGTTTTGCTTCAGCATATCCGGGCAGGGCCTCAGTGCAGGGATTTACAACAGTAGTGACAGTATCCCCAATTCTGGTGTGTCCTATCGTCTTAATTGAGGCGCTTAAAAATCCGACCTCTCCCATGCCAAGCTCATTGCGTTCGTTTCGAAAAGGTGTGAATACGCCAAGCTGGACCACCTCATATTCTTTTGCTGTTGAGATAAAACGGATTTTATCGCCAACTCGCACTTTACCGTCCATAACCCGGATCATTATCACAATTCCAAGATATGAATCAAACCATGAATCGAAAATCAAGGCCCGCAAAGACGCATCTCTATCACCGGCAGGCGGAGGTACAAAGTCCACCACCTGCTGAAGCACTTCCTGTATGCCAATTCCCTGTTTGGCACTTACCCTGGCAGCAATACTTGTGTCCAGACCGATAAGGTCTTCAATTTCTTTACAAACCCTTTCCGGCTCTGCGGTGGGCAAGTCAATTTTGTTCAAGACAGGCAGGACTTCCAAATCATTTTCAATTGCCAAATAAGCATTAGCCAAGGTTTGTGCCTCTACGCCCTGTGCTGCATCAACAACCAGCAGAGCGCCTTCACATGCAGCTAGTGACCTTGACACTTCATATGTAAAATCAACATGTCCGGGAGTATCAATCAGATTCAAAATATATTCTTTACCGTCTTCCGCCAGATAATTCAATCGCACGGTCTGTGATTTTACAGTAATGCCCCGTTCACGCTCTATATCCATATTGTCCAGCAATTGCTCCTGCGCTTCACGATCTGTAACTGCACCTGTTTCTTTCATCAGACAATCTGCCAGCGTGGATTTTCCATGATCAATATGAGCGATTATGGAAAAATTACGGATACGGCTTGGATCAGGTGGATTTTTGTTCATGTATTATTATCCAAGTTAATATAACCATCCGTTCAAGACATGATGAATTATTGTTTGTTTAATAGTTAGCAACTCTTTTATGCAGTTTTCGCCAGGCAGACGACCGGCAGTCATTATATTTTTTTAATTTCTACTTGTAATATTAGCAACTCGTGTGTCATGCATTCTCGTATGATACTGATATCATTGACTGTAAAATGTCATCTCGACCGAAGGGCGAGATTTGAGAAAGTGCTGATATCGTACAAGATCCCTCACTTACGTTTGGGATGACACGATGAAACTCGTGACTGTCGATTTAGCAGTCACCCGCTTATAAAATGACACACTTTCATCAAAATATCGAGGCCAGACTGTTAGTTGTGTAAGTTTAGAGCGCTTTACTTTCTGGTGCCCAATAAAGTATTCTGACTTTCATGTTGGCTCAAATCTGCTATCTTTTTGCTGATGACTCACTAAAAATATTAATTACAAAATGTCTGAAAGCAACGGTAGCAGGCTTAGTTCAGTACCACACAAATTTCGTCATCGTCTTGAATTTGCACTTTTCAACTGCTTAAAACGTTGGGGTGTCAATGCATCTGCAAAGACTTTGAGACGTGGAGTAATCCTGCTGGATTTCCTTCTTTATCACGTATTGCGTATTTGCCGGAGAATAGTCGCGATCAATCTGGAACTCGCATATCCGGATTTATCAGCTAAAGATCGGAATAAAATTGCACGTGCAAACTACCGTTGGTTCGCACGTTTTTGCATGGACGTTCTGCACATGGATGCCTGGAGAGGACAAACCTCAGAAGTCACAAAATTTCACAATTTAGAAATCCTGGATGCCGCCTTAACAGAAAAAAAGGGGGTGCTTCTGGTCAGCGGACATTTTGGGAATTGGGAGATGATTCCACCGGCTTTGGCGGAACTGGGATATCCAGTTAGCATGTACGTTGGGCGGCAAACCAATCCACTCACAAACGAACTTCAAAATACGGCCCGCGCCAATTTTGGAGTTGAAACAATTGATAAGGGGAAAAAAGCCACATTGCAAATGGCGAGAGCCCTTGCGGCCAATAAGATCATTGCCATGCTCATTGATCAAAACGACAATAAATCTGACCTTTTTGTAAATTTTTTTGCTAAACTTGCCTCCTCCAGTAAAGGAACTGCAGCATTTCATTTGTTACGTAAAAGTCCGGTTGTACTGGTAACATGTCCTTATGTCGGTGATCATTTGGAAATAACATTTCAGCACATTACTTTTGAACTTTCCGGAGAACAGGAAAAAGACACCCTGGAAATAAGCCAAAAAATCACCTCAGCTTTAGAAAATGTGATCCGCAAATATCCGGAACAATATTTCTGGATGCATCGACGATGGCGTGCGCGCCCCACCGAAGATTCAGAGCGAATATATTAAGATCAACCTTCAAAATTCTGAATAAAATTTATGCCTGAAAGAATACTTAATTTGCACACTGAAAACTGGAGTGAGGAGCCTTTCGCGATTTCAAGAGGAGTCGACGATAATTTCGATGTGGTTGTGGTGGAACTTGAACAAAACGGCTGCAAAGGTTGGGGGGAGGCTACTCCGACTGAGCATTACAATGAGTCAATCTCCCAAACTAAAACCCTGGTCGAAGATTTTCGCAGCAAACTTGAAAATGGAATGACACGCTCAGAACTTCAGCAAGCCATGCCCAAAGGCGCTGCCAGGAATGCAGTGGATTGTGCACTCTGGGATTTGGATGCAAAACTTGCAGGAAAAAGAGTCTGGGAATTTTCTGAATTGTCGCAGCATTTGCGAACGGACACTCAAACGGAGCCCAAAAATGTAACCACGGTTTACTCACTCGGTGTTGATACTCCGGAAAAAATGGGAGCCGTAGCTCAAAAAAACGCGCACAGACCATTATTAAAAATTAAACTCACTGGGGACGGTGACCTGGAACGACTGGAAGCAATCAGGAAAAATGCTCCGGAATCACGTTTGGTGGTTGACGCGAATGAGGCTTGGACTCCGGAACATTATCAACGCTACGTTCCGGAATTTCAGCAGCTTGGAGTTGAAATGATTGAACAGCCTTTTCCGGCAGATAACGACAGTGTTTTGAAAACTCTGGACCATCCAATTCCGGTCTGCGCGGACGAATCCTGTCACGTAACCGCCGACCTTGACCGTTTGGTGGGACTTTATGAGTTCGTAAATATTAAACTGGATAAAACCGGAGGACTCACCGAAGCGCTGCGATTACAAGCCGCGGCTGAAGCCAAGGGTTTCCGGACAATGGTGGGTTGCATGTCTGCAACTTCACTGGGAATCGCACCTGCGTTTATTATTGCTCAACGGGCAGAAATTGTTGATTTGGACGCACCGTTATATCTTTACGATGACAGACCTTTTCCAATGAAATATGACGGAAGCATTGTTCACCCTCCATCACCGGAATTGT
>JYMV01043192.1_pt1 | contig 15841 bp, 15 predicted proteins | sample 338911 | NCBI WGS metagenome assembly JYMV01 (sample SAMN03354496, study PRJNA234377) | hydrothermal vent metagenome | biome: Deep sea; feature: Hydrothermal plumes at the Eastern Lau Spreading Center, Western Pacific Ocean; material: Seawater | place: Tonga | collected 2009 | depth 2000 m m
TCCGTTTCGATGATACCAATCCGGTGAAAGAAGAAACAGAGTATGTTGAATCCATTATTGAAGATGTGAAATGGCTGGGTTTTGACTGGGATGATCGGTTGTATTTTGCGTCCAATTACTTTCAGCAGCTCTATGACTATGCCGTACAATTAATTAATGCTGGCAAAGCCTATGTTGATGATCAAGCTGCAGATAAAATACGTTATACTCGCGGAACATTAAAGGAGCCAGGGAGCGACAGCCCTAACCGAACCCGTAGTGTGGAAGAAAATTTAACCCTGTTCAGTAAAATGAAAGCTGGTGAATTTGGTAATGGTGAAAAAGTACTTAGGGCTAAAATTGATATGGCACATCCTAACTTGAATATGCGGGATCCGGTTATTTACCGTATTCTACACGCGTCCCACCATCGAACCGGCGATGACTGGTGCGTATACCCAATGTATGACTGGGCACATGGACTGGAAGATTCCATCGAAGGTATTACCCATTCCATTTGCACATTAGAGTTTGAAGATCATCGCCCCCTATATGATTGGTTTTTAGATCAGCTTGGGGTCTATCATCCCCAGCAAATTGAATTTGCACGCCTTAATTTAAACTATACCATTATGAGCAAACGTAAGCTCAAATTGTTAGTAGATGACAATCATGTTTCCGGCTGGGATGATCCGCGTATGCCAACTATTTCAGGACTGCGGCGGCGAGGATATACGCCCGAATCAATTCGTGAATTTGCCAACCGCATCGGGGTAGCAAAACGTGATGGTGTGATTGATATTGCTTTATTGGATCATTGTCTCAGGGAAGATTTAAATAAACGCGCAATAAGAGTCATGGCAGTATTAGATCCTATTAAAGTGGTTATTACCAATTATCCTAAGGATCATGTAGAGGAATTAGAGGCTGATAATAATCCAGAAAATGAAGCTGACGGAAAACGAACGATTCCATTCAGTCGTGAGCTGTGGATTGAAAAATCTGATTTCATGGAAGATGCACCGAAGAAATTTTTCCGTTTATCTGAGGGTAAAGAAGTCCGCCTAAAGCATGCCTATTATGTAACATGTAATGAGATTATAAAGAATGGTGATGGCGAAGTGGTAGAACTTCATTGTACATATGACCCCAAAACAAAGGGTGGATGGTCAGATGATGGTCGGCGCGTTAAAGGTACCCTCCATTGGGTTTCAATCCCCCATGCTGTTGATGCGGAGGTACGATTGTATAATCATCTATTTAATGTTGAAAATCCGGAAGCAGATGGAGATGATTTTATCCAACATCTTAATCCGGACTCACTCATTATAAATACGCAGGCTAAATTAGAATCCAGTCTTACAGATGCTAAACAGGGCATCAAATACCAATTTCTCCGAAATGGGTATTTTTGCTTAGATACAGATTCAACCCAAAAACAGTTGATATTTAATAGAACAGTTGGCCTGCGAGACAGCTGGGGTAAGAAACAGAAGGTATAATTAAAATAGCAACTTCATCATCCTTTTTAAAATACATATTGTAATTTTTTCCCTTCATTTACTAATGGATTCACTATTCAATCTGCACTAATCAATACTCATCATTACACCTCCAATGCTAAAATAAATCTCGGGCTGCAAGTCCTGAATAAGCGCGAGGACGGCTATCATAATATTAAGTCCATTTTTTTGGAGATAGACTTAGAAGATGCATTAGCGTTTCGTCCCTTGCCATCTTTTCAACTATCAGTAGAGGGTGTAGATGTTCCTGTTGATGAAAGTAATTTAATTTCCAAAGCTTACCAATTAATCCGTTCAAGGACGGAAAGAGTTGATACCGAATATGCTATTCATCTCAAGAAAAAAATCCCCATGGGTGGTGGACTGGGGGGTGGCAGCTCCAATGCCGCCGCTACTTTGAATGCTTTAAATCAACTTTGGAAACTCAATTTTCCCCTACAGGAATTAGAAAAAATGGGCGTAGAATTAGGAGCAGATGTTCCTTTCTTTATTAAAGGAGGTGTCCAATTGGTGGAAGGTATTGGAGATATATTAACCCCCATGGACTATGCTCTGCTGAAAGAGTATTCTTTTTTATTGGTTGTCCCTCCTATTCAAATTTCAACACCTTGGGCTTATGGGGCATTAAATAAATCTTTGCAGCCTAATAAAAGACAGCCTAAATTTTCGCCCCTTTCAAAGCCAATGAAATGGGAGTTATTTGACAATGATTTCGAACGGGTTATCCGTAAAACATATCCAGAGATTAGCAACATTAAAGAAAAACTGCAAAATGCAGGTGCTTTATATGCCGGTCTGTCGGGGAGTGGTTCGACTGTGTTTGGCGTCTTTGATAACCATCAAAAGGCTGAAGCTTTATTGGAGAATTTTTCTCCATACCAAACCTTTCTTTCCTCTCCCGTTTTTCGTTGCTAATCCAATGTACTTATTTCGTAATCCATTCAAATTTATTTTGGGGGATCGTTCAATGGTAGGACACATGGTTTTGGTCCATGCGATCGGGGTTCGACTCCCTGTCCCCCAGCATATATGAAAGTATTTACTGGCAGATCAAATCCTGAATTGGGAAAAGGAATCGCAGATTATCTGGGGATTCCTTTAGGTCAATTGGATATCCAAACATTTAGTGATGGAGAGATTTCCGTTGCTTTTGAAGAAAATATCCGCAATGAGGATGTTTTCATCATTCAATCTACTAATCCTCCAGCTGAAAATATTTTGGAACTCTTATTGGTTTTGGATGCAGCTAAACGAGCCTCCGCTCAAAATGTTGTGGCAGTGATTCCCTATTTTGGCTATGGCAGACAGGATAGAAAAGATCGGCCACGGGTACCCATTTCTGCACGACTCATGCTGGATTTAATTACAGTTGTGGGTGTGAGTAGAATTATTACTATGGATTTACATTCAGCACAAATTCAGGGTTTTGCGAATGTACCTTTTGATCACTTGTATTCACGTATGGTGTTACTGAACAAATTGAAAGGGTTAAACCTGAATGAAGATACGGGTGTTGTTTTGGCTCCGGATGTTGGTTCTGCTAAAATGAGTCAATCTTATGCGAAAAAATTGAATTTGGGATTTGCCCTGATTGATAAGCGGAGACCCAAGCCCAATCAAGCTGAAGTTGCAAACTTGGTGGGTGACCTGAAGGATAAAGAAGTCATTATTATTGATGACATGATAGATACTGCCGGAACCTTGTTTAATGCTGCTGAAACAGCCATAAATGAAGGCGCGAAATCTGTAATTGCTATGGCAACTCACCCGGTTTTATCTGGTGGAGCAATTAAAAAACTGAAGAATTCACCTATATCCAAAGTGATAGTATGTGATACCATTAAACTGAATGAAAATCAGGTGTTTGATAAATTGGAAATTATTTCCGTTGCAGACATTTTTGGTGAATCCATAAAACGAATCGTAGAGGGAACCTCTTTAAGTTCCATGTTCCGCGATTTCAATTAAATTGTAGGAGTATTAGAAAATGGCAAACGAACATAAAATTGATATTAATAAACGTGAAAGCTTGGGGAAAAAAGGCGTGAAACAATTGCGGAGAGAAGGAATGATCCCTGGAATATATTATTCCCCAAATTCTGAAAGCTCTACTCCAATAGTTATCTCCCAAGGAGATTTTCATGAAGCTGTAAAATCCGGGGCACGTATTTTTAATATTTCCGTTGGGGAGAAAAAGCAGAATGTATTATTTAAATCTGTTCAATACCATCCTGTGACTGATCAAGTTCTCCATATTGACCTGTATGGCATTCGTATGGACAGGGCTGTAAATATTAAAATACCCGTGCATCTCATTGGAGACCCCATTGGTGTCACAGAAGAAGGTGGAGTGATAAGCCAAGCAACAACTGAAATAGAAATTATTTGTCTTCCGGGTGATATCCCTGAATTTGTAGAAACGGATATTAGCGGTTTGGCCCTGGGTGATGCTATCAATGTAGGAATTATTCAACTGGATGAAAAAATTACATTGGTAACTCCTGAAGATACCGTTCTGGCATCTGTTACACATGCCATGAAAGAAATTGAACCGGTTGTTGTAGAAGAAGAAGACGAAGCCTTTATGGATGAAGAAGGTGAAGTTCCAGCCGAAGGTGAAGGTGATAGCGAAGGCGAAAGTCGAGATAAACCAGCAGAAGGTGGTGATGCTTCTAAAGAAAAGGACGCAGGATCTGAATAATGAATATCCTGGTGGGATTAGGAAACCCCGGCAGGAATTATTCAGATACGAAACATAATTTCGGCTTCTGGGTGTTAAACCGATTTGCAGAAAAAAGGTCATTGACATTTCAAGCGGGAAAAGGAGATTATCTCCTGGCTAAAAAGGGCGATCTTATTTGCGTCAAACCAACATCTTTTATGAATAATAGTGGAATGCCGGTTTTAGATGTAAAGCAGTTTTTCAAGGTTGAACCGGAACAGTTTTTAGTGGTGTATGATGATATTGATCTTCCACTGGGAACCATCCGTTTTAGAGATGGTGGTGGTACGGGCGGACATAAAGGAATTGAGTCCATTATATATCAGACTCAAAATGAAAAATTTAACCGCCTCAGAATTGGAATTGCAACGGATGATGATATGAGGCCTGCTGAAAGATATGTGCTTTCCCCATTTAGGGATGAGCAAAAAGAAAGCGTAAATGAAATGATTGAAAAAGCATGTGAAGGAATCGAATATTATCTTTCCCATGATATAAAAGAAACAATGAATCAATTTAATGAAAAAACAAAAAAGAAAGGTGTAGATGGATAATTTATATTATGTATTGGGTGCTGGTGTATTGGCAATGGTGTATGCATTTTGGAAAACCAGCTGGATTAACGATCAAGACGAAGGTACCGATAGAATGAAACAAATCGGCGCCAGTATTGCAGATGGTGCCATGGCATTTTTAAAAGCTGAATACCGTGTACTGGCAATTTTTGTCGTAATAGTTGCCTGTCTGTTGGCATTTGCTGCAAACAATCAAGGTGATTCATGGTTGGTGTCAATATCATTTTTATCCGGAGCAATAACTTCTGGTTTAGCCGGTTTTTTAGGAATGAGAGTTGCCACGAAAGCCAACAATCGAACCACCAATGCAGCACAAACCAGTTTAGCAAAAGCATTAAATGTTGCCTTTACCGGCGGGTCTGTTATGGGACTGAGTGTTGTAGGCTTAGGCGTCTTAGGCGTAACGGGGTTATATGTTATTTATAACTATTTTGAACTATTTTCCGATTCTCAAAAATTAATTCAAGCCATTACTGGATTTTCATTAGGAGCATCTTCCATTGCATTATTTGCAAGAGTGGGTGGGGGTATTTATACCAAGGCAGCAGATGTAGGTGCTGATCTGGTTGGAAAAGTAGAAGCTGGAATTCCTGAAGATCATCCATTGAACCCTGCTACTATTGCTGATAATGTAGGCGATAATGTGGGTGATGTTGCAGGAATGGGTGCGGACTTATTTGAATCTTATGTTGGTGCAATAATAGGATCAATGGTACTTGGCTGGGCAATATTTGGTGAATTAGCTTATGTAACCCTCCCCTTATATATTGCAGGAGCTGGAATAATTGTTTCCATAATTGGAACTTTTATGGTCTCTCTAAAAGAGGGAGGTAATCCCCAGAAAGCATTGAACATTGGTGAATTTGGATCCTCTGGAATTATGGTGATGGTGATGTATTTCATAATCACCAATACTGTTGATACAAATGCAATGGGTATATTTTATGCTACACTTATTGGACTAGCAGCAGGTTTAGGAATTGGACTCATCACAGAATATTATACAGGAACAGGAACTAAGCCTGTTAAATCAGTTGTAGATCAATCCATTACAGGTTCAGCTACCAATATTATTGCGGGTTTAGGCGTGGGAATGCAATCAACTTTTATCCCAGTAATAATAATTGCAGTAGCAATTGTATTTGCACATCAAAGTGCAGGATTATATGGTATTGCAATGGCAGCCTTGGGAATGCTGGCAAATACTGGCATTCAACTGGCTGTTGATGCATACGGACCTATTTCTGATAATGCTGGTGGTATTGCTGAAATGGCAGGGTTGTCTCCTGAGGTAAGAGAACGGACAGATAAATTAGATGCCGTAGGAAATACTACGGCTGCAATTGGTAAAGGGTTTGCTATTGGGTCCGCGGCTTTAACAACTTTGGCATTGTTTGCAGCATTTAGTGAAATAATAAAAAGTAAATTGGGTGAATCGCCTTTTATTATAGATATCTCAAATCCAATTGTTATGGCAGCACTTTTTATTGGGGCGATGTTACCATTTTTATTTTCATCCTTAGCAATGGGTGCTGTTGGACGGGCAGCAATGGCTATGATTGAAGAAGTGCGTCGACAATTCAGGGATATTCCTGAATTAAAAGCAGCCCTTGCAGTTTTAGGCAAGGGCGATGAATCTTCCTGGACTGATGAAGATAGGTCGGTCTATGAACTGGGATTGACAAAGGCGGATCATGGACGTTGTATTGAAATTTCTACTCAATCTGCAATTAAAGAAATGTTATTACCCGGATTACTCGCAGTCGTCACACCGATATTAATTGGGCTTTTGGGAAAACTATTTGATATGGGGCCACAGGCATTAGGTGGTTTACTGGCAGGAGTTACAGTAAGCGGTGTTTCCATGGCAATCTTTCAATCTAATGCCGGCGGTGCATGGGATAATGCCAAGAAAATGATTGAAGGAGGGACAGAAATAAATGGAGTGTCATACGGCAAAGGTTCTGATGTTCACAAAGCAGCGGTTGTTGGTGATACTGTTGGCGATCCTTTTAAAGACACATCTGGTCCATCTTTAAACATATTGATAAAATTAATGTCAGTAGTGTCTTTAGTTGTGGCACCGTTTTTATTTTAAAATAATTTATAAGGAGTAAATATGAACTATTACGAAACATTATATATTGTACACCCTTCGCTGGAAGCGGGAAGGTTGAAGGATATTATCATGGGCGTAGAAGAAAGCCTGAAAAAGATGGGTGGCGCTCCCCTGGCACTGGAACTATGGGGTAAGAGAAGATTAGCTTATTTTATTGATAAGCAAAAATATGGCACGTATGTACTCCTACACTATAATGGTGAGGGAAAGTGTACCGGAGAATTTGCTGTAGAGCTGGAGCATAACCCCAATATCCTTGCATATTTGACTACATGTATTGAGAAAGAAAATGTGATGGAGCAATCAGAAGATCTGGATACGCAAATAGCAGGAAAATCCCGTGAGGCAGAACGAAGGGAATCACGTTCCTCAGTTACAGAAACAAAAGTATCTGATTCCCCTGAAGCTTCAGTTAAGGAAAGTGATACCAAAGAAGCAGCTGAAAACGAATCGGATGAGGGAAAATCTGCCGATGATGAAACAGCACCGGAAGAAGATACTGAATCCAAACAAGAAAATGCGTGAAAATAAAAATGCGGATGAGACATCTGAAGTTGAAGAAGTAAAGGCTGATGAAGAGCCCCTGGAAGCAGCTGAAAACAAATCGGATGAGGGAAAATCTGCCGATGATGAAACAGCACCGAAAGAAGATACCAAATCCAAACAAGAAAATGCGGATGAGACTGCCGCAGTAAGTGAAGAGGAATAATTATGGCATTTGTAAGCAATAGAAGAATTTGTATTTTTTGTGAAAATAATGAGCAGAAAATAAATTATAAAGAATTTAAAACCCTGCGGAAATTTATAACCGATCAGGGAAAAATTATACCCGGGCATGTAACCGGCGTATGTGCAAAACACCAGAGACATCTTGGCAGGGCAATCAAGCAATCGAGAAATATTGCACTTTTGCCTTACTCAGTTGATCCGCGGCATTTTTAGGAGAACGCAATGAAAATAATTCTAAAACAATCAGTAGATAGTTTGGGTGGTGAGGGTGAAATACTTGAAGTAAAAGCTGGCTATGGCCGCAATTACCTCATACCCAAAGGATGGGCAAAGCAGGCAACAAAAGTAAACATTGCTGCAACTGAAAAAGAAATTGATGCCCGGTTGAAAAAGGAAGCTAAAACCCGTGACAATTTGGAAGCATTAGGAAAACAGTTAGATAAAATTTCATTGAAATTTGAGTTGAAAGCAGGCGAGGAAGGAAAACTGTTTGGTTCTGTTACTTCACAAATGATTGTTGACGGCATAGCTGAAAAAGGATATACCGTTAATAAAAAAGAAATTGAAATCGAGGAATCCATAAATCATGTTGGCAAATATTTTGTGGATGTGAAATTGGGTCATGGTTTCAGCGGCAGAGTAAAGTTGAAAGTAACTGCCGAGAAGTAATAGCATAATCTTAATTGTAATTAAAAAAGCCCTCGTAATTGAGGGCTTTTTATTTAGTAATTAATACCGTGCTGTCCAAAACAATTTAGAAATGGTGTGATTATATAAGTGTCAACCCCAAGGGGATTTATCCCCAAACTGACACTGAAGTTTTATTTAGGGCTAAAGTCCAGTCTTTTTTAATGTTAATCTCCGCCATAAATGACGGGGTATAAATCAATTCTAAAATCATCATTTTGTCCAGATATGTATTCAATAAATTAGTTTTATACATAGTCAAAGAAATAGTTATCTCATTCTAAATTATCCCTATGTTCGCTCAGGTCAGTTTTCCAATTTCCAGTTTTAGATCTTTCACATATAAAATTCCTATATCCCTTAATGGAACCGTACAGCCTGGAACTTGTGTGAATGCTCCAATAAACCGAAGATTGCAGCCAGGCTTTGTTGTGGCAGTAAGTGCAGACTCTGGCTACAAAGGGAAAATACTCACTATTGATTCCATCCGTGAAAAAGAACTTCATATTCCTGAAGAACTTTGGCAGACATTGGAGTGGATATCTCAGTATTATATCACACCACTGGGTCAGGTACTGAAGGCAGCCGTTCCCAATTCATTTTTGAAATTGTATAAACCAAAGCAAGTTCAATTTGTAAAAATCACTCCCAAAGGATTAAATGCAATTTCCAATTTTGAAAATAAAAAGCCTGCTCAAAAACGGTTATTGGAAGCACTTTCCTGCATTAATGAACCAGTAAAAACAGCATCCCTAACTGAATTTGCCTCCTCACCCCATACTGTCTGCAGTCAATTAGAACAATCCGGACTTATTGAATCGCTGTCTCAACCCCAAATAACAGACCCCTTTGAAATAATGGGTCCTGGTGAATTTCAAAACATTCAATTATCTAAAGAACAGCAGGGAGTGGTTGACAGCATCCAAAATGCGGAAAAAGGATTTCACCCATATCTGCTGCATGGTGTTACCGGATCAGGAAAAACAGAGGTGTATCTCAAGTTGGCACAAACTACTGTTGAAGAGGGTAGATCCGTGTTGGTTTTGGTTCCGGAAATTGCTCTTACTCCACAAGTTGCCAGCCGGTTTCGGAAAGCCTTCGGCAGCCGGGTTGCACTCTGGCATAGCCGAATGACAAAAGCTGAAAAAGGCTGGACCTGGCAGCAGTTAAAAAAAGGAGAATACTCCGTAGTGGTAGGCGCCCGATCTGCCATTTTCGCACCGCTGAAAAATCTGGGACTCATAATTGTTGATGAAGAACAAGAGTCTTCCTACAAACAGGAAAATCCGGCTCCCCGCTATCATGCCCGGGATGTGGCAATGGTACGGGGCAAACAATCCAATGCAGCCGTATTATTAACCAGTGCCACCCCCTGTTTAGAAAGTTATTATAATGTGCTGCAAAATAAATTCACCCTGCTAAAACTCACCAAAAGGTATGGAAAATCTAACTATCCTGCTGTTGAGCTGGTTGATATGAAAAAGGAATATTCTGATGATGGTAGTGCACTATTAAGCAAGTCATTGATTCAGGCAATAAATGACAGGTTAGAACGTTCTGAACAGGTGATTATTTTGCAGAATCGCAGAGGATATTCCCGGGTTCATCAATGTCTAGAGTGCGGTGAAATTAAGAAGTGTAAACACTGTTCTGTGGCATTAACATTTCATCGAACCGATAATAATTTACATTGCCATTACTGTGAAGCTTTTGAAATTCCGGAATCAAAATGTGGTCAATGTAATGCAGAAAATATGACTTTTTCCGGTTCGGGCACTCAGCGGGTAGAAGATGTTTTGCAGCAGCAATTTCCCGATGCTAAAATTTTACGAATGGACATGGATACAGTACGTGGAAAAGGGTCCCACATAAAAATTCTCGAAAAATTTGCCAATGGCAAAGCCGATATTTTGCTGGGCACACAAATGATTGCCAAGGGTCTGGATTTTGAAAATGTCACCCTGGTGGGTGTAATTAATGCAGATTCCGGTTTATTTTTCCCCGATTTTAGGGCTGGTGAGCGGGTGTTTCAATTGATCTACCAAGTTGCCGGAAGAGCCGGAAGAAGAGATAAACCTGGACAGGCAATCATTCAAACCTATAATCCAGATGATATTTATATTCAGACGGCAGCTGCGTTAAATACCAAAAAATTCTACAATGTAGCTTTGGCACAGAGACAGGAGTTAAGTTATCCACCATTTTCACGAATCGGACGAATTTTATTTACAGGGAAAAATAAATTAATTGTAGATGATTTTGCCCAAAGAGTAGGTAGAAAATTGCAGGGGAATTCTAATTATAAAATATTGGGACCTGCGGCAGCTCCCATTGAAAAAATTAAAGGGAATTGGCGTGCCCATTTGATTATAAAATCCAAGAGCCGAAATATCAGCAGTCTTCATCAATTTATACATAGTACAATTGGCTTTATAATTTTTGAGCGAAAATGGAAAGGGGTTCGTATTTTAATTGATGTGGATCCCGTATCAATGTTATAAAAATGATGCGCTTTATTTTATTCATTTCCATTTTTGTGGCCCAAGTATTTTCGGACACCTTTCCCACGGCACTTGGTGAATGCACCCTTGAAATCTATGGGGGAAGGGTGGATGATATCCCGGAGATTGTTCAACTTATAAAGGATGAATCAGTAATACTAGTGGATGAATTGGGAGAAGTTAACATTCGATCCTATTCAGTTTATATAACCAGTAATATGGAAGATTTTTACGAAAAGTCCAAGGGACCTGTACCCGAATGGGGAATTGCATTAGCCAAGTTAAATCCGGACAGAGCAATTCTAAAATCTCCAGGTCTTGCAAATATTTCTTTTATTCGGATGAAAGAAGTCATCGTTCATGAATTAAACCACATCTATATGTTTCGCATTCCCAATTATTACACCATGCCCTCATGGTTTAAAGAGGGTATGGCAATGGCTGGATCCAACGAGTTTTCATTGTTGCATAAAATTGAAATTTCCAAAGCCCATTGGAGAAAACAGACCATTCCCTTGCAGCGATTACGGAATATGGGCATCCATTCTAAGGGAAAAATTAAATTGGCCTATGGCGAATCCGCAGCAGCAGTAGAAGCGCTGCAGTATTATTATGGTGAAGATACACCTTTGAAAATTTTAGATGATATGAGAACAGGGATGGAATTTTATGATGCATTGGAAGCTGCAATTAATGAAGAATATATTGAATTCCAGATCAAATTTGAAATCTATCTGGAAGAAAATTATAATTGGGTCTTTCTCTTGCGATCTGCTAAATATATATACGTAATTTTGCCAATAATTTTGGTGTTGGGATTTCTATACCGGACCCATCGCAATAAATTGAAACTCAAACAATGGGAAATTGAAGAAGAATTAGAAAATACCGAATGGAACGAAGAACTTCCCAACTAATATATCTACTATTTGCAGGATGGGTATTTGGAGCAGGGTCCTATGAAATTTTGCAGTTTCCAATGGACGCCCGAAGTTTAGCTCTGCATAATTCGGCATCAGCCTACGATGGGTTGTTGTTGAGCAATAACCCTGCATCACTCTCAAAACGTGCAAAGGGGAATACGTATTCTTATTTTTATCTCCCTGCCAATATCCATTTTACAGGATTTCAAAATGTCAATCATTCAAGTTCTGGAGTGAGAGCCTATAAAATTTCTTTTATGAGTTATGGGGCAATCATTGATGGAGAAACGGAAGATAAATCATACGCTTTTGATATATTGCTTGAATCAGGATTCAAAAAGGAATATAAAAATATTACCTCGATTGGAATTTCCGGGGGTTATTTGTTCAGTTCCATTGTAGGTTACCAATCGCAACTTATTTTTTCAAATTTTGGTATTAGAAGCCGATTATTGAGAAAAAGATTAGGCGTTGGATTCTCCCTTGAAAACATTGGTTTACTGCTCAAATCCTACACCGATATTAAAGAACCTATTCCTGCCCTATTTAGAACGGCTTTATACTATAAGCCCCGTTATATTCCTCTCATAATCAATGGAGATATGGTTACTTATTTGGGTGATGGGGATTCATTTTATTTTTCCGGAGGTATTGAATTAAAACCGAATGACAGCTTTACACTTCGTTTGGGCAGCAGCAGTCACCGTTCCGGTTATTTGACCGATGATTTTTCATCAGATGTTATTGCAGGGTTTTCAGGAGGCGCTGGTTTTCGTTTTATAAATATGACCCTGGATGTTGGCTTTATGAATCTGGGTCCAGCCGGATTTGTAGTGGGGTTTTCGCTGTTAAAAAAGTTGGATTAGTCGAATAAAATCGGAATTAATTGATCCACAATTAGCTTTACTGCAATAACCGTCAATGCCCCCCTGAACAGTAATTGAAATACCCTTTCCGGGATAAAGGCCAAAATTTTCTTCCCAAAATTAGTACCAATAAATACGGCTATTACTAAAGGGATTAATAATTCAACTTCAGCAAAATAATCAAATTGAAAAAAGATAATGAAAAGGGGAATTTTCCCTGCATGACTGATGGCCTGACAGATAGCTTTATTGGCAATAATAGACTCTTTGGTGAGTTTCCCTTTTAGAAAAAATGGTGCAATGAGGGGACCAGTGGCACCAATAAATACAGTTGTGAGTCCGCTTACTAATCCCACACCAAAAAAGTTGGGGTGGTCATCTTTTGGCTGAGGGCGGCGCCCAAATAAAAACCAGAGGATGAAGATGCCAATTAAAGGCTTGAGAAAATCAATTTTGATTTCTTTGGCAGACTCCACTTGAAATAAAGTAATAAGTAGAAAAATAATCAGGGCTGACAGGCTTAGTCCCAGCATTGCACCGGGTAGATATTGGCGAATGATATCTTTTTTGACATGCTCACGAAAAACATAACTGCGGGTGAAATTACTCACCAGTTGAATAATTCCGTGGAGAGCCACCACGGCATAGCCCTCTGGAATAATGATTGCCATAATTCCCAAGAGAATGATGCCACCGCCCATGCCCAAAACAGCTGAAATTGAGGAAGTGATAAAAGCGGCGATTATGAGAAAATAAGTATCCAAGAATTCAGCCTGAAAAAGATTCTGGTTATATTATGAAAACCATTAAAATGGTTATAAATTGAGGAGGTTTTCGGCAACCCACGACTTAAGTCGTGGGTTGCTCCAATGAAAGAATAACCTGAACCGTTTCAACGGTTTTTAAATATTGATAACTTTGTATTTCTTTCCAATTTTTACAAAGGCGGCAATAGCTTTATCCAAATGCTCTCGGGAATGAGCGGCGCTGATCTGTACACGGATTCTGGCTTCCCCTTTTGGCACCACCGGAAATGAAAATCCAATGACATAAATTCCCTCAGCCAGCATATCTCCAGCCAGGTCTTGGGCCAGTTTGGCATCCCCCAACATGATGGGGACGATGGGATGCACTCCTTCCTTAATTTTAAAGCCTGTTGCTGTCATTTTCTCTCTGAAATATTTAGTGTTTTCTTCCAGTTTATCCCGCAGTTCAGTGGTGGATGAAAGCATCTCTAATACTGCTATTGATGTGGTAACAATAGCCGGTGCTACGGTATTGCTAAAAAGATAGGGGCGTGATCTCTGACGTAGCAGATCAATTATTTCCTGTCGACCGGAAGTAAATCCACCGGAAGCACCGCCTAAAGCTTTTCCTAAGGTTGAGGTAATAATATCAACTCTGCCCATGACATCACAATGTTCAATTGACCCTCGGCCGGTTTTACCAAAAAATCCAGTGGCGTGAGAATCATCCACCATTACCAAAGCATTGTATTTTTCCGCCAAATCACAAATATTTTTTAGCTTTGCAACAAATCCATCCATGGAAAATATACCATCTGTGGCAATAAGGCGTGTCCGAGCATCCTGAGTTTTGTGTAGAATAGACTCCAATTCATCCATATCAGAATTTGCATAACGATGACGTTCTGCCTTGCACAGACGAATCCCGTCAATAATGGAGGCATGGTTTAATGCATCAGAAATAATGGCATCTTCGTGACCCAGTAATGTTTCAAAAAGTCCTCCATTGGCATCAAAGCAGGAGGTATATAAAATGGTGTCTTCAGTCTGTAAAAATTCGGAGATTTTCCCTTCTAACTGTTTATGAATAGATTGTGTACCACAGATAAAGCGAACGGAACTGAGGCCAAAACCCCATTTTTCTACACCATCCTTAGCGGCTTGGATAAGGTGGGGATGATTGGCTAATCCCAAATAATTATTGGCACAAAAATTCAGAACCTGTTTTTCATTAACGGTAATTTCAGCCTGTTGTTGGGATTCAATAATCCGCTCCTGTTTATACAGCCCCGCTTCCTTGATTCCCGAAATTTCTTCCTGTAATCTATTTTGAATGGTATTCAAATTTTACTCCAAATTTAATTGTTGTACATCAGTTGTAAATCCGGAACAAGATAGTCTTTCATACCAGAATCCAGTTCATGGACAGGTTTCCAGTTCCAATCATTTTTTGCCATGTTGTCAACGGTATCTGCGGGCCAGCTATCCACCATTTTCTGGCGTTTTTCTGTTACCTTATATCCTATTTCTGCACTTGGAAAATACTCCAATACCTTTTGCCTGAATTCTTCAGCAGTTGGCGCGAAGGACCTAATATTATAAACCGTGCGGGATATGTTTGTTTCAGGAGCATCCATTAAAGTAGTGATGGCACAAATGGCATCCGGCATGGTCATAAATGTGAGTGTCTTCCCGAACGAAGCAATTATAGGCTTCTCCCTTAGCCGCTGCATGTAACATTTCGGGAATATAATCCGAAGTACCGCCAGTGGGAATTGTCTTTGAAGAAATAATACCGGGAAATCGGATTGAGCGAAAATCAATATAGCGCTGATGTTTTTCAGCTCCTAATCGTTGGTAATTATTGGTGTAGTAATTTCCCAAATGTTCACAGTACAGCTTATTACAGCCGTACATGGTGGTGGGGTTTCGATGGCTGTCCTCCTTTATAGCGCCGGCAGCATTTTTTTCATCTAAGCCTGAAAAGCCATAGACAGCAATAGAACTGGGAAAGAAAAACTTCACTGCATTCCCCTGAGATCGACCCTGTTCTATTGCCAGATTAAGCAGATTCAGCGTTCCCCCCACATTTACATCATGAGCCGCTCGCGGTGAAAATTCTGCCCGGGTTGACAGCAGGGCTGCTAAATGATAAATTGTGTCAAATTCATATTCGCCATTGAGTTGTTCAATCAGTCCTTGATCTAGTATATTACCAATGAGCTCTTCATTTGCCAACACCGAAATAGTATCATCCAGCGGATTCAAATCCAATGCCACAATATTTACATTGTTTTTTTTATGCAGCGCTGTAATGAGACCATGACCCATTTCACCGTTAGCACCCGTAATTAATATAGCCGATTTGCGCATATGTGAACCTTTTTTTAAAGCGTGATGTAGGGGTTAATTTACATGGAATTTTCTCATTCTCCCTTGGTTTGCATCTTTATAGATCAATAATTTTTCCC
>JYMV01046076.1_pt1 | contig 15838 bp, 16 predicted proteins | sample 338911 | NCBI WGS metagenome assembly JYMV01 (sample SAMN03354496, study PRJNA234377) | hydrothermal vent metagenome | biome: Deep sea; feature: Hydrothermal plumes at the Eastern Lau Spreading Center, Western Pacific Ocean; material: Seawater | place: Tonga | collected 2009 | depth 2000 m m
TGCATGTTGCAGCTATGGAACTGGAATGTGGCAATGAAACCCTCTGTCATCATGCCATTTTCGGTTTCGATCAAACCGGCCGTGCTCAGCATCTTGATTCTTTGGATTCAGGATATGGCTATTTTAATGCAACTAATTTTGGCCCCGGAGTTAGCCGGAATATTATGGACATTTGGGTGCCGGGCAAAAAAACACGAGCGTATCCCGATGGTACGGGTCACATCATCCCAGCGAATTCCGACTTGTTGATCCATATTCACTATGCTGCAGTCGATTCGGCACAATGGGATCAAAGCAGTTTCCGTTTGTTCCTGGCCGATGAACCGATTGAAAGGAAGATCAGGTTAGCAACAATAAATTATCATAAAGTGGTGACTGAACCGTTTGACACAATTATAGCGAACACTGTGAGAAGTTATACCGGTATATTGCCCGTGCTGGATACAATTTCCATGATAAAGGTTTTTCCACATCAGCATTTAATCGGGAAAAGCTGGGAGATCTGGGCTGAACATCCGGATGGAACGACTACCAACCTCATCAAAATTCCACAATGGGATTTTCACTGGCAGAATTGGTACACATTTGAACATTTCTTGCCGCTTTATCCTGGCGACACAATTGTAGCCGTAGGGGTTTATGATAACACAATTTTCAGTCATGATAATCCGAATTATCCTCCCAGAGATATTTACCGTGGATTGGGCTCAGAGGATGAAATGTTCCTGGTGAAATTTTCATGGGTAGAATATCGGGAGGGTGATGAAAATGTGTATTTGGGCGAACGGGAACCCGTTATCAAAGTAAAGCCGCCTGCCACTGTTTCGTTTAGTGTTTATCCAAACCCGGTCAACAATTGGTTAATTACGAAAACCGGCATTCCGGTCGTGTCGGTTGTTTCCATAGAACTGGTGAATTTCGCAGGGCAGCGTGTCAGTGTCCTTATGCCCGAACAAGAAATGGAAAAAGGCAGGCACACTCAAAGTTTTTCAACCGCCCAAATTGATCCCGGGGTTTATTTTGTAGTGATGAAATACGGATTGAAAGCCAAGGCTGAAAAAGTGGTTTTGGAGTAGATTGAATTATTAGAAGTGTGTTCAAAGAACTTGTTTCACGGTTTTAATCGAAACTTCAAATTTGCTTATTTCATCATTCAGTGTTCCCACATACCAGGTGAGTTAATCTACCGGTAAAGGGATTTATTTCGAAAGGTTGGGTGAAGCAGCAATTTCGCGTTAAACATGTACACTAAAAAAATCTGCGGTTTCTCGGAAATCTGCGGAAAATTATGAGGTTTGCAAAAACATCAAAAGGCATGAACCACAAGCAATTAATTATAGAGATTGAAAGAAATACTGCCATTTTCAAAGCATTGTTTTCCAATGTCGGGCCGGAATTGGCAACATGGCGGGAATCAACGGGCCGCTGGTGCCTGCTTGAAATCGTAAATCAACTCTGTGACGAAGAGCGGGAAGATTTCCGTGCCAGGATCAAACATTGCTTAGAAACCCCCGATGAGCACATGCCCGGTATCAGGCCACAACATTGGGTGACTGATAGAAAATATATGAACAGGGACTATACCGAATCCGTCACCAATTTCTTGAATGAGCGAAAGCAGTCACTTCATTGGCTTCGTTCCTTGAAAAACCCGGATTGGCAATCGGAAAACGACCATCGCTACATAGGAAAAGTGACTGCAGAATTTTTCCTGGCAAATTGGATGGCGCATGACTATTTGCACATGCGGCAGGTAAATCGGTTGCTCTTCCATCATCATCAAGTAAAGGTTGGGGATTGTTCCCTGGGGTATGCCGGGGAATGGTGAGGGTATTGACAGTACATGTCATGAAACGTTTCCTGCAAATTGAGCTAACCGTTTCTCCGAAAGCACCCCATTTTCCTGCAATCTACTGCAAACAGCTACACCAAATGGGTGAACCGCTTTTATGGCAACCCTCACGTTTTTGGGGTTTAACCCACCTGCCAGCCAAACAGGAATGTCTATTGATCTTACCAATTCCTTGCTAATTTCCCAATTGTGAATCTTGCCTGTGTCGCCTAATTGTTCCACGGCTACATTCGGGTTTCAGGAATCGATCAGAATGGCATCGACATGATGCAATTTTTTTTTGCCAGCTCTATCACTGATTCATCCATAATATGAACCACCTGCACCAATTTCACATCCTTCAAAGTTGCCCGCAATGATTGATAGTTGGGAATGTATACAGCGTCAACCAGTTGAATGGTTGAGGATGCCACCTGGGCATGTTCTTCAACAATTTCAGATGCAACTGTTTTGCAGGTCAGAAGGAATGTTTCTACTCTGTTGCCGATGAATTCAACAATCTGAGGCATTTTTGGGAAATCAATTGGGCCAATTCCGCTGGGCATCGGGCCTGCCAGACCAATTGCATACGCACCTGCCCAAAGGGCCATTTTAGCTTCTTCGACACATTAAATGCAACTAATTTTGAAGGTGGTCATAGCCGTAATCTCAATACAATATCCACGATCTTAATGTACCTTTCACCGTTTTCAGTTTTTCCAACGTTTTAGGAGTTGTGTTCTGGTCCACATCTAAAACAACCAAACCGATCTTTGAATTGGTATTGAGGTATTGCGCCAAAATGTTCAGGCCCAACTCCGATAAAATGTTGTTGATTTCTGAAAGAACCCCTGGCTGGTTGAGGTGGATGTGAACAATCCGGTGGGTTTTGTCCTGGGTGGGCAGGTTTAAAGGAGGCACAGTTAAAGAACCGGTTGTTGAACCTTTATCGAGTAATTTGATGAGTTTGGTAGCCACGTCAATACCTATGTTTTTTTGCGCTTCCTGGGTTGACCCACCTACGTGTGGGGTGAGGATTACATTGTCCAACCCTTGCAATGGAGTTGAAAATAACGCCCCCCTTTTTTTGGGTTCCTCAGGATAGACATCTATGGCAGCTCCTGAAATGTGGCCACCCCTGAGGTTGGCCGTTAGGGCTTCCAGGTCCACGACATCACCACGGCTTAAATTTAAAAGAATACTGCCTGACTTCATTTGGGCCTGCCGCTCAGCAGTGAGCATGTTTTTTGTTTCGGGTGTGCCGGGAACATGCAATGTGACGATATCTGAACGCTTCAACAGTTCATCCATGGAACCCACCGCAACCGCATTTCCCAACGTTAAAACCATTTCGGTGTCGTAGTAAATAATGTTCATCCCGAACCCTTCTGCCAGAACCGATACTTGTGAACCAATGTGGCCGTAGCCTATGATGCCCAGGGTTTTTCCCCGTAATTCATAACTGCCGGTCGCATCTTTCAACCAGATGCCGGTATGAGCAGCTTTATTTTTTTCGGGAACCCTCCTAATTAGCATGATGATGTTGCCGATCACTAATTCTGCTACCGAACGTGTATTGGAATAAGGCGAATTGAAAACGGTGATTCCCATTTCTGTGGCGCAATCCAGGTTTACCTGGTTCGTGCCAATACAAAAGCAGCCCAACCCAAGCAAACGGTTGGCATTTTTAATCACATTTTCGGTGATCTGTGTTTTCGACCTGATGCCCATTATGTGCACTCCCTGCAGAGCTTTTATCAACTTGTCTTCCGGCATCGATCGGGTGTGGTAGTCTATGTTTGTGTAGCCGGCCGCATTCAAGGTGTCGACTGCAGATTGGTGTAAGCCTTCAAGGAAAAGAATGCGGATTTTGTTTTTTGGAAATGATGTTACCGGCAGTGTAGATGACATGTTTGAAAGGTTAATTCGAAAATTGTTGATGTGAAAATATTCATAAACGAAACATTCATCGACAAATGCAATATAAAGTTGTGAAGCTTTGGATGTTCATTATCTGCCACTTCCATTTTGAAGCCACCAGTATAAATCTTAATTTAAACTGCTTCATAATTGCGCCTGAATGGATGGATATCTATGTTCATGTTTTTGGAGGCTATAACCTGTTCTTCTACGGTCATGCTGATGTAAACAAGGCTTATATTGCAGAAATCGGAAGGTTTTTTGGAGGTGCCGGTTTTGGCGTTCGGTCAATGATTGCTGAAAGGGCGGTCTTTTTTATTGACGGTCGATACCGATCTTAGAGTTACATGACTTTCGGCATCAGTACTTTCTTATGTGAAGTGTCGAAGAAGGAGTAACTCCTTTTTTGTTAGAAAACGCCATTTTCCCCGAGGCAGGTTTTTCTTGGTTAAACCAGCATAAACTACTCGGTCCAGTTTCACAATTTCATATCCAAGGCTTTCGAAAATTCTTCTGACGATTCTATTTCGGCCACTGTGTAATTCAATCCCCACCTGGCTTGTGTCATCTGGTTCCGGAAAGGCTAAATCGTCAACCATGATTTGCCCGTCTTCCAGTTCCAATCCTTTCAATATTTGTTCAAAGTGAATTTTTGTGAGCGGTTTATTCAAAAAAACATGATAAATTTTCTTTACCTTCTTGCTGGGGTGCGAAAGGTCTTCTGCCAACTCCCCATCGTTGGTGAACAATAAGAGGCCTACAGTGTTTTTGTCCAACCGTCCAACCGGGTAAACCCTTTCTTTCGTGGCTTGTTTGATTAAGTCCATCACGGTTTTTCTGCCTCGGTCATCTTCAGTTGTTGTAATGAAATTCTTGGGTTTGTTCAACAAAAGGTACACATAGTTTCGGTTTGGCCGAATAGCCTTCCCTCTGCATTTCACTTCTTGGTTTTTCTGCACCCGGTAACCCGGTTCTGTCACTACCTTGCCGTCAACTATCACTTCGCCCGATTTGATAATTTCCGCAGCTTTCCTGCGTGAAGCTATTCCGCAATGGGATATGAATTTGTTGAGTTGAATTCCGGGGTTTGTGTTTTCTTTCATTTTTGCGAAGGAAGTGTTTTTATTTGAGTTACGGTAAGGAACCAATGCCTATTGCAGGGTAATCGTTAAATAAGGTCCACTATAAGACCACAAGGATTTGAAAACCTTACGAATGGGGCTGCTAGTTATCTAAAACACAAAAGCCTTATCAGCCTAACGATGCAATAGCACGTTCATTGATATATTTGTTGATAAACGATTTCAAATGAATGCCTGTTGGCCATAGTCTCCGGCCATGAATCCACGGAGGAAATCCAAATCCTTATACCTACCCTTACATCTGGTTAGGTGGCGCTGTTTCGGCTGCAACAGCCAGGGTTTTAAACTCTTTGTCAATATAATAAAGCCCCATTCCTTCCATACCAATGAGTTCAATCTTATCTAATATGGTTTGAAACTGCACCTCTTCTTCCAATTGTTCATCTACGAAATATTGCAGGAAATTGTAGGTTGCGTAATCTTTTTCCTTATTGGCCAGTTCCGACAATTCATGAATGGCTTTGGTGACTTTAATTTCATTAGCCAGTGCCGCTTCAATGATGTGCCGGATACTTTTAATTTTCAACCCAGGTTTTGATACTGCCGGGGAAATGGCCACTCCGCCAATATCATTGATGTATGTGAAAAACTTTTTCATGTGAACAAACTCTTCATCGGCCTGCCGATAGAAAAATTTGGCGCAACCTTCCAGTTTATGGGCATTGCACCATGAGGCAAATTGCAGGTAAGTGAAGACAGCTTTGGTTTCCATTTCAATTTGTGCATTCAATGCGGCTTCCAGTTTTTTCGAGAGCATGGTGATTGGGGCTTTTTTTCAAGTGAATAGCACGCGAAATTAGTTTTTTCAGAAGAAGAAGTGAAAGAGTGTATTTGGTGATCCGTAAATGTGGGGATCGGTGATCGGTTGATAAAGAGGCAATCCGAATACCCTTTTTGCAGAATGCCGATCACCTTCTATGCTTGTACTTCTTAATTTTCCCTTCCATCGGAGGGCAATCACAGTCGTTTTTCAAAATGCCGCAGCTACTCCCTAAAAACAGGCAAAGCAAGAATAGAATGAGTTTGGTATTTTTGAATTTCGCCAGCATCAGTGCTAAAGTAGAATGTTTTAACGAAGAAGTTTTCTAAAGCTTTTGTTTGAAGGCGAAAAGGAATCTCAAAAAATGAAATTGCAGCCCAAAGAAAAACTTTAGACACTTTCGCAAGCTGGATGTGAAAAATTTCGTATCGTTCACCTTCCTCAATAAATCTGTTTGAATAAGAAAAAACGAGTTTTAGTAGCACTGTTGGATTGGGGTTTAGGCCATGCGACCCGGTGTATTCCTTTAATCAACGAATTTGTTGCGCAAGGGGCTGAGGTCATCATCGCTGCCGATGGAAGGTCACTGGCATTGCTGGAATCCGAATTCAAAAACCTAAAAAAAATTAGGTTGAAGGGTTACCACCCAAAATATCCAACCGGAAGAATGATGGTGCTCAAAATGGCCTTACAAACCCCGAAGTTCCTCAAGGCGATTTATGATGAACACAAAACCATCAACAAGTGGATCGGTTCCGAAAAAATAGACCTTGTGTTCTCCGACAACCGCTTTGGCATGTGGACGAAAAAAGTGCCTTGCGTACTGATGAACCACCAATTGCATGTATTGATGCCTGGTTGGTTCAAGTTTATGGAACCTGGTGTGAATTGGCTCACCCGGTATTTCACCAAGCAATTCAACCAGTGTTGGGTCCCTGATTTTCCGGGGCATGATAACCTGACAGGAAAATTGACCTCGGCTTTTCAAAACGATGACCATTACCGGTTTATCGGGCCGTTAAGCAGAATACGGGAAAATGGCACCGGAAGGTTTGACCATAAAATCCTGGTGCTCCTGTCAGGGCCTGAACCACAAAGAAGTTTGCTGGAAAAAATGGTGGTCGGGCAATTGAAGGATTTTCCTGCAAAAACACTTGTCGTTTCAGGCATTCCGGGGAAACAGGAACAAGTATGCGTTTCCGAAAACCTTTGCATTGAATCATGCCTCGAATCCGAGGAAGTTGCCATGGCAATGACTCAGGCTGAGGTTATCATTTCCCGTTCCGGCTATAGCACCATTATGGACTTGGCGGCCCTGGGCAAAAAAGCGATCGTGGTGCCAACACCCGGGCAAACTGAACAGGAATATCTGGCTGAAAGGCTTAGAAAACGAAAGTGTGTGCTTGTTCAAAAACAAAACGAACTAAACCTGAAAGAAGCGCTTTTGCGGATCGATGAAGTGGATACGTTTCAGAAAGTGCAATCGGATGGTTTGTATAAAAAAGCCATTTCCGATTTGTTGAAAGGAAAATGGGATTAGTCGCCAGTGGTTGATTTTACTTTTCTTGCTTCAAGCAGCATTTTTTCCACCGATTTTGCACCGATGGCCCGGTGGATCAGACGGCCATTCGACTCAATGTACAGGAAAGTAGGATATGATCCGACTTTATAGATTTTTGCAATTTGCGGGCCTTCTCCTTTTTCCATATCCAATTTGTAATTGATGAAATGCCGGTTATAATATTCTCCTAATTTCTGTTTCGGAAAAACCATTGCATCCATATACTTACATGGCCCACACCACGAGGCGTAGGCATCAAGAAAAATGGGTTTATTCTGTGATTCAGCTTCAATCAACACTGCCTCCCACGTTCCTTCAAAAAAAATGATGCCCTGGGCAGTGACGGAATTGAAAGCAAAAGAGCAATATAGAAATAACGTTATTTGTTTTGCGGCTTTTTTCATCAGGTTGATCGTCAATCTTCCCATAAAGGCAAGTACTCAAGATGTATTTTTTCCTTGTAAAAAATCCTTGTAGTGTTTTCGAATGACTCTGTGAAATCGGAAACGTAAAAGTGATGTGATTTGCCTCTTTTTGTGTTCAACAAATTGTTTGATTCCAATTTCTTTTTCACTCTTTTCGCCACAAAGTCGGTAGAGTCAAAAATCCTGGTCGACTGCTTGTAAAAATAATCAATGTCGTCTTTAACCAAAGGGTAGTGTGTGCAAGCCAGGATCAAAGCATCTATTTCTGCCAAGATTGGCTCTTTCAAATATGTAGCAATTACGGCCTGACTGATATTATTGTGAAAAAACCCGGTTTCTATCATAGAAGCCAAAAGGGGAGTAGCCAGTGAAACCACCTCAACATCGGGGCATTGTTCCTTCAGCTTTTGGGTGTAAATACCTGAGTTGATGGTTCCCTGCGTACCAATAATTCCGACTCTCGAAATATCCTTTTCAGCACAAACACCTTCAATCATTGGGTCTATCACATTCAACAATATGATTGAACCGTTCAGTTCGTTGGCAATAGTTTGAAAAGCATTTGCCGAGGCCGTGTTGCAGGCAATAACAATGAGTTTGCATTTTTTGGCTGCCAGGAAACCAACAATCTTTCGGGAATAATGTGTAACTGCTTCCGAAGACTTATTGCCATACGGCAGATGAGCCGTATCACCGAAATAAATGATCTGCTCTTCAGGCAGTAAATCGTGAATGGCTTTGGCAACCGTGAGGCCACCGATGCCAGAATCAAATATTCCTATTGGTGAAGATGGATCGTGATGATACACACGCCCGGAACGGGAAGTCGGCAGTTTTTATTGGATGTTTAGTTTCTTCTTAACCAAATCCATCACATCGTTCGAGTCCTCGAAATGGAGTACTGCTCCTGAACTGGTGTCGAAGATATAAGTGTAACCATTTTCCTTAGCAACATCCTTGATGGCTTTTTCAGCTGTTTTTAAAATTGGGCTAATCAGTTCATCCCGCTTTTCGGCAAGTTTATCCTGGGCCGAAACCTGAAAATTCTGAATTCGCTCCTGCAGGTCGGCAACCTCTTTCAATTTCACCTCTTTAATGGCATCCATCATCACCGATTCCTTTGATTGATACTCCTGGACCTTAGCCTCATACTCACTCACCATTTTGGTGTTTTGGTCGTCTAATTGTTTTGCGTAAGTCTCCAATTGCGCATCGGCTTGCTTTACGCCCGGCATGAAACTCAGCAGTTCAAGCGAGTTAATATGCCCCAATTTTACCTGCGAAAATGCAGTGGTTGCGAAGAGGGAAATAATGATTAAAAGCCGTGCTATTCGTGTGATTTTCATACTCCACCAATTTAATTTAGGCGCGCAAAGGTAATTGTTATTTCTTAAGGTTTTGGCCCGGCACTTCTGCAACTCCTAATTCTTGTAGTATTTTGTCGCTAAGGTTGTATTTGCTATTGGTAAAAAGCATGGTTGGACCATTCGCCTTGTCGAAAATGAAATCAAAGGATTTGGCCTTAGCCAGTTTTTGAATTTCATCATAAATATCGTCCTGTATGGGTTTGATTAACTCCTGGCGTTTTTTGAACAAGTCGCCTTCGTAGCCGAACTTACTTTTTTGGTAAGCTTTCACTTCTTTCTCTTTGTTTTCAATTTTCTGTTGGCGTCCCATCTTCATTTCTTCGGTCAGCAAAACCTGCTCGGCCTGGTAGGCTTTGTACATGCCGTCAATTTCTTTGTACTTGGCCTCTATCTCCTTTTGCCAATTGCCGGCTATTTCATCTAACTGCTTTTGGGCGTCATTATAGGCTGGTATTTTTTCGAGGATATAATCGGTGTTTACATACGCAAATCGTTGTGCGATTGCTGCAGAAAAAGTGAAGATTGAAATTGCGAGGATGAATGTAATTTTTTTCATAATGATTAGTTTTTATTCTGGTTCAAATCCAAGTATGATGCTGAATTTTCCGTACTTGCCTAAATAATCGCCAAATCCATTGGCTTCATCAACAACGGTTTTATCAAACCCTATGCCATAGTCGAAACCAAGGAGGCCAAACATAGGCAAGAAAATCCTAACACCCAAACCGGCTGACCTGTTGATATCGAAGGGATTGTATTGATTGAAGCTTTGCCAAAAATTTCCCCCTTCCACAAAAGCCAAAGCGTAAATGGTTGATGAAGGATTGGTTGAAAACGGGTACCGCAATTCCATAGTAAACTTGTCGAAAATGGCTGCGGCATCGCTTGGGGTCAATACATCATAGCCCCTCAGGGAAATGATGTCGCGACCGTAAAATGTGAAGTTTGCCAAACCATCGCCACCCAGTTCAAACCGCTCGAAAGGGGAAACGCCAATGTCTTTGTTGTAAAAGCCAAGAAACCCAAGTTTCACAGAAGTCTTCAACACAAGGTTACCTATGAGGCTGATGTACCAATCAGCATTGAAGCGCCATTTGTGGTATTCAACCCACTTATATTTTTCGGCAGGATCGAGGTTCGGGTCGGTGAATTTGTCGGGATTGAAGAGGGAATAAGGAGGGGTTACTTTTAACGAAAGTGAAATGTTGGAGCCCCGCCTGGGATAAATCGGTGCATCGATTGAAGTTCTGGAAAGCGTCCCCTGGAGACTGATGTTGTTTGAATTTCCATCTGAAAACAAGAAATTATTGGCACGCCAGTTGGTCAAATTGTAGTTTTGAATATTGATGGCTGTTTGAAAAGTGAAGTAGTCATCAGGCCATTTCAAACGGGTTCCCAAGGCAATAGTCCCGCCATTGGTTACGAAACTTCCGACCACTTTACGTTCACTGTCCAAATCAGCAAACTTCGACTTCACAGCACTCATGGTGAATGAGTTGGCCCTTTTACCTCCTAGCCAGGGTTCTGTGAACGAAAGGTTGTAAGATTGGTAAAGTTTGCCATTGGTCTGTGCCCTGATCGACAACCGCTGGCCATCACCGCTGGGCAATGGCGACCATGCATGTTTGTTAAATATGTTTTTCAAAGAGAAGTTGGTGAAAGTAAGGCCGAGCGTTCCGATAACACCTCGCCCTTTTCCGCCCCAACCTGCCGACAATTCCAACTGATCGCTTGGTTTTTCGCTAACTGTGTATTCTATATCAACCGTTCCGTTTTCTGGGTTCGGATAAGGGTTAACGCCAATGCTTTCAGGATCGAAATAGCCGAGGTTGGCAATTTCGCGTTGTGAACGAATCAAGTCCGACCTGCTGAATTTACTTCCCGGCAAAGTCCTCAATTCCCTTCGGATTACGTGTTCGTTGGTTTTGGTATTTCCCACTATCCTTACCTCATTGATCACCGCCTCCCGGCCTTCGTGTATGCGGATTTCCAAATCGATGGAATCGGCCTCAACCAACACCTCAACCGGGGTGACCTGAAAAAACAAATGGCCATCGTTCATATACAACGAGCTGACATCACTTTCGTTCTGGCTCATGAAGAGCCGCTGCTCCAACAAAGATTGATCATAAACATCTCCCTTTTCAATCCCTAAAATCCGGCTGAGTTTTTCATCGCTGTGTTTGGCGTTTCCTTTCCAAGTGATGTTTCTGAAATAGTATTTGTTGCCTTCGTAAACCTCTATTTCAATTTGCAGAGCGCTATTGGCTTGGTAAATTGTGTCCCAGGTTATTCGTGCATCGCGGTAGCCTTTTGTGTTATATGCGGCAATCAATGCATGCTTGTCAGCCTCGTAGTCATCTGCTAAAAACTTAGAACTTTTAAAAATGTTGAGGTTTGCATTTTTGTTAATGTGGTGAAATAGCTTTTCCACACTTAGGTTATCAACAAGCCTTGAAAAACCGAATTTACTAGTTGAGTCTTTTCTAGGCCTTAATACCATGGGCCAGTCAACATATACTTTTTCGTTGGTGTTCTTGAGCTTTTTTTTGGCTTTTTTTTCTGAAAATGTTTCAACCCCTTCAATATCAATGTTTTCGATCTTTATCTTTTTCCCTTTGCGAATGTCAATCGTCAGTAAAATACTGTTTGCCATCAGGCTGTCAGAGGTTTCAATCAACTTCACTTTAGCATTCAGGAAACCCTTTTCCCAGTAATAATTTTTGATTTTGGTGACTACATTCAGTTTTATGTTTTCGGTCAAAACCCTTCCTTTCGTCAAGTGGATTTTATCGCGGATATCATCGTGTTCAGATTTTTTAATCCCCCTGAATCGATAACGCGCCAGTCGTGGTCTTTCCTGCAAGTGGATATTCAGAAATACTTTATCGCCAATTATTTTATCCTGGTAAATTTTCACATTGGTGAACAGCCCTTGCTTCCAAAGCGCTTTGACTGCTTTGGTTATTTCTTCACCAGGAACCTGAAGGACCTGCCCCTGCCGCAGACCGGATAGGGAGATTAGAATGTCCGAATCGAGGTATTTTGTGCCGGAAATTTCAATACCGCCAATCATATATTCGCGCGGAGTGTCATATGAAACGGCTGGCTCGTTATCAACAACTTGTCCCGATGTTAAAAAAGGAAAAGACAAAAACAGGAAGGTGAAGCAAACTCTTTTCATGAACTAATAACTTGTTCGCTGGTCTTTCCGAACCTGCGTTCGCGGTTTTGGTAATCAAGGATAGCAGTAAAAAGGGCCTCCTCATCAAAGTCTGGCCAAAGGGTTTCGGTGAAATAAAGTTCGGTGTAGGCAATTTGCCAGAGCAAGTAATTACTGACACGGTTTTCACCGCTGGTCCTGATCAATAGCTCGGGGTCCGGGATTTCTGAACTATCGAGGTATTGTGAAATCATTTGATCGGTAATTTCCGAAGCCTTGAACTTGTTGAGGGCCACATCCTGGGCGATCCTTTGCATTGCGCGTACTAGTTCGTTCCTTGAGCTGTAGCTAAGGGCAAGGACCAGGTCCATTTCTGTGTTCTGTTCGGTAATCCGCATGGATTCAACCAGGTTTTTATAACAATCCTGAGGCAGGGATTTTAGGTCGCCAATGGCCCTTAAACGAACGTTGTTTTTGTTTAGTGTCTTCGTTTCTTTTCTGATGGTATTTACGAGCAAATTCATTAACCCCAGCACTTCCAGTTTTGGCCGCGCCCAATTTTCGGTTGAAAAAGCATAAAGTGTGAGGTACTTGATTCCCAGTTCAACACAAGACTCAGTGATGTGCCTGACAGATTCAACCCCTTTTTTGTGCCCGAAGATCCTTTTTTTTCCTTGCTGTTTAGCCCAACGGCCATTCCCGTCCATAATGATGGCAATGTGTTGCGGTAATTTGTTAGGATCAATGTGGTCTTTTAAGCTCATAAGTTGCTTAAGGCAGGGAAATTCACTGCAAAGGTAAGGCTAAATGGGTAAATTGAATAGTTAAGGAAGGTTAGGGGTGAGGGGATTTTGGCGGAAACATATAATTCTCCTTTGAGAAGACTGGAGTAATGGTTCTACAATGAAATAGCCTTGAGGTTCAGTGGATGAACTGGAGTATGTTGTAGCTCAATTGAACAAGGTGGATGGTTTCGGGCATTTGATTTTTCTGAAGGCATAAGAAATGGAAATGCCCACCATCAGGAAATCATCATTTTTATTTCTAAAGCCCCGCTGTTGACCTTCCCTGCCGATCGGGTCACCAACTTCACCCGATGGATCTGCCAGGTTTTTGCCCGGATCGTCATTGGCCGCCCGGAATGTCGCCTGATCGATGTATTCATCACTTACATCATCAATATAGTCGGTAAAAGTTTTACGGTTAGCAATTTCAAGGGCGATGGTCCAAAAAGGGGTGAAACTATATTTGAATCCGCCTCCAACAGGAATGGCAAAGTTGATTTTTGAATAGGACTTACCTTCCGTCTGAAGTGGGCTGAGGGCAACCCAGGTACCGTTTACTTCGGCTTTTGGGCTAAAGTAGAAAACTGAAAACCCCATCAGCAAATATGGGGTAAAAGACAGTTCTTCTTTGTATCGTACATACTTGAAAAAGTTAAACTCCAGGTGTGTGCTCAACTCATAGATATTAGACTTGAAAGAGAGGCTTCTGGTATTTTGGTAAATATGCGTGGATGTGGCATCATCGAAGGCAACCATTCCAAAGTTTAACCCGGTTTTCAGAGCAAAACGGTTTTCAGCATTATACCGTGCAAAAACACCGGTTGCCGGTCCCATAAACTCAAAACTTGTGGAAGTGTTCAGATCACCGAAATAGTTAGAAATGCCTCCCCATAAGCCCCCTTCCCATTCCTGGGCAACCAGGTTGTGTGAAATTAAAAGTACGCTAAACAGAAAAGTGAAAATTAGCCTAATCATTGCAATAAAAAAACACCCAAAGATACGAATTCAAAGGGTGTTGGCTTAACGGCTATATTTTGCAGATGTTGTAAGTCGGCTAAAATCTTCTTCCTCTTCTTTTGACCTTTGTCCTTCGTTTCGACCCACCGACTTGATATGCCAGTGAAATTGTCGAAAACAAGTAAGCATCTTTGTTGTCAGGGCTACCCCTTTGCATTTCAGGTCCCGTGATGTAACCATATTCCCCCTCCGGGTCATTCTCGACCGACCTGTTTGAAAGCGCTATCATCTTTGCCGCTTTTTCCGGTTCGTACCAATTGGCAATTGCATCCGGATCGGGATACGTTGTGCTGACATCATCAATGTAGTCGGTGAAAGTTATGCGGTGTCCAAAATCAAAATTCAAACTCATTTTTCGGTTTACGTTGTACTTTATCCCAATGCCAAACGGAATGGCCGGCTGAATCAGGGAATACATTTTGCGGTCTTCATATTCAGGAAGTCCCTGCCCCTCAGTTCGTAGAGGACGCAGGCTTACCCATTCTCCATTATACTTTGCCCTCGGGTTGAAATTGAATAACGCGATTCCAACAAATGCAACAGGGGTAAAACGGTTCCGCATACTTCCCGGGCGGTATCTCATAAAATGACCTTCAAGAACCCCGCTTAACTCCAATAGATAAGAACGGAAATGCAAGTTTCTATAATTGCGAAACCAATCATCAGATTTTAGCTCAGTGCCGCTGGCATATTTATCATTACCTTCAAGCCATCCTACGCCTAAAGCAACTTTAAATGCAAGAAAGTCATGAAACTGGCTTCTAAAAAAAATGGCACCACCCGGCCTGAATAGCGTAGTATTGAGGTCGTGATAATACCAGTCACCCCGTGGTTGATTTTTTCCTAAATCACCCAGAAAGTTTGTTGACCCTATCCCAATCCCAAACTCGTAGGTGTAGCTTTGCGCGTTCGTGTCATTAACCGCAAGCGACACAATCAACAGGACTATAGTCGTTGTGATTAATAGTTTTCTAAGTCTCATCATTTCAAATAATTTTAAACAATTAGGTCGTTTCAGTACTGGCTTTTGCTTGTACTTCACTAACTTATACGGGAGGCTGGGGTTAATGTTTCACTTCTTTTTGCCCCGATTATTATCCCCATCATGATTACCGTTTTCGAGGCTGGCGGGAATTGTTGGTTTTAGTTGAAGTTTTTTTGTGAAATTGAATTCCAACAGTATAAAGGTTTCAGAAGAATTAATTTTGGCACGCAAATTGAAAACTGGGTGCACGTCAATTGTGGGGCCAACCTATAAGACCAAGAAAAACCCAAATGTTAGAACAGCGCTTAAGACAAAAACTATTACAGAAGTTATCCCCTCAGCAGATTCAACTGATGAAGTTGCTGCAGGTCCCGACTGCTTCATTGGAGCAAAGGATCAAAGAAGAGTTAGAAGCGAACCCCGCCCTGGAGGAAGGTGAAGAAGATGAATTTCCTGAAATAAAAGACAGCCAGGACAGTGCTGATGAAGAAGAGAACAAGAACGAAGAGGCAGATGAACCGACCGCTGAAGAAGAAATTGATTGGGATGAATATTTTGACGATGATGAAATACCCGATTACAAAACAAAAAGTTACAACTATCCCGATCCTGACGAAGAGAAAACCATTCCTCATGCTGTAGTTGATAGTTTCCAGGAGTTTCTTGTAAGTCAATTAGGAATGCTGGGGCTTACTGGTGACAATGAAGTAATTGCCCGACAATTGGTTGGCAACATTGACGAAGATGGCTATATAAGGCGTGAGCTAGTCAATATTCTTGACGACCTGGCATTCACGCAAAACGTAATGACAGACGAAGCAAGCCTTAAAAAAAATCCTGGCACTGGTACAGACTTTTGATCCACCAGGGGTTGGTGCAAGA
>JYMV01025585.1_pt1 | contig 15837 bp, 13 predicted proteins | sample 338911 | NCBI WGS metagenome assembly JYMV01 (sample SAMN03354496, study PRJNA234377) | hydrothermal vent metagenome | biome: Deep sea; feature: Hydrothermal plumes at the Eastern Lau Spreading Center, Western Pacific Ocean; material: Seawater | place: Tonga | collected 2009 | depth 2000 m m
CTGCAGGGTTTAAAGTGTATTGAATTACCAGGCTTAGGTTTGGTGGAATAATAGATTCATTTGCAATCGGGATTAACGTGAGGTGTCTCCTTGAGGGCGCGCCGGACATAAGTACAGTAATGGTCGGCGCGCCCTTTTTTTCACCGGAAACTGTGGGCAGGCTTTTATTATTTCTCGAAAAACAAACGTAGCGTAAGAACCGGTATTTTGCTTTTGCCACTGTAAGTTGCGTAAGTACTTGTCTTGATTTCAGTAGAGCATGCGTTCTAAAGTGGCTTAGGAGGTCTTCAAACTCCAAACATAAAATGAGTGAAGGTAAATAGTAAATGAAGTTAGAGGGAACGGATTTTCAGATCAAAGTGTGGAATGAGTTAAATAAAATTCCCAGTGGTGAAACTAAAACTTACAAAGAAATCGCAAAGATATTAGGGAACCCGAAAGCTGCAAGAGCAGTGGCGAATGCATGCGGGAAAAATCCGTATCCGATAACTATTCCCTGTCATAGAGTGATTAGATCGGATGGTGGATTAGGAGGTTATTCGGGAGAAGGGGGAGTAGAGAAAAAAAGGCAACTTCTAGAAAGTGAGAAAAATAATTAACAAAAATAATTGACTTAAAAAGGAAATGGAGTTGAGAAAACCTCTGCCTTGCGTATTCCCCTTTTTCTCCATCTTCGTCTCAGCTCAGTTTGTTTTTGGCAGCTACCCGGTGACTTTAAGAGAATCATAGAGGATCTCAATCAGGCCGCCCAAAGATTGGCTCAAGCAACTAGCACCGGTGTCCAAAATTGGTGATAGAAAAATTCCGTGCCCTGGGTGGGACCTGTAAAAAGTGCCATCAGGAATACCGAGTAAAGAAAAAAGGTTAAGTCGAATGCTACTGCGGTTAAAAGCTGGGTAGATCGGTATCCTTTCGTATTATTTATTTTTCTAAAAGAATGTTTGTTCTCTATTCCTGTTGTGATCTAAATAATACCGTTCTGGTTATTTCGGATAAAAAATGAATTTGAACAGGCGTCAATTCACTAAAGGTTTAGGTCTGATATTGGGAGCAGCTGCTATTCCCATTAGATCTCCAGCTAATACGCGTCCTGACTTCACTTTGAGAGCTGCTCAATCTGCCAATTCGATTTACAAAAAGGAAAAGTCAGAAGTCTTAACAAACCTTTGGACATTTAACAAAAAAACTCCCGGACCTACGCTTCAGTTCAATGTAGGAGATCGAGCTAAGATCAGTCTCGATAATAAATTGCCGCAAGAAACCAGTATTCATTGGCATGGGGTGCGAGTCAAAAATTCAATGGATGGGGTCGTGGGGCTCACCCAACCAGGCGTCAAAAAAGGTGAACAGTTCTTATATGACTTTGAGATCCCGGATGCTGGGACTTACTGGTATCATTCCCATAATAAAGCCTGGGAGCAAGTTGCACGCGGTTTATACGGACCGTTGATCGTAAATGGACCCGAAGACCCGAAAGTTGATCATGATCTTGTTTTGATGATTGATGATTGGCAATTGGATGGCGTTGGTCAGATTAGAGAACAAACCTTCGGTAGTTTGCACGATTGGGCTCATGCCGGGAGGATCGGAAACTGGGTTACGGTAAATGGTATGCCCAGCCCAAGTTACCGGTTAAAGGATAATAGCCGTGTGAGGCTTCGTCTAATTAACGCTGCAAATGCGAGGGTATTTGATCTTAATTTTACGAACGTCAAGCCACGTACCATCGCTCTGGATGGCTATCCGGTCGATCCGTTTGAAAGTCCTGATTTGACTATTGGTCCGTCCCAGAGAGTGGATGTCATTCTAGACCTAAGCGATAAGCTTCCAGAGTTTGCACTTCAAATTATAACTAGGACCACGCCAATTACTATTGCACGTTTCCTATTGGACAAAAGTTTAGGGCAGGGTGGAGGAGCGCTGAACGAGGAGTTAATTACCCCTATAAGACCTCAACCGCCAGATGCTAGCTCCACTTCGCTTAAAATCCCGGTTCATATGCAGGGAGGCGCAATGGGAAACCTTAAATCTGCAAATTTAAATGGAATAATGACACCCCTTCGGGATCTTGCCCAAAAACATCGGAAAGTCTGGGCATTTAATGGTTCTGTCGGTGGTTATGATCATATGCTTGGGACTGCAAGACGAGGGCAATTTGTCATACTAGACATACAAAATGACACGCGATGGCCACATGCGATGCATCTTCACGGGCATCATTTTTGGATAAATTCTCGATTAAACCCGGTTAAAGACCCCTTGAGCAAAAGAGATACATACCTCATGCAGCCAGGTGAAAATGCGGAGTTCCGTTTTGTCGCTGATAATCCGGGATTATGGTTGTTCCATTGTCATATGTTAGAGCATCATGCAGCGGGAATGGGTGCTGTTATCGAGGTCACGTAGAGAAATTCCATGTCTCATTCCCTTCCACTGATAGATATTTCTGAACTGGAATTCTCTGACTCCAGGGGCCGTAGGTCTGTTGATGCTGCGTTGCATGAAGCTCTTAGAGATATTGGTTTTGCATACGTGGAAGGTCACGGAATTGCCGACGAACATATCAAGGAACTCAATGAGACGTGCATAGATTTTTTTTCTTTAACGCCTGAGGAAAAAAAAAGCTATACCCTTAATAAGTGGCATCGGGGATATTTAGCTCCAGAAGCCTCGACAATCGTTACATCATCTGTCGCCAATGTGACAAAACCAAATCAGAGCGAGTCATTTCTTGCGCTTTCAGAGGTTAATGCCGACGGGGGGGAGGAGGAAAACCCGAATCCTCTGGATGGTCCCAACCAATGGCCACAAGAATTGCCTCGTATGGAGGCGGTTTGTAAGACGTATATGAGAGATATGCGGATGCTTTCAATTCAAATTGTGCACTCAATAGCCCGGGGATTGGGAATAGATGAAGACTGGTTTGATAAATTCTTTAAGTGTCCAACAGAATTTCTTCGCCTGCTCCACTATTGGCCGCAAGAAGAAGAGGATGGACTTTACGGTGCAGCTCCCCACACAGACTACGGCTTTATAACTTTGGTTGCCCAGGATGATGTGGGTGGGCTGGAAGTTCGTGACCGGGATGGAAGTTGGTTTGGCGTACCTCCAATAGACGGCACGTTCGTTTTGAATGTTGCAGATATTCTTTCTTTTTGGACAGGAGGTATTTTTATCTCTACACCTCATCGAGTAAAAAATATTACGGGAAGGGAGCGATATTCCCAGCCTTATTTCTTTGATCCGTCCATGGAAACCCTGGTATCACCTATACCTGGTTTGCATGAAATTGAAGCATTTAAAACGGTAAATTATGGGAACTACTTAATGGAACGTTTAGACAAGAACTATGACTACCGTAAATGAATTGCCGTGACAGTGCCATTCAGAAATAGAACTCAGATTTACGTTTATTGTTAGCTCATAGTGAGCCCACCGTTAACATCCAGGCATGCTCCTGTAATGAACGAAGCCTCTTCAGACGCCAAAAAAAGAGCGGCATTTGCAATATCGGCGGGAGTTCCCAGTCGTCCCAGTGGGATGCTTTCGGTAAGTTTATCCTCGGATTGTGGAAGCCAGTTTTCTGTCATGGGTGTCAATGTGGGACCGGGTGCAATGGCATTAACAGTTATGTTGTAAGGTCCCAGTGCTTTTGCCAATGATCTCGTTAATCCAACAACGCCCGCCTTGGAAGCGGTATAGGAGACACCACCGCCACCCGGAACTCCTCCATGCCGGAAGGCTGAGGAAGAGATGTTAATTATACGGCCCCCCCTTCGTTCCATCATCTGGTTTGCAACAGCCCGGGCACAATAAAATTCCCCGCTAAGATTAACATTTATTACTTTGTGCCAATCTTCGATCGGATTTTCCAACCAATGATCATTCTTGGGTAAGTAACCTGCGTTATTAACTAAGATATCTATTTTCCCGTATTCAGAAATTATACTATTTACACCTAATTCAACTTTTTCGAAGTCTGATACATCTAACGTCATACATTTAACTTGATTGGATTTGTCACGATATTGCAGAGCCAATTCTGCTAGTTTTTCTTCATCGATATCTGCAAGGATAACTGTTGAGCCCTCTTCAATAAAACGTTGGCAAATTGCCTGGCCAAACCCCCCTGAGCCCCCGGTTATTAATGCTATTTGTGATGCTAATCGCATACGATATTATCCTATTCCCAATAATTTATTTCATGATTATAAGCGTATGAAGCGTGCTGTTAGTAAGCAATACCCAAATTTTTGCTCTTAACAACAGGCAACTTAAAGGCAAGGTGTCGGGAGCCGGAATTGGCAAAGCATGCCACCTTTGAATTGGTGATAATCAAGTTCTTGCTATAGCGGAATATTAAAATATCTTGGTAGGTATATACGTCCGCGTTTTCTGATACGGATGTACCAAAACAATACTAAGTATATTTTAGTAGGAAATGCAGGTGACTAAACAAAACCTTGTCCTGATCCCCGGCCTGGTTTGCGATGATCAGGTTTGGCGACATCAGGCAGAATTTCTAAGTGATATTGCCGAAATAACTATTCCGCCAGTAGTTAAGAGCCCGACAATCTTCGGTCTGGCGGAGGAAGTTCTTGCAATATCACCTGAAACCTTTGCGGTTGCAGGATTTTCAATGGGTGGTTATGTCGCTATGGAGATGTACCGGCAGGCGCCGGAGAGAATTTCGCGTTTAGCGCTTCTTGATACTACTGCGAGAGATGATACGAAAGTTAAGGCCGAGGCGAGAATTAAAGCTATTGATGCATGTGAAAAAGGACACTTCTCGGAAGTTATCCAAGGCATGATCCCGATATTACTTCATCCCGATCACCAGAGGGAACCATTAACTGACTTTGTGCAAAAAATGGCGGCGCGGGTTGGCTCCGAAGCTTTCGTCCGAAGGCATCGTGCCATGCAATCACGGCAAGATAGTCGTGACCTAATTTCTTCGTGCAATATTCCCGTACGTGCAATCTGCGGAAGGCAAGATGCCATGTGTTCTGTCGTAGAGCATGAGGAAATGGCTAATTTAGCCAAATACGGTCGTCTGTCGGTTATAGAAGAATGCGGTCACATGACGATACTGGAACGTCCCCAAGCGGCCACCGCCTTACTCAGGGACTGGCTGATTTATGACTAAGGCAGACGGACTGCATCAAAGACTTGCGGTAGATATCGGGGGAACCTTCGTGGATGCCGTAGTGTTTGATAGCGCGACCGGGGAGTGGCGCCTGGAAAAGAGCTTTTCTACCCGGGATAACCCTGCACATGGCGTAAATGAAGCGTTCAATCGTCTCAAGATTGACGGTTCCACCGTCGGTTCATTTGTCCATGGAACCACATTGGGCCTCAATACCGTCCTGGAACGACGTGGAGTGGTGACGGGTATTATAACCAATAGCGGATTTGAAGATGTTTTTGAAATGGGACGTTATATGAGGGATCGGGCGGAAATGTATTCCCTAGAATATAATCTGGACCCGCCTTTAGTCCCCAAACGAAGACGGATTGGCGTTCCGTGCAGAATAGATGCGTCTGGTGAAGAGTTAATTCCTTTGGATGAGAATGAGGTCCTTAATGCCGCCCGAATATTGATTCAAAAGTGGAAAGTACGATCCATAGCTATCTGTTACCTTCATGCCTATCGGAATCCAGTTCATGAGAGGAGAACGGCAGAAATTATTCGTGAAGAATGGCCGGATGTTACGGTTTCAATTTCGAGCGATATCGTTCGCGAATACAGAGAATACGAACGAACCTGCACCACAGTGGTTAACGCCTATATTCAGCCCATTTTTAAGAATTACATCACTGACCTGGATACTCGCTTAAAGACAAATGGTTTCGACGGGCCATTCTATATTACACGCTCTGGCGGCGGTGCCTTGATGGCGCGGGACGCTATTAACATTCCTGTCCACACGATTTTTTCTGGACCGGCTGGAGGATTGATTGGTTCTTCTTTGATTAGCCAACTCTTAGAGAGACCAAATATTATCTCCGTGGATATCGGAGGTACGAGTACTGATGCCTGCGTTATCAGGGACGGAGAACCGACACTCAAGTATGAAGCTGAGTTAGAAAATACGCGTCTAATGATACCGACATACGATATTTCTACCATCGGGGCCGGTGGAGGCAGCATAGCGCGGATTGAGACGGGGTTGCTAAAAGTGGGTCCTCAGTCAGCAGGAGCTAATCCAGGACCAATTTGTTATGGGAAGGGTGGTAGTCAACCTACTTTTACAGATGCGGCTGTGGTTCTTGGTTATATTAATCCTGAACGTTTCCTGGGAGGGGAATTGATCCTTGAATATGGTGCGGCCGAGAAGGGCATAGAAGAAAATATAGGCGCTCCCCTTGATTTAACAGCTCTAGAAGCCGCGCGAGGAATTTTTGATGTAACGCTTGCCCGCACGGTCAGTGCTATCCGTGAGATTACGGTAGAACAAGGTTTAGATCCTAGGGATTTTGATATGCTGGCTTTTGGAGGGGCAGGTCCAATGTTTGTTCCTTTGGTCGGACGCGAATTAAACGCGGGTGAAATTATTATTCCCCAGGCGCCATCGGTTTTTTCGGCTTGGGGTATGTTGATGAGTGATTTAGTTCAGGAGTTTGCCCAAACTTTTGTGGTTCTTCTCAAGGATATCGACATTAAATATTTTAAAGAGGAAGTCTTAAAACTAACCAATCTGGCCAACGAATGTCTCGAACGGGATGGGTTTTTGCCGCCTGATCGAATAATTCAGTGCGATGCGTCACTTCGTTACTTTGGCCAAGAGCATACCCTCGAGGTCCCCTTCCACGATGATGACACACTGGGTGAACTATGCGAGCGCTTCGATGCCCTGCATCAACAACGCTACGGTCATATTATGCCTGATCCAGTCCAACTCATCCATCTTAGGGTTCGGGGGATCGGGAAAAACGAGCATCCGGAAATAAAAAAAGCACCAACCAGATTAAACGGTAAAGCCACGCCTATTGGGACCAGGCTGGCTTACTGTTTCGCTATACGGGATAAAACTGAGTTTAGAGTTTTCTTGCGCAAAGACCTCAAAGCCAATGATACAATTGAAGGGCCATCCATCATTGAGGAAGATACTACGACTTTGATACTTCACAGCGATCAGCGACTGCATGTAGACGACTTTGGTCATTTGATAATTAAGGGAGAGATCAAGGTATGATGGCAGAACAAAAACCTGCGACTGACCCGGCAACGACCGAAGTGATACGACATTATTTAACTTCGGCTGTTACAGAAATGGAGCGCACGCTGGTGCGTACTGCTTACTCAACAATCATTTACGAAATTAACGACTTTGGGTTATCGATCTTTGATAGCAAACTTAATTTACTAGCGGACTCCACCGGCTTGCCGCTATTTCTCGGAGCTAACGAATACGGAATTCAGCAGACACTTGAGCGCGGTAAATTTGGCGAGCTTGAGCCTGGTGATATCATTTATATGAATGTCCCGTATTGGAGCGGGGCGCATACCAATGACGGAGTTTTGATAGCCCCGGTTTTTTATGAAGAAACAATTGTTTCCTATACCGTTGTTAGGGCTCACTGGACAGACCTCGGGGGGAAGGATCCAGGCTATATACTGGATTCTACATCTGTTCATCATGAAGGGATTATGATCCCCGGTATAAAAATTGTTCGGAACGGAGAGGTCAATGAGGAGCTCTTAAGTATTCTCCAGATGAACTCAAGGGCACCTGAGACAATTATGGGTGATTTTCACGCCGAGGTGGCTTGCCTAAGAGTTGGTGTGAAGCGTGTATCTGAGTTGTATCAAAAATATGGCGTGGAAACGTTAGAGGCGAGTATTGATGGTATTCTTTCCGCAGGTGAGCAACGGGCTCGCGAAGCTGTTCTGGCACTTCCTAATGGTCGCTGGGAGGCGGAAGACTGGATGGATAATGATGGGATATCTGATGAGCTCGTTAAGGTACATGTTGTAATCACTATAAAAGATGATGTGATGACAATTGACTATTCGGGTTCGAGTGATCAGGTTGCAGGGCCCATTAATCTTTCTTTTGGAATGGCGCAGTCGGCGGCTCGCATCTGTTTTAAAGCAATTACAACGCCTCATGATCCGTCAAATGGCGGCCAGTTTAGGCCTTTGTCGGTTATCGCTCGGGAGGGAAGCCTATTTAATGCCAGCTATCCCGCTCCGGTCTTCACAATATGGGCGGGTGTCATGGGTGTAGAGACTATATTCAAAGCTTTTGCGAAAGCTTTTCCCGAACTGATTCCAGCAGGCTCCGGCGGTGATCTTGGAGACCCAGGTTTTTATGGAAAAGAACCTATAAGTGGCCGGCAGGTATGGCATCAAACTAATGCCGGGGTTGGTTGGGGCGCACGTAAAAATCAAGATGGTATTAATACCACCCAGCATATCTCAATGTGCACCGTCAAAAACATACCAGTCGAGGTGATTGAGTCACGTTTGCCTGTGATGGTTGATCGGGCTGAATTACGACAAGATTCGGGCGGACCTGGAACATTCCGAGGTGGCCTTGGATCTGTTAGGGAGTACCGTTTTCTTGAATCTTTTGGAGCTCTTACAATTGTGAAAAAATCCCGAACGTCGGGTTTTGGGCTCAATGGCGGCAAACCGGGTCCGAAAAACCTAACGATACTTAAGCCTAATACTAACCGAAAAAATTGGAAAAAAGATTGGGAACGTGACGTAATTGTTTATGCGGACAACAGGAAGCTTTACGACGATGTTCCTGATGACCAGGAGTATTGCGGAATGTTCAGGGGCGAATTTCATCCTGGTGACGTCATTCTCTATTTAGCTGATGGCGGCGGCGGTTACGGCATCCCTTTTAATAGGGATGTCGAGAAAGTACGGAACGATGTCATAGACGGGTATGTTAGCCGCGAGGCTGCCGTGAAAGAGTATGGCGTGGAATTGACAGATGATCTGGAAATTGACTGGGAAGCTACGAAACAGCTTAGAGGCAATTAAGCCGTTTCATTATTGACAAGAGGTGCCAACTTCATTGGTGATCAGCCAGTTATTTTTATCTTATTCACCTTCTGGTTGGGCACCATCCGTATTTTTGAAGCTGATAAACTTAGTGTCATCCTCAAGTGCTGTCTGTTCATGGGCGACATCGCCAGGAATTACTGCGACCTCGCCGACGCCTAACTCTCGCGTTTCATCACCAATTCTCATGCGCATCCGACCTTCCAGGATTAACATTATTTGCTCAGATTTATGATGGTGGGACTGAGCTCCAGTCCCTTTAGGTTCTGAATAATACCCAACCTCTAGCTGCTCACCGGTAATTGTTGGACCATGAGCGGTAGAATGGTCGGGTGATATTAAGGCGTCTGACAATTCTTTTAGGTTGTAGAAAGGCATGGTAAATCCTCTTTTAACGTGGTGCTACTAAGGGGTGAATTATCGAAAGTCAAAGGAATGAAGAACAACTGATGGGACTAGGGTTTCTGACTCGCTACTGGAGTTCCCGAAATACCACTGCGCATATCCTTGCACGTGAAGAAATGACAATCTTCGTCTGCTGAGACAGTAACACTATGAACGACATTCGCTGGAAAATAGAGGAGGTGTCCAGGTCCCACTTCTGACACCTCACCATCGACTGTGGCACGGAGTTTTCCCTGCAAAACATAGACCCACTGCTCGTTGGGATGAAAGTGAGGCGCGGAACTCTGACCCGCCGGTAGTGTCATCACACCAACCTGCGTCAATTCACCCTCGACAACCGGTCCAAATGTTTCAGCATATTCCGGACCAGCCATCAGTCCTTTGAGTTCCTTGATGTCAAATATATATTTACCGTCTCCCGCCTTATAGGCGCCTTCATTTTTGGTTTCATTAGTTTTCATGTTGAAAGAACTCCATTTTTAATAATTTAGCTGTGTATGTTGGAACAACCTGCCAAGCCTATTCTTCTCGTGTGCAGGTTATCCAAGTTTGAATGGAATTTCGATAATTAACAAACATATGTAGAAGCTCGGTTTGTCGGTTCCTATTTATTATCTAGAATTAATTCTTCCGGAATTGCCGTTCCTATTAAGCCTATGCCGGCGAATATAGATGTAGAAGAAAAATAATATAAGCAGGTTTACTATCCCAGAAATACTGCCGGTAGCAAAGGACCAATGATAGGAACCAGTAAGATCAAAAATGAGGCCACCTAACCAGCCGCCTAATCCCATTCCGAACCAACCGAACATTCCGACGACGGCCATAGAGCGTGCCAAAACACCCGCCGGAACCATCATTCTGACACACACTAGAAAGGATGCCATGACGCCTGAAAATGCTATGCCAAAAACGATCGCGACGACGTAAAATAAAAAATGACTTTGGATGTGGGGGAAAATAAAAACAACTGACGTTTGCAAAAGAGACATAACGATATAACTTTTTAAGGGGCCAACTAGGTCTGCAAGTTTACCACCCAAGATGCGTCCGAAGGCTCCGGCAAACATTAATGTCATGAAAATGACGACAGCGTCTTCGGATGTTATTCCAAAATCGGTGAGTAAAGGTACAAGATGTACAACGACAACAGACATCGCAATACAGCAAAATATAACGGCTAACGAAATCCAGGTAACAACGATAACCGGAGGTAATAGAATTGATGTATCTTCTTTTTGGTTTAGGGAAGGGTTAGATTGGATTTCTTTACGTTGCGGGTTGTCACGAACCAAAAGAGCAATTGGAATTGCCAAGATCATATAGGCCATACCTAATGTGGAGTAAGCTGTTTCCCAGCCAAAATTATCTATCAGATAACGGGCTATATAGGGCACTACGCCTTGTCCAATAGCGCTTCCGGAAAAGGTCAAGCCAAGAGCTAAACCGACGTTATTCTTGAACCATAGCCCGACGCAGACCCAAAGGGGCCCCGTGACGGCGGCATGCCCTAAAGCACCAAATAGAAAATAATATACATAGAACTCGGCAAGAAGTTCTATACGGCTCAATAATAACAATGGTATGCCCATTGCGATAGCGCCGAAAAGTGCTACCCACCGCGAGCCATGGCGATCTACAATAATACTCCAAAGAATACCCGTAACGGCCGATGCGAAGGCAATAGCCGTGTATCCTAAAGACAGATTACCTCGGCTCCACCCAAATTCAGCAATTAATGGTTTAAAAAATATGCCTACTGATGCCAAGGTTCCAAAAGAAATGGCACTTAGGAAAAAGGCAACAGCTACTACTATCCAGCCATATCCAGGGGTCTCGGAGAATTTGGCATTGGACATTAGGTTGAAAAATTTCCAGGAATTTAGGGATTACCAATTTATCACTTAGCCATAAGCTAACAAAGCATAAAAAAGGCCTTCCTAACCTGGTGCCTCACGGTGATTTCAACCCGCTAACGAGAGAAAAGTTTTGCTTCTTTTATTCTTGGGTGAGCGAACGGTGAGAGTGCGTTCATAGAGATAAAGCCCAATCTCGGTGAAGATCAGCAATATCAATATCGTAACTACACCCAATACAGTGGCATGTGAAGGCACAGGATCTTCCGCCCAGAACTCCCAGATGATAGTTGATACAACTAGGCTATCAGAGGATGCATCTTTCTAGTCCCGAAAGCCTGATAAGCATCTTAATTTTCATTCTTCTAGCACAGCAACCGGGCGAATGGGGCTTCCAGTCCCCCCCCTTATCTTTAGAGGGAACCCGATAAAACGGAAGCGGCCTTTCCCTACCACCTGGCCAAGGTTAGCAAGACCTTCCATGTGGGTGAAACCCATATCCCGACAAACTAGGTGAACTTCAAAATTGTGTTTGCCCGGTCGCCCTGGGCTGGGAGCCTCTACACCAAACATAAGTATTTTTTTTCTCCCCAGCCACTCAGTGGATTCCTTAGTTAAGCCGGGCCAATCGGTTAGAAATGCAGGTGTACCAAATGTGCGGTCGTAGTGGGCCATATATAAGAGCACCGTATCTCGCGGCATGATTTCTATACCGGCTGCTGCTTCTGCTTTCTCTAGGTCATCGATACTGATGTCGGTCTTTGGTTTGATGTGTGAGAGATCAAGGCAAACGGCCTCCGTATAAAAATCCTCCAGAGGCATTTGATCGACAGAAAGAGCATTAGGATCAGCATCGAAGTGTACCGGTGCATCGACATGGCTCCCCGTATGTTCGCCAAATGCCATATATTTTGATGCTATGGAAAACTTTACACCCTCGGCCTCCCGGAATGTGTCATGGGTATTCCAGTCGGTAATTACAGCTGGGGGATGGTTGGGGAGTGTTGGGCATTTGTGAAATATCTCACCACTCAGGTCAATCAATCGCATCCTGCTCAGTCCCTTTGGTTGGTTAGCATTTTAATTGGTTCATGTTACATTGAACCATCTTCAAATTCAACGACACTGCCTGTTCCCCATCTATTAATGAAGGCATAATTCCAGTATAGAAAGTTATACCGAATTCAGACCCGCATGCTTGATAGGCTCGAAGCGAGGGGATTTGTGGCCAGAAGTCGTAACAAAGGGGATCGCCGCGTTGTCAACGTTGGACTTATTTAAGCAAGTGAAGAGATGTCAAATTTTATTTCACTGGCAATCTATAAGATGTTAAACGTACTTTTGCGTGGGTATAGTGAAAAATATTTTCCAGCATTTAAAGGACTATTGCGCCGTTATTTAATCAACGGAGAGGAAATGCGAGATGCATAACAAAAATTTGCGGTTAACGATGAGTATCGAACATCAAATTGGGGGGGTACCGTGGGTGCAAAAGTGAAAGACTTCCGGACGGGAAGCCTAAAGGGCTTAAAGGCAGTTGTTGAGGATGCTGACTACGATCGCCTTTTCCCAAAAAACCGTTATATCTGCAAAGATTGGCTTCAGAAAGAATATGACCTCCTCTGGCCTCGAGTTTGGCAATGGGTATGTCGTGAAGAGGAAATCCCTGAGATTGGAGACTTCTACGAGTATCGCATCGGCGATCAATCATTCCTAATTGTCCGCGATAAAGACGACAAATTGAAGGCCTATTACAACAATTGTATGCACCGCGGTACGAGACTTGCCGAGGGTGCTCATGAATTTGGTGGTCCCGGTACCTTCAACGGTAACAAAGCACAATTTGATGGAAAAATTACCTGCGTATTTCATGGTTGGGCTTATGATCTTGATGGAGAGCTTTGTCATTTGCCCGGCGCCAAGGATTTTGCGAAAGGTATGGTCAAACGGGAAGAAGTTTGCCTCCGTAAGCCGTTAATCGATACGTGGGAAGGGTTTGTATTTATCAATATGGATTTAGATGCAGAACCCCTGCATGAATATCTGCACCCGGCTCCCGATAATTTAAAACACTACAGTATCGGTGAAATGCGCTTACAACGGCATTACACGACAGTATTACCATGCAACTGGAAATATGCGATTGATCAATTCCAGGAGGGCTATCACGTATGGGCTACTCATGTGATGGATCTTAACAATGTAGGCGCAGTGTCAACGGGCCCCGGCGGACGCCGAGTAGGGGAGAAGAAAGGTGAGGGGTATCCACCGCCGGACAAAATTGGGGCCATGACGGTTTATGAACAATTCGATTTGCATACCAACTTTTGGGAACCACATTGGCAATTAACAACCGGATTGCCACCCGGTATGAAATTGGGCGATCTGGGTGACGAGGATTATCCTACCCCAAGGGAATGGGCGCGAAAGGCTATAGAGATAATGGTAATCCAGAACCGTGTCGCTCAGTACGAACTGGATTTTTTTGATAGCCTCGAAGATTTGCCTCTTGATATGGAAGGTCCTGAGTTCATGGTAAAACTACGCCATGAAGCCTGTGCTAAGCATGGCATTGACCTCTCTCATTTAAAAAATAATCAAATGTTCGGGTTTCCCACTGAGCATCGCCTCTTTCCAAATATGCTTGGCCCAGTTGCGGGAAACAGTTATGGGCTATTTCGGGCTCGACCCAACGGTGACGATCCTAATAGCATGATCTGGGATATTTACTTTATGTTCCGATACGGTAAAAACGAGGAACCACCCATTCACTATGAGTTTATTCCTGATTGGCAGAATTATCCGAGAGATCGAATGCCACCGTCGTTTATGCAGGATTTCAGAACCACCCCGCTGTTCCAGCAGGGCATGCATTCGAAGGGATTCCCGGGACACCGTTATTGCTCGCAAGAGCAAAACGTCATCCATACGCAAAAGCTGCTCGATCAGATCATTGGGATGGAATAGTTAGAGCCTATTTTAAGAACAGGCTTTCCAGCAAAGCGTCAAACCGGTCCTGCATCTGGTCCATGTAATCCGGCAGGGCTAGGACAGTTGCCGGGAACAGGACGATCAATGCAAGCCGTACGAGGTCAGCGCCGAAAAATGGCATGATTCCCTTAAAAATGGTGCTGAGCTCGACATCCGGCAGCATGGACTTCAGGACAAACACATTCATGCCGATTGGCGGTGTGATCTGCCCAATCTCGGCGACAACAACGATAACGATGCCAAACCAGATCAAAACGTTTTCCGGCGTTGTGCCGAAAGCCGCATCTAATCCAAGACCAGCGACGAGAGGGAAAAACACGGGCACTGTCAATAGCACCAATGCAAAGGCGCTAAACACACAACCAAAGGCAATGTAGAACAACAGAATGATTGCCATGACGCCCATGGCGGACAGGTCGAGGCTTTGAATCCAGGATAAAGCTTGGCCGGGCAGATCGGCAACATTGATGAAGGCCGAAAACAGTTGCGCGCCGAATATCACGAAAAACAACATCGCCGACGTGCGCACCGATTGCAGCAACGCTTCCTGAAAATTCTGGAAACTCAACAATCGCCGGCCGAGAGCGAACAGCAACGCGCCGACCGCTCCTATGGCGCCCGCCTCAACCGGCGTGACAAAGCCAATATAAATGCCGCCGAGGACGAACAGAAATAACGCGACAACACCCCACACTTTTTTGAGGGATCGAATACGATCGGCCATCGCGACGCGTTCACCGCGGGGGCCCATCTCAGGTTTTATTCGCGTCATCACGTCAATGACGATAAAATAAGTAATGATCGAAATGAGCCCTGGCACAATACCGGCGATGAACAGCTTGCCGATGTCTGAATTGGTGAGGATGCCGTAGAATACCAGCAATATGCTCGGCGGAATAAGGATGCCCAAGGTGCCGCCGGCGGCAATCGCTCCGGTGGAGAGGCCATCATCATATTTATAGCGCCGCATACTCGGCATCGCGACCGAGGCCATCGTGGTTGTTGTTACAATGGAACTGCCACAGACAGCCGCAAATCCACCGCAGGCCGCGACGGTTGCTTTGGCGAGTCCGCCCGGCCGGTGTCCCATCCAGGCATTCGCCGTATCATAAAGGTCTTCCGAAAGCTTGGAGCGGTAAATCAAATTTCCCATCAATAAAAACAAAGGTAAAAGTGCGAAACCGTAAGACATCGACGCATCAAAGATCAGCGTGCCGGCAAGCGAGGCGGATGCTTCAAGCCCACGTAAGATTACAAATCCGAAGAAGCCCGTAAGAAACATGGCAACGCCTAAGTGGATGCCGGCGAAAGCCATCGCAAGCAGTACCGCAAATCCTATCAACCCCGCTTCCATAACTAAATCTCGGGGCCATTAGACTTAGAATAGTCCGGCCCCTTGCCGGTGAGGTCATCGAACACCTGTTTAACCAAAACAAGGATCGTAAAAAAACACATCGCCGCCATCAAATAGGCGATGGGGGCCTGCTCGATTTCAAAATCCTCGGTAACCATCAGATCTTCGGCGAGGCCAATTCCGTGAAACAGCAGTAAATAGGAAAACAGGAT
>JYMV01019073.1_pt1 | contig 15830 bp, 16 predicted proteins | sample 338911 | NCBI WGS metagenome assembly JYMV01 (sample SAMN03354496, study PRJNA234377) | hydrothermal vent metagenome | biome: Deep sea; feature: Hydrothermal plumes at the Eastern Lau Spreading Center, Western Pacific Ocean; material: Seawater | place: Tonga | collected 2009 | depth 2000 m m
CATTTATTTGGCCACCAAGAAGAAGCTTGTTTGATAATATTGCCGAGGAGGAACGGAAGAAGGCGATAAACAAAAGGGATCAAGAATATCGTAGACTGCTTTACGTTGCTATGACACGTGCTCAGGATCGACTTTATATCTGTGGGTGGCACACAAAAAAGGCCGTTTCAGAAGAATGCTGGTACAATAAAATGGAAATGGCAATCTCTAGGATTGGAGAAAAAATTGAAGATCCGTTGTTAACAGAGTTAAAGGAAACCAACGACAACCAAATAATACGAATTACATCTCCTCAAAGATCTATAGTCAGGGTTGTTAAGACAGCAAAAGAAAATATCGCACACAAGCTTGATCAATGGGCCTTGTCACCAGCACCGGACGAACCCATCACACATTTACCCCTTACACCCTCCTATTCAAATAAATTAGAATCAGCTGCGTGTTCCCCCTTAAGCGATGATAAAAGTCAGCGCTTTAACCGAGGAAACATTATTCATAGATTGCTACAAACGCTGCCAGATGTGGCTGATGGCTCTAGGCGGGAAGCCGCTCGGAGATATTTGGCACTAGACACTCATAAATTAAGTAACAACGCACAAGCTAAGATTTTAGAAGAAACTTTAGCCGTCATAAACGATCCAAATTTTCATACAATTTTTGGTTTGTCATCCCGAGCGGAAGTGCCTTTGGTGGGTGAGGTAAACGGCAAGGTTATATCCGCCCAGATCGATCGACTGGTGGTACAAAAGGATCGCATTATGATTGTTGATTACAAAACGAACCAATTTCCACCGACTGATCCTATGGACGTACCTGAAACCTATTTGCGTCAAATGTCAGCTTACAAAGTCGCCCTCGAACAAATTTATCCTGGGCGCAACATTGAGTGTCTTTTGTTGTGGACGAATGGACCAAATCTGATGCACCTCAAAACAGAATTATTAGCTACTTATTCACCTTGACGTCTTAGACATGCATAAATAGATTCAGGCTGAATACGTGTAATTTCTATAAATACTTCCAAAATCACTCATAGGATTGAACCTTATGGCTAAGCAAGTTACCGACGACACCTTTGAACTCGATGTCCTACGGGCTGATGGGCCTGTTCTAGTTGATTTTTGGGCAGAATGGTGTGGCCCATGTAAACAGATCGCGCCTTCCCTGGACGAAATTAGCGAAGAATTAGAAGGAAAGGTGTCACTTGCCAAGGTCAATATTGATGAAAATCCTGAAACACCTTCAAAATACGGCGTACGAGGTATTCCTACTTTGATGTTGTTTAAGGGCGGAGAAGTGGCCTCAACCAAAGTAGGGGCCTTGCCGAAGAGTAAGCTTAAGGAGTGGGTGGAGTCAGTAATTTAACCAGTATATTTGTAATATTTGATATCGAACCTGTTGGGTTTGCCTCACTTAAAAGACTAATGTTGAACTCGTCTATTTGACGAGAGCTTGTATGGATGACCGACGAATCCACGCCAGCAACACCCTATGATTGGGGTTTGAATGGTGAGCTAATGTATCTCTGGCGAATTTCTACCTAGCTTTATGACTAGTGTAATTCCTAAGCAGATTAAAGCTCCGCCAATAAAGTGAAATGATAATAGGTACTCTCCAAGAAAGAAGATAGCCAACATTGCGCCAAATACTGGGATCAAATTTAAAAATATGGATGCTTTGTTAGCTCCAATGGATCGGATACCGGCATTCCAAAGATAAATAGAAAATACTGAGACTATGATACCTAGATATATAATCGCGATTACGGATTCAAACGTGAAAGGAACTGTTTTAACATTAAGACTTTCCCATATGAAAAATGGCAGGCTTGCAAAGCTACCTGTAGCCAAAGTCAGGAAAAGAAAGGTCGTCATTCCCAGTTCCCGAGGCATGCGGTGCATCATGGAAGCGTAAAAACCCCAGCCAATAATTGCTAGAACCACAAACCAATCTCCAGTGTTTACATCAAATCTCAACAGTGTCGCAAAATCGGCTCGGCCAACGATAACCATGATACCAATCAATCCTGTTATGATGCCTATTCCTTGTCCTAAAGTAATTTTATCCCTCATCACAATCCATACAGCAATTGCCGTCGTCGCTGGCTGTGCGGCGTTAATAACCGCTGCATTAATTGCTGTAGTAAAATTAACACCTACCACTAGCATTGTAGAACTACCGACCTGAAGCACACCCATTAAGCAAAGCCAACCAAAGTGCCGTTTAATGAGCCTGTGCTTACGAAATAATTCTCCCCACACGAAAGGCAATAAAAATATAACGCCCAGAAACCATCGCAAAGATGACAGTCCTAGAGGTGGAATTTCTTCATGAACACCTCTAATAGTTACAATGCTCAGCGCCCATAAAAAGGTGGCTAGTGTTATGAGGAAGTAAGCAAGGGTGGGCGTTGGTTGAAACTTTTCAAGCTTATTCAGCAAAGGTTTGATTAGATATATTTCCTTTTTCAATCGTATTCATGCCAACAAAATAGAATGATCTATTAATTATGCTTGTCTAAAACTTGCCCTGCTAGATACAAGGAACCACAAATTAACACCCGTGCCGGACTAAGGGACAACACCATAAGTTTTTCAATTGCTGCCCTAATAGAAGGCATTGGTGTTGCTCTTAAACCTTTTTCATTAACCAATAAAGCAAGCTCTCCCGCTTTTATCGTGGATTCCTCCGCCTCAATCTCTACCGTCATAATCCCGGCAAGATAAGGACATAATGGCGCAATAAAAGCACCAGGATTTTTTGTCTTTATCATCCCTAAAATAGCAAAGAGAGGTCGGTCGCTCCAAATGCGAGCTTGTTGAGCTAGAATGGTTCCTGCCGCAGCATTGTGCCCACCATCGACCCAAATCTCCCATCCGGCAGAAAGGCTCTCCATCAAGGGTCCAATATTTAGTTGTTGCAGACGTCCCGGCCACTTCGCATTTAGTAAACCAAATTCGACATGCTTATGAGAAAATGTAACCTTTTTTAACGCGTCCAAACACGTGATAGCTTGAGCTGCATTTTGTAGTTGATGAGCACCTTGAAGGTTCGGAAGTGAATAATAAGAATTTCGACTACTTGTTTGGATATTGAATTTATCCTCAGGTATCCCAAAATCCCAATCCTGGCCCTGGAACTGACAGAGTGCGCCCACGTTGGATGCAATGGCTGCAATAACCTGATTAACTTTACGCTCTTGGTTTGCAATGACCGAGATAACACCCTTACGCATAATGGCCGCTTTTTCCGCTGCAATATTTGTGACATGAGACCCAAGAAATTCAACATGATCGACTGAAATGGGTGTTAACGCAGTGACAGCAGGTCGAGTTAGGACATTTGTCGCATCCAACCGCCCTCCTAGGCCTGTTTCCAGCAACACCAAGTCTGCCGGTGTTCGTGAAAACGCCAGGAATGCGATTGCCGTTGTAAGTTCAAAAAATGTTATCGGGTGACCTTCATTGACCAATTCACATTTGTCCAACAAGGCAATTAGCTTATCATTAGAAATGATATCACCAGCTATTCGAATCCGTTCGTTGAATTGAACGAGATGGGGAGAGGTATAAACATGGACCTTCAGACCGGCGGCTTCTGAAATTGCGCGCATGAATGAAATTAAAGACCCCTTACCATTAGTTCCGGCCACATGAATGACTGGGGGAAGGTGCTCATGAGGGTTACCCAGGTTTTTAAGCAGTCGTTCAATTCGCCCCAATGACAAATCAATTTTTTTTGGATAAAGCCGGTTGAGACGTTGAACTAAATCCGAACTATTCAGTGGCATTTTCCTGTGCATTTTTGGAAATTGAACGGATACCCTCCGATATCTGGCCGACAAAATCTAGTACAGCGGTCACACAAGCCGATGTCGGCTTACCATTGGCATCTAAGTTGTATTCAACGCGCGATACCAGTTCTGACCCTACTACGGCAGCGTTTGCATATTGAGCAATTTTTGCCGCCTGTTCAGGCGTCTTTATGCCAAAGCCAACCGCAATTGGGAGATCGGTGTAACGGCGAATTCGGGAAAGAGCTATTTCTACGTGTTCAGAAGAAGCTGTTTTGGTTCCTGTAATTCCGGTAACCGAAACATAATAAATAAAACCACTTGCGTGCTTTAATACTTTTGGCAACCTTTCATCATTGGTGGTGGGTGTTACCAAATAAATAAATTGAATTCTTGAATTTTCTATTACATTTAGCATTTCAGGCTCTTCTGGTGGTAGATCAACTATAATCAACCCATCAACCCCTGCGGCCTCGGCATCAGAAACAAACCTTTCAATTCCATAGATGTAAATTGGGTTGTAATAACCCATGAGCACTATGGGTGTCTCAGCATCCTCAGCCCTGAAAATCTCAACAATAGAAAAAATTTTTTTTAAATTTATCCCAGCTTTTAAAGCGCGCTGACTAGATGCCTGTATGGCCGGACCATCAGCCATAGGATCTGAAAAAGGCATTCCTAACTCAATTACATCGGCTCCTGAAGCTGGCAGTTCCCGGAGAGTTTGAAGTGATATTTCGAAATTTGGGTCCCCCGCCGTCAAAAACGCCACCAAGCCAGAACGCCCCTCCTTTTCAAGCAAGTCAAACCTGTTGGCGATGCGGGAACCACTCACTAATTTTTCCCCAAATGTTGCGCTACCGCATCGATATCTTTATCACCGCGACCACTCATATTGATTATCATAATATGTTCCTTAGGCAATTCCCCTGCGATTTTTACAACATGGGCAACGGCATGAGCAGATTCTAGGGCTGGTATGATACCTTCGGTCTTTGTAGTTAATTGAAATGCTGAAACTGCGTCTTTATCAGTGACTGACACATACTCCACTCTCCCTATATCATGGAGCCACGCATGTTCCGGCCCTATACCGGGATAATCAAGCCCAGCGGATATAGAATGGGCTTCATTAATCTGGCCATCTTGGTCTTGTAATAAATAGGTCCTATTACCGTGAAGCACCCCCGGCATTCCTGCTGACAAGCTAGCAGCATGTTTCCCCGTTTCAATTCCCTCGCCAGCCGCCTCAACCCCAATTACTCGAACAGCTTCGTCATCCAAAAACGGATGAAATAGCCCTATCGCATTGGACCCGCCGCCTATGCAAGCGACAAGGCTGTCAGGTAACCGACCTTCTTTATCAAAGATTTGAGATCTGGTTTCTTTACCAATTACCGACTGAAAATCGCGGACCATGGTTGGATATGGGTGTGGTCCTGCAACCGTCCCAATTAGATAATATGTATCATCAACATTTGCCACCCAATCACGGAGTGCATCATTCATGGCATCTTTCAAGGTAGAAGATCCCGATGTAACCGGAACAATCTCAGCGCCTAACAGTTTCATTCGGCTTACATTGGGGGCCTGACGTTCGATGTCGGTAATCCCCATATATATGATGCACGGAATATCAAATAATGCACAAACTGTGGCTGTAGCAACTCCATGCATACCTGCACCTGTCTCCGCAATTATGCGCTTCTTTCCCATACGTTGGGCCACCAAAATCTGCCCAATACAATTGTTTACCTTGTGCGCACCTGTATGATTAAGGTCCTCTCTCTTGAAATAGATTTTTGCTCCCCCAAGGTGTTTAGTGAGACGCCTCGCATAAAACAATGGCGAAGGTCTCCCCACAAAATCATTTAGATAATTATCAAAGTCTTTTTGAAAAATGGGGTCTTCTTTTATGTTGTCGTATGTTTTTTCAACTTCGAGTATCAATGGCATCAAAGTTTCGGCAACGTATCTTCCACCAAAGATACCAAAATGCCCATTGTCGTCAGGACCCGCTCTAAATGTGTTAAGCTGTGTCATAATATCCCTGTTTTAGGTGCCGGTTCCTTAAACCCTACATTCATCAAAAGCTAGAGAATTATGTCTCTTTTACGGCCCGGATAAAGGATTTTATTTTCTCTACACACTTTACTCCTGGCAGTTTTTCTACACCCGAAGAGACATCCACAACTTTAGCACCGCTGGTACTCATCGCTTCCTTAACATTTTCCAAGTTTAAGCCACCTGCTAAAATCCATGGTGTTGGTATGTTTTCACGCGCAAGGATATTCCAGTCAAATGAGAGGGCATTCCCGCCGGGTAACGCTCCTTTCATGTCTTTAGGAGCCAAAGCATCAAACATTAACCAGTCCGCCACCCCCTGGTATATAGAAACATACCGTAAGTCGTAAAAATCTGAAATCTTGAGCACTTTGATCACCTCTAGACTGGTAAAACCCTTAATTTCTGTAACACGTTCCGGAGGCTCGTTTCCATGCAATTGAATTAAATCCAGCACGTTTTGGTTGAGTACTGTAGTAATCATTTCGTCCGTAGGATCCACAAAAAGCCCAACCCGCTTTACGCTCGCGGGGACCCTATTAGTCAAACGCGATGCGGCAGAAGCTGTTAGGTTTCGGGGAGATGGGGGATAAAATACAAATCCCAACATTTCAGCACCAGCATTAACTGCCCCATCTACAGTTTCCGGCCGATCAAGGCCACAGATTTTTACTTCAACCGTCATGTTGTAAATCATGTTCTATTCGGCTTATAGCCGTGACAGGATCATCTGAACTGGTTATTGGACGACCTATTACAAGAAAATCAGCTCCTTGGGACAACGCGAATAATGGTGAAACTACCCTTTTCTGATCACCAACATCAGCCCAACTCGGCCGAATGCCCGGGGTTAATAGTTTGAATTCTTTTCCACAGTGTGTTCTAAGCGATTTAATCTCCGACGCCGAACAAACCACACCGTCTAAACCACTTTCCTGGGCCAGACTTGCCAACCGCCTTACTTGATCATTCGTGGAACTACTTAATCCGATTTCTTTTAAATCGGCTTCATCCAAAGACGTAAGCACCGTTACGCCTAAAATTAGGGGTCGGTCAACGCCTTGTGAATTAGCCTCCTCAGCGGCTGCGTCTCTTGCAGACTCCATCATAGCCCTGCCACCCGCTGCATGAACATTCAGTATAAAGGGCTTTAAGGAGATAGATGCCCTAACTGCTCCGGCTACCGTATTAGGTATGTCATGGAATTTGAGATCCAAAAAGATTGGTAACCCCTCATCGGCAATCATTCTAGTACCCGTAGGACCATGGGAAGTGAAGAATTCCTTACCTATCTTCACACCTCCTATCCGTCCCTTCAACATTTGTGCTAATTTCAACGCATGCATAAGGTCGCTGGTATCCAAAGCCACAAAAATGTGTTGTGCTGGTTTAGTGGTCACTTTATCTCTCATATTCAGCCACTACACTTGCTAGTTGTAAAATTTGAATAACCACCGTATCCGTGAGAGATTGATTAATATTTCAGGTTAGATTTTCGGCTGATTTCTAGCTCTTCAATTTTTTCCTTGAGTTTATCAAGGTCCTTTTCCAATCCACTGGCTTTTCGCGCAGCGTGCCGAGCTTTGCTGCGTGTACTTCCTGCTGAAAACCATGCCACAACTGAACCTCCAACGAAACCGATAAAGGCCGCTATCAGCACCGCTCCATAAAATGGAAACGGTACAAAGTAGGGAAGAGGCCATAATTCAAGAATCACAACAGAACGATTAGATATAGCAAATAGGACCACCAATATCCCTACAATAATCATGGCAATCCACGAAATTAAACTGGCCAATAATTCTGCCCCTTAAATTACGGAACCACCGCCTATTAGCATAAGAGTCAGGCTTCAATTATTTATTTTTGCTCGCAAATTCTTGCCCGTTTTAAAGTAAGGTATGCTTTTCGCCACAACCTGCACTGCTTCACCGGTTCGCGGGTTGCGCCCTATGCGCGAACCTCGTTGTTTAATTGAAAATGCACCAAAACCCCGGAGTTCAACCCTATCACCTCTACACAAAGCCGATGTAATTTCATCAAAGACCGTCGTAACAATCCTCTCAACATCCCGCTGATACAAATGGGGGTTCTGTTCAGCTAAATAAGCTATCAGTTCGGATTTTGTCATTGGCCGGCCTACCTTCCTCAGCAACACCTTACTGCCTGAAATTTACTGCAACAAAAACAGTCTTACCGAAAAACAGGGTGCCAAAGTGATATCAAGCCGTCAAGCCTAAGGCGACTAGAAAACATTGTTTTTCCAACTATATCTCCCAAGATTTCCCTCAAAAGGTGGCGGTCACGCTGAATCACTATTTTCTTTAGTGGAACGTCTTTCTTTATACCTTTAGCCGTTACCAGCCACTGGCGAGCCTCCTCTTCACCTCCCAGGGAATCAATCAAACCATTGGCGAACGCTTGACGACCCGAATAAATCCGACCGTTCGACAAGTTTGTTGCTTTGGTTTTATTCATTTTTCGCCGTTCAGCTACTAGATTAATAAACATTGTATGAATGTCAGAAATAATCAACTGGGTTACCTCGCGGGCATCTTTAGAAAACGGCTCGAACGGATTGGGTTGAGCTTTAAGTGGAGAGCTTTTTACAGACTCCGGTTTTATACCCAATTTTCCCAGAAGTTCCGTTATGTCAGTGGATTGCATCAGAACACCGACAGAACCAGTAATGGTTGACTGCCGGGCAACTATATGATCAGCACCGAGTGCTACCATGTATCCTGCTGACGTCGCCAGTTCCTGCATAATTGCAACCACAGGCTTCCTCTCACCAACCAACCGCAAATAATAATAAAGTGATTCAGCACCCACGACGGTTCCACCAGGGCTGCTAATTCTTATAATAAGAGCCTTTGCTTTGGGATCCGCAGCAATTTTCTTTAACCTAGCATTCCGGTCTGGATCATCTACTATTATATTTTTAATATCAATAACAGCCACATGATTGCGGCCTTTCAGTTGATCAAAGTCGCCAAAGCCAACCCCGACAATGACAAGGATAGAAAAGATCGCGACGATGCGCCACCAACCCCGGCTGCGTTTAAGCCGACGTCGGTCCAAGTATCTATCAACATCTAGCGCCATACCATTAACTTCAAGAATTATGAACGTCTCTACATATTACGGCTATTTCAATTGCCATTCTTTCAATCTGCGAGCGAACTTTTAGCATAACCAAAACTCGATCCGTTAGCTATCCGACGCTGAGGTTGGTGTGGAATTTTTCTTTGCTGTCGCTTTTTTCTTTGCGGCTGTCTTTTTCTTCGTTGAAGCGGTTTTTTTAACAGCTTTTTGTTTTTTCGTAGATACTTTTTTGCTCTTCTCTACCACCTTGTCATTGACCGTCTTGTCGGTCTTGGCAGTGTCGTTCATGACGAGTTCTTCTACGGCATCTTTCGGCGTCACTGCGTCTAGCAGATCCCCTGTGTTTTCTCTTTCTGACTCGTCATTGTCTCCCGCTTGAGCACTTTTTTCTTTCAATGCAGCGCCCAGAATATCCCCTAAGGAAGCCCCGGAATTACTTGACCCAAATTCCGCCATGGCTCTATTTTCTTCTTCTACTTCCCGAGCCTTAATGGAAAGACTGACTTTCTTACCGGCCTTGTCTATAGTTGACACCTTAGCGTCCACCACTTCTCCTGCCGCAAATCGGTCAGGACGTTGTTCAGAACGGTCACGGGACAAATCATTCCTACGAATAAAACCAGGAAGATCGCCCATTATGTTCACTTCAATCCCGTTATCTACAACTTTTGTAATGGTGCAAGTAACAACGTCACCCTTCTTAATTTTGTTGAGCGAGCCGGTGACAGGATCGTCAATGAGTTGTTTGACACCTAGGCTAATCCTCTCTTTTTGCAAATCAACTTCGAGTATTTTCACCTTGAGGGTGTCGCCTTTCTTGTAATCATCGATGACGTCTTCACCTGGTTTGACCCAATCAAGGTCAGACAAATGCACCATTCCATCAATCTCTTCCGTAAGACCCACAAATAGGCCAAATTCCGTAATATTTTTGATTTCCCCTTCAACCTTATCGCCCGCTTTGAACTTATCAGTAAATTCTGTCCAAGGATTAGAAATGCACTGTTTAAGGCCGAGACTTATGCGACGCTTGGACAAATCCACGTCAAGAACCATAACTTCTACTTCTTGACTGGTGGAAACTATCTTTCCTGGATGTACATTCTTTTTTGTCCAACTCATCTCGGAAACATGAACCAAACCTTCAACGCCCGCTGCAAGTTCAACAAAAGCCCCATAATCTGTAATATTGGTCACGCGACCTACTAGTTTTGCGTCAATTGGGAATTTATCTAAAACATTTCCCCATGGATCCGGTTGCAACTGTTTCATACCAAGAGAAATGCGCTGGTTTTCAGTGTTAAAACGGATGACTTGGACACTCACTGTTTGACCAACGTGCAGCACCTCAGTTGGATGGTTGATCCGTTTCCAGGCGATATCCGTTACATGCAGTAGGCCATCAACGCCACCTAAATCAACGAACGCTCCGTAATCCGTAATATTTTTTACAACACCCTCTAAAACCTGCCCCTCACTCATGTTTGTCATTAATTCAGAACGCTCTTCCGCTCGCGTTTCCTCTAATACTGCCCGGCGAGAAACAACTATATTCCCTCGTGCTCTATCCATCTTCAATATTTGGAACTCCTGTGGGACCCCCATTAGTGGAGAGATGTCTCTGATTGGTCGGACATCTACTTGAGAACCAGGAAGAAACGCTACTGCGCCAGTTAGATCAACCGTAAAGCCCCCTTTGACCCGACCAAATATTACACCTGTAACTCTTTCCTCTGATTCTAGCGCTTTTTCCATGACCCCCCATGCTTCTTCTCTTCGAGCCTTTTCGCGACTAAGCACAACCACTCCGTCTCGCCCCTCAAAGCGCTCTACAAAAATTTCAACCTGGTCACCTGAAGTAACCTCTACATTGCCAAAAGAATCGGAAAATTCCTTTATTGGGATATACCCTTCAGATTTTAAGCCTACGTCGACAAGAACCAAATCATTTTCAACGCTCAAAACCGCACCTGTTACAACTCGGCCTTGCAGGCGTTCATCTGAGCCAAATGACCCCTTAAGGAGTTCCTCAAAATTCTCATCAGTTTTAGGGAACGGTGTATCTTGTAATATATCAATTTCAGACATTTTTATTAATCCTCTTCATATATTTTCTGGCCAGCCGGTTGGATCCGACGGTCTTTAATACAAATTCAGCCTATAATGCTCCACTAACAGCATCAAAACGGTAGATACAGCGCTTCTGCATTTTAGCCGCACATATACCACTTTTAGTCTTTGTTCTGCGTCGAGATATACCTAAGCACTGCGACAAAGGTCGCATCCACGCTTAACTTACTCGTGTCTAAAACGAAAGCATCCTTAGCCGGTTCAAGAGGCGCTACAGAACGCAAAGAATCCCTAGCATCACGATCCACTATATCCCGCAGAATCTGGCTATATATAGCTCTCAACCCACGTTCCTGCAACTCCTTAAACCGTCGAGTAGCCCTGACATCCTTATCAGCTATAAGAAAAATTTTAAAATTAGCGTTGGGGCAGACTATAGTTCCTATATCGCGTCCATCCAAAACCACACCTGACTTCTCAGCTGGCGGATGGACAGCGAAGTCTCTCTGAAATTTTAGCAAAACTGCACGAACATCAGGAATAGCTGCAACCCTTGACGCAACAGCCCCAACTTTTTCACTCCTAAGGTTCTCTTGGTTCAAATCATCGAAAGACAATTGGTTTGCCAGCAGTATAACTTTTTGTTTATCACTTGCATCAGTACCATCACCCAAAACTTTCAGACCTAAGGCTCTGTAAATAAGACCGGTATCAAGCCTAGCAAAATCAAAATGGTTCGCGAGACTGTTACTCACGGTCCCTTTACCGGATGCCGCCGGACCATCGACTGCGATTACTACGGGTCGCGTAAACTTTTTATTAATCATAGTTCCACGCCAGCTCTCAAATCACCTCCCAAACCATTCATGACTTCGATGAAGCCAGGAAAACTTGTATCTATATAAGCTGCGTCATCAACAATGATTGGTTTTTCTGTCACCATCCCCAAGACCAGAAAAGCCATAGCGACACGATGATCCATGTTAGACAAAATATGACCTCCTCCTAGCGGCGCTTTCCCTTTTCCTGTTATACTTATACTATCCTTAGTCTCATCTACCTCAACATCGCAGGCGGCTAACCCTCTCGAAATTGCGCTTAATCTATCTGACTCTTTCAGGCGAAGTTCTGAAACCCCTTCAAAGACTGTCTTACCTTCAGCACATGCTGCGGCAACAGCCAAAATGGGGTATTCGTCAATCATCTTGGGAGCTCTCTCCGAAGGGACACGCACTCCCTTAAGCAGCCCGAATTTTACCAAAATATCCCCAACCTGCTCTCCGGATAGGACGTCGTGATGCTTTATGTTTATTTTTGCGCCCATCTCTAAAAGTGTATCTAGAAGTCCTTTCCGCAGGGAATTTAGGCAGACGTTATTAATTAGAATCCCGTCGCCCGGTGTAATAAGCGCGGCGACCATAGGAAAAGCTGCTGATGAGAAATCTCCCGGAATGCTAATATTCTGGGCAAGTAGTTCAGGGTAGCCGGTTAGGGTTATCGCCTTTCCTCTCTCTTCTTCAACTATTGAAATCTCTGCGCCAAAAGCCTCGAGCATGTTTTCACTATGATCACGGGAGGGAAATGCCTCAACTACCGTCGTCTGACCTCTCGTATTTAAACCTGCCAACAAAATTGCCGACTTGACCTGCGCAGAGGCTACCGTCAAAGCTTCCGTCACGGGTCGCAACATGTCGCTACCTTGAACTATTAGAGGTAGTGTATCGCCGCTATGCGCATTGAAACCTGCCCCCATTCGCCTGAGGGGGTAAATCACGCGTCCCATTGGTCGTGCGCACAGAGATGTGTCACCTGAGAAAATTGTGTTGAACGGGTGAGCCGCAACTAATCCCATTAGAAGGCGCACCCCAGTGCCAGAGTTTCCCATATCCAGAATCTCTGTTGGCTCTGAAAGGCCCCCAACACCTCGACCAAAGACTGACCAACTACCATCACTATTTTTTTTTACGTCAGCGCCGAGGTTTCTTAGCGCGAGGGCCGTAGCCATCACATCCCCCGCCTCAAGAAGACCATATATTTTAGTCTCGCCAACCGCCGATGCACCGATGATTAATGCGCGATGAGAAATTGATTTATCACCCGGCATGGTCAAGGTGCCTGAAACTGTTTCAATGCGGTGGGATACAACACGCGTCATCCGGCATGAACCCTTCAATAAATGGCTTTTACCCTAAGTAATAAATTAGCGCGCGGAAACAAATCACTTAAATATTGCCGGTCTCTAGCATGTTTGCCGGGGCGAGCCTAGGGACTTATATCGTCTTTTACCCCTATATTACTAAATTAGTTTTTGACAGCACCTCTGTAAAATGGCACTTGGGCGCACTTTTTCTGGTAAATAATGCTAAACACCTTTCTGGTGCAAGCTCGGATTATGTGGAGATCGAACTAAAAAAAGGAGGTACAAGTGGCGAAAGCTGGATGGGGATGTAAATTGACGTGCCATAAATGTGGCGTAAAATATTATGATATGACAAAAAAAAACGTTAGATGCCCAGAGTGTGATGCTGAATATAAGGCAGTAAAAATTAAGCCACGACGCGGTGTGAGGACAGACAATCCAAAACCAACACCGAAAAAAACTATCAAATCAGATCCCGAAGGAGAGGTAATCAACGTTGACCTTGACGATGAAATTTTGGATGCTGAAAATGATGAAAATCAGGACAATACCATAATGGAAGACACGTCTGACATCAGCGGGGACGATGAAGATATCGAAGAGGTGGTTGGAGTGGTCGATGACAGCACGGCCAAAGAGTAATTTTTCGGTTGTAAGGAAAAGTTAATGCCTTATCTTTTCACTTGCCTCTATAAATGATTACCTTTTATCTTCCCCTAACACAGAGCGTAGTTTGTTGGGTATTAAGCTTAGGATATAATTGCATCTATATCGGGGCCGTAGCTCAGTTGGGAGAGCGCTACAATGGCATTGTAGAGGTCTGGGGTTCGATTCCCCACGGCTCCACCAATAATATCAATGGCTTGGTGATATTTTCACTAAGTCTTTTTTCTTTTGGGTAAGCATCGGGACCCTCTAACTAACTTCAATTCTCACCCACTTTCTGCCATCATCACAACATGAAACGACTGCTGTCAGTTATGATAGGTTTTGCACTCGTGTTGATGTTCCCAACAAAGGGGCGAGGTTTGCCTCATTGTCCTGACAGCCCTAAAGTATCTGTTTCAACTATTGCGTCTTGAACTGATTGTTTTGGCACCTTCACTGTTCCCGATGGAAAATGGTCAAAAACGTGAGTTGGACGGACCATTTAGGTGCCAATGTCGTCTGGGACCAACTTCTACAAAGAAAAATTTATCTTACGAAAATTATATTCCCGCTTTTTAGCTTGTCCTTACAAAATGATGCCTTAAACCCAAAATTTTCTAATAGTCCCTTGATTTTAATTTCATTGGCATCTGAATACCCTGGCCCTAGATATGCCTCTACCAAAATACTCTTTACTCCTTCATTCTTTAGCAACTCTTGAGCACCTTCAAGTATTTGAAGTTCCGTACTGTCAACATCAATTTTAATATGGTTTGGTAGAGGAGGATCAAATAACTTAACAAAATTATCGATGCTAAAAGCTGTTACCATTTGGCGGAAAGAAACATCGATTTTTTCCCCAAGACAATTGACGTCGCCACCAAGAATATTAAAAGCGCTAGAGGCATATGTGTGAGACAAGTTCAAAGCATCCAAAACTGAACGATCAGATAGCGCAAGGCATAACGGCCAAACATTGTTGGATAACAAGTTGAGTTCTATGTTTTTTACCAAAAGTGAAAATGTTTGTGCGGATGGCTCAAAGGCCAATACGGTGGCCTTGGTAACTTTTGCAGCATACAAAGTGTAAGCACCCACATTAGCCCCAACATCCCAATAGATTTCTCCCTCATTAAAATTGCTAATCCATTCGATTGTATCAGGCTCCCTAGTCAATAATTCTCTTTGGTATTCCAGGGCTTCTTTGTTAGGACAATAAAACTTTATGTCTCCATACGGAGTGTAAGCCGTGGGTTGTGGTATTAGGTTTTTAGAAATAATTGAAGCAGTGATTTCTTGTCGCTGGCGCTTCATTGGAGAAATTATACCTCGAACTAATTTAGTACAGATCGTTGCAACCGTCCTACTCACGTTGATCTCCTTTGTACGGGTGTTTTGAACGATAACTCTAGATTCGCGTCGAACCGGTCTTTGCCGGCTGTTCGCGATATCAGGTATCGACCATGGCTTCCTAAAATAACATCCATCCTAACTTCCTTGTGAACCAAGGATCGGCTTCCTTAGCCAAAGCCCTCTCTTCGTTTTTCTCAATCTCGGCTGCGACCTTTTATGCTTTTTAGCCATTCAGCTCCCCTATTATCGGGACAGCACCAGCCTTTTTAAACAACATGGATATACTCCCGGCCAACATCTTAGCCGGAGCTAGTGATAAAGACGGTTTTTTCTAAAAAATCGGAGCTGTTGCCTCCCATAACTCTTCTACCCCTGAAATAGTGTCCGCGGGAGTTTTTTTAATGAGCATTAGTGTAAAAGGTTTTCATACCTAACGACACTAATAAAAACCTCAGTAATATTGGCAATGAATACCCGACAACACCGTGTTTCTTTTCAGTGCCTTCCTTTTCTTTGGTAGGTAAGGATCGGTAATAGTCTATCCATCCAGTTATGCAGCTTATCAACCCTTAAACTCGACACAAATCACGGTCCATGGTCGCATGACTCCACGTACCGTATGTTCGGAAGCCAACCTTTAGATATCCAATCAATTTG
>JYMV01023103.1_pt1 | contig 15830 bp, 12 predicted proteins | sample 338911 | NCBI WGS metagenome assembly JYMV01 (sample SAMN03354496, study PRJNA234377) | hydrothermal vent metagenome | biome: Deep sea; feature: Hydrothermal plumes at the Eastern Lau Spreading Center, Western Pacific Ocean; material: Seawater | place: Tonga | collected 2009 | depth 2000 m m
CGGATCGCTGGAACCGCAGACAGTCACCCTGCGCAGCAGCGGGTGTGGAGACGAGCCCTGGTCAGAATCCCATGGCTGCTGCTGCCGGTGATCAGCGGCTTCATCATCGCCTGGCTTCACAAGGATGAACGCACCATCGACGATTTCCTCACCAACTCGACAGAACGGCTGACGATCCTCGCCTTGTTCTCACCTCTGGTGATGGGGATCGCAGGCGGGGTAGGCACCCAGTCGGCGACGATGGTGGTGCGGGGTATCGCAACAGGAGACATCGAACTGGGGCGGACAACCCGGAGGCTGATCCAGCAGGAGATCTTGATCAGCCTGATGATCGCCGTGGCGATCGGCGGAATCGTCGCCCTGGCACTCGCCGCGATCGGCGGCAACAGCAGCGGCGCGGTGTCCATCTTTCCCGTCGCTGTCGGTCTCGGCCTTGGTACCGGGGTTCTGTTGGCAAGCCTGTGCGGGACGTTGATCCCCCTGGGTTGCGAGAAGGTGGGGCTCGACCCAGCACTTGTCGCCGGACCTTTCATCACCAGTCTCAACGACGTCGTCGCTGTAGTGATCTACCTGACCATCGCAGAGACTGTGATGCGGACCGCCGTCCCCTAGCTGTACTCGTCTTCCTCGATGGCGTAGCGGTCGAGCTTGTTGTACAGGGTCTGACGAGGAATCCCCAACTGCTTGGTAACACGGGATTTGTTGCCCCGGTTCCTGTACAGGGCGGTGACCAGGACGAGGCGCTCGACCTCGGAAACAATATCGTTGAACGAGTCTGTCGCCGGCACCCTGAGGACCAGCTCCTCGCCATCCCTTGTGAGTCCGATACCGTGAAGGCCCTCGTCCCCTGGAGAACGCAACAGCGGCAGAATCACCTTGCGAGCGATCACTCGGCGCGGACTGGTGAGGACCGCACGGGTGACAACGTTCTGCAGTTCCTGGGCATTGCCGGGCCAGTTGTACTGGTACAGTTCTCTCTGAGCGCTCTCGGAGAAGCGCTTCTGCGCCTCCTGCTCCTCGTTCGCCTTCTCGAGAAAGTGGTTCAACAGCAGCGGGACATCCTCCCGGCGATCACGCAACGGCGGCACCTCGATGGTGAAGCCGCTCAGCCGGTAATAGAGATCCTCGCGGAAAGTCTTCGCCGCGATCAGGCGAGTCAGGTCGTGGCGGGTGGAAGCGATGACGCGGACATTCACCCGAACGTTTTCCGACGAACCGATCGGTCGGATGACGCCTTCCTGCAGCGACCGGAGGAGTTTCTGCTGCATCTCGATGGGCATGTCCCCGACCTCGTCGAGGTAGATGGTGCCGCCGTCTGAGCGCTCGAAGATCCCCGGGCGGTCCTCATCGGCGCCACTGAAGGCCCCTTTTCGATATCCAAAGAGTTCGCTCTCGACCAGGTTCGGGGCGAGAGAGCCACAGGAAACCACCTCGAAGGGCATCTGGGAGCGGTTGCCGCCGAAATGCATCGCCCGGGCGAGCAGTTCCTTGCCGGTCCCTGTCTCTCCTTGGATGAGCACGCTGAGGTCGGTGTTCTTGAGCCGATCGACATCGTTGAGCACTTCCTGGACGGAGGAACTCCGGGTCAGGAAGTCGTGGTAACAGGTGACATCCTCGGAGACGAATCCCTCCACTTCGATGACGCTGCGCAATCCGCCGAGCTCGAGTTCACGATCCTCGAGAAGCCCCTCGATGCCATCGAGTTGACCTTCCAGTTCGACCACTCGATGAGAGAGGGTTGAGATGGTGAAGGAATCCCGGAGCGGCTCGAGAACCACCTCGAGAAAAGCACAGAGGAGGTCAGTTTCTTCCTGGGAGACCTTTGTTTCCCCTGGTGCGAATTCCAGCAGGAAGATACCGCGAGTCCCCAACGCCAGTGGAAATGAACAGGTGAGGAGCGGGCGTGTTGTCCCTTCAACCCCACCTGGAAGGAATTGGCAGCCGTCGTGGCCACCAATCTCGACCAGATAGTGAGTATCGATGAAGTAGTCGGGAGTATCGATCTTGCTTCGGTCTGCAGCGAACGCAGAAACGATGCTGATTTCGTGATCGGTCCCACTGCCTGGAGAGAGCTCCCGCAGGAGAAAGAAAACGCGGTCGCAACGGTGTTCCTCGATGAGGCGCAGAAGCAGGTTGTCGGCCAGAATCGAAAGACGATCCCTGGGTGCAACCTTCACCGGGTCACTCAACAGCCTCGAGACCTCTCCCTGACTCGAAGGCTCGATCGTACTCTCGCGCATCGGCATCCCCTTCCGCTGCGTTATTTTGGCTCACCATTCCCCCCTTCCGGGAGAACGATGTATTCTTCAAAGTGAAGCACTGCCTGCTCGCCACCGACCACTCCGTCCACGGACTGGACGAACGGTGTTGAAGTCATCGGCTGCAGGACAGGGAAACTTGAGGCGAGGTTGAGAATCGGCGTCGGATAAGTTCCCCCAGGCTCTTACCTGAGTGGCAAGATAGGGCAATCATGACTTTCCTGCAACGGCAGCACTGCCTCGTGGTCGCTGGAGCGCTGGTTCTGGCCCTCTACTCGCCGATATCGACTCTTCCGCTAATTTTCTCCTGCCCTGACGAACCGACCCCGGAGGCGATTCAGGTGGCGATCGAGGGGCTCGGAGCGGACCGCTGGGCAAGGCGGGAGGAGGCGAGCCAGCAACTCTTGGGCTGGGGTGAAATCGTGATCGATGCCCTCGAGGGTGCCGCTTCTCATCCCGATCCTGAAGTACGAAGCCGTGCCCGCTGGTTGCTGTCGGTGATCGCGCCTCCCATCTACCAGGTCGATCTCCTCTGCCTCTCTCCCCCTGCCGGGGTCAACGATCCCTTCGCTCCTCTCGCTGAACGGGAGTGGTTGACCCTGACCCTGGAGAACCGCGCCGAGGGTCAAGGTGTCACAACCCTTCCCGGCGGCACCGGTCGCCGCCTCGGGGTTGTGGTGACCGGAGATGAGGCACCCTTTGGTGTCGAGGTGGTTTTCTTCAGCGCTCAGAGATCGAGCAGCGTCAGCCGCGCACTCGATCCTGAAATCCCGACGCTCATCGTCGAGGACGAGGAGATCACCATCGAGGACGCCAATGGAAAGACCCGGATCGAGACTCGCCCTGGAATCTGGATCGGCCTGCTGTCGGTGAGAAAAGGTAAACGACGTGAGCCCCAGGAGGAGTCTGTTGTCGAACGGGTCCGTCGACGGGTCCTCGACAGCCTCTCCAGCGGTCGACCACCTTCTCGAGGCCTCCTCATCATCGCCGGCAGTTGGGGACTTCTCGATGCTCTCCCCGATGGTGAGAGTATTCCCGAGGCACGCCTCGACTTGCTCGCAGCGCGACTGCGGGGAGGCGACTTCGAGGTGCTCGAAATCCTCGAAGAGAGCCTGGGCAAACACCTCGATGGCAGTGAGCCGATCGAGAGGGAAAGTTTCGACCGCTTGCCGGCGCTCCTCACCCGTTGGGGCTCCCCCACCGGAACCAAGCTTCTGCTGCGTCATTTTCCCGATTTCTCCTACTGGCAGCAGCATCTCGGGTATGCGGCCCTCGCCAAGCAACTGGAGAATTCCTCCTTCGTCGGGGAGTGGGGACGACAGATCCTCGAAGCCCTCCTCGATTCCCAGAGCCTCACCAGTCTGCAATGGACCGACGCCCGCCTCGCATCTCTCGTGGAAGAACTCGAGCGCCGTCTCCCTGTCGACCAGTTTCAGGAGGCGCTCCTGCCTCGACTGGTCGAGGCACTCGATGTCGACAGTTCCCAGTCCCACGGACGGGTCCGGGTCATCAATCGCGTCCTCCTCGCCAGCGATCGAAGATCCCCCATGAAAACGAGCCTGTGGATCGCACCGGTGAGGGATCTGGTGCGCACCCTTCACGCCGAGGAAGCATTCGGGGTCATCATCGACTCCTGGCAACGACAGCAGGTCGGCGAGGAGGAGTGGCAGGCCAGCGTCCAGGCCCTCGCCTCCGCCCTCCTCATCAAGGACACCAACGTTCTCTATCGTGCCCGCCGACTTTCGGAGCGACTCCTGTCGTGCCCCCAACTCGCCCCCCCCCAACGACGACTCCTCCTCGGTGGCATTCTCGGCCTCCTCGAGAGTTCCCCCAACCCTCAGAGAGCATCCCTGGATCTGATACTTTCGAAATATATCGGTCCTGTCGATGAAACCACTCCCCGTGAACTGCGCCTCCTCCAGGAGAAGCCGTGGGAGAAGCGGATCGCCCTGTGGAAGGAGGCGATCGCTCAGCGCCCCGAGGAGGAACTGTGGCAGGAACCGGAATCGGCATCGAGGAAGGTGCGCCTGACGGTCGTCGATTTGAGGATCGATGATGAGAAACACACCTCCAGGTTGATCAGAATCGCCCAGAAAGAGCTCCAGATCGGGGTTCCCGTCGTCGCCGTCGGCGCCGACGGAGGCGATGAGAGCCTCCTCCTCGAGGAGATCCAGTACGGGGCACTCCCTTCAGCCCTTCGTCTTTCCCGAGCCGCCCTCCTCTACGTCGGCCGTCCACATCTCCAGCGATTGCGTCCGCGCTGGCGCAGCTGGTCCCAACGTCTCACATCCGAGACTCTCGGGGCGGCATCGGTCGCCTCTTCTCGTACCATCCGTTTCGAATCGCTTCTTCTTCTCGATGGCGATATCGGGAGTGAAGAGATGCCACCTCCACTCGCCGATGGGGCAGCCGGTTGGGATCAACTCCAGGCGAGATTGATCGCAAAGCTCGCCGAATTATCCATTTCCGAACGCAAGGCTCACCTCGAGATCATCACCCGCCTCCGAATCAAACTGGCACTCGAACAATTGCGCGAACTCTACGACAAGGCACCGACGTTACCCCTCGCCCGAGCTCTTCTCTCCCTTGGTGACGATCGCGGTCGAGCCAAGCTCCTGAAATCTCTCGATACGCTCGAGAGGAACGCATCGCGAGATGCGATCACTGTTCTCGAGGAACTGGTTCGAATCGGCGACCGCGACGCGATCGAAAAACTGATCGGCTGGCTCGAGTCTCCACCTCGAGCCCTCAGGGTGCAGCTGCCGATTCTCCTGCGCTCCCTCGAACTGGTCCTGACCCATCGCACCCAGACGGGAGACATCGAGGAGGCGAAACTCCTCGGAGTGCTGGTCGGCCTCCTCGATCAGGACCGACTGATCGGAACGGTCGTTCCCCTGCTGCGGAGAATGACCGGCCAGGACCACGGCTATTACGACACCCTCAGCATCACCGACGTCGAGGAGCGACGCAGCGCCCAGACGGAAGTGGTGGGGCTCTGGCGCGACTGGTGGGGGAAGCAGGGGTCCGCCCCAGGGACCTCAGAACGGCGCTAACAAAGTATTTACAAATAGTTGCCGCTATCGCTCAAGAGAACCGCCCTTTCTCCCGATATCAAACGTGGAGTCAGGCGCGTCGACGTTCATCGCACCGGGAAATCCTGACTTCTGGGAGTCGTCCTTCGACCCGCCGCTGCTGGCGATCGAGATCGACCTCACCGTGGAGAAATGGAGCCAGAATAATGAGTTCACGTGAAGTCGGCCTCGAATCCTATTTCGTCGACATCAACCGATACCCCCTGTTGACCGCTCATGAAGAACGCGAACTCTCCTTCGAGGTTCGCAAGGGCGACCCCGAAGCTCGCGACAAGATGGCGAGGTCGAATCTGCGCCTCGTCGTCAGCATCGCCAAGCACTATGTCGAGCGCGGCCTGCCACTCCTCGATCTCATCGAGGAAGGAAATGTCGGGCTCCTCAAGGCGGTCGAACGCTTCGACCCCGCCGCCGAATGCCGCTTCAGCACCTACGCCACCTGGTGGATCAAGCAATCGATCAAGCGGGCCCTGATCGACACCGTGAAATCGGTGCGCATTCCCTCTTACATGGTCGAAACCATCTCGAAATGGAAAAAGTGCGCCGGCGCACTCGCCATCGAGCTCGGTCGTCCACCCCTCTTTCACGAGATCGCCGAGGCGATGGAGATTCCTCTCGAGAATACCAAGATCATCCAGAGTGCCCTCCATGTCGCCGATTCGGCAAGCCAGACAATTTCCATCGAAAACAGCTGGACCATCTCCGACATCATCGAGGATTCCAGTCAGCATCAACCTCACGACCTCCTCGAGCAGAAGGTCGAGCAGGAGACGATGAAGGAGCTCCTCTCCTACCTCGATGAGCGCGAGGCGAAGATCATCCGGATGCGCTACGGGCTCGACAATGGCGAGCCGATGACCCTCAAGGAGATCGGGGAGCGCGTCAACCTCTCGAGAGAGCGCGTGAGGCAGATCGAGAACGAGGCCCTCAAGCGCCTGCATTCGATCCTCACCCAGGCCCCGTCCGAGGAAGAGGACGTCGAGGAGGCGGTGAGCTAGTCCCAGCCGCCGCCTGAGACCGACAGCCCCCTCGCTCCGATCCTCGACCTCCACAGCCGTCCTGCCCTTCCGTGTCCCCTCTCTTTCGCTAGAATCGCCGCTTCCCCCCTCCCCCATCGGGGCGAGACCGAAATGCGAGGCGAGATGGAAGAGTTGCGAAAAAAACTGCGGAAAAAGGTGCGTGAGGTTTCTGACTTCCCGAAGGAGGGAATCTCCTTCAAGGACATCACCCCACTTCTCAAGGACCCGGATGCCTTCGAAGCGTCGATCGAGGGTCTCGCCCGGATCGTCGGTGAGGTAGATATCGACATCATTGCAGCACCGGAGGCGAGGGGCTTCATCTTTGGCATCTCTCTCGCCAGGAAACTGGGCATCGGTTTCGTCCCGATCCGCAAGCCGGGAAAACTTCCCCACGACACCGCCTCGGTCTCTTACGACCTCGAGTACGGCTCCGACACCATCGAGATTCATGTCGATGCCGTCGAAGCAGGAGAGAAGGTCTTGCTGGTGGACGACGTGCTGGCGACTGGTGGCACGATGAAGGCGTGTGTCGACCTCATCGAAAAGCTCGCTGGCGAGGTTGTCGGATGTGCCTTCTTGATGGAACTCTGTTTCCTCGGTGGCAGAAACCGCCTTCCAGAGGGCAAGATCTTCTCGCTCCTCGAGGAGACCAGTTGAGAAAATCGATCGCCACTCGCATCGCCAACGTCGCTGCCGATGAAGCAAGGCGAGCCCGCTTGGGGCTGAGAAAAAAGGGGCTGCCGCCCCTTTACTATCTCTCTTACACCATTCGCGATCTCGATATCTTCGAGGTCGAAGCCCGCTTCGGATCCCTCTACCGAAGGGAACGAATCAAGCGACGCAACTGCCTCGCCGATACGCGGGTGGGGAATCACCGCTACGACCATGTCACCGACGGCGGAATCTACGACTACGGCAAGGATGCCGAGTCCTTCGAACATCTCGAACTGCCCCTGTCCAACCAGGAGGACGCCCTCAGGATCAGCCTCTGGAGGCTGACCGATGCCCGATACCGCGAGGCGGAAGACGCGTTCCTGCGCAGGAAATCGACCGAACTCACCTATCTCGATGAGCATCCCCATCTCCACGCACTGGAGAAAAAGGACCCCATCATCGACACCCGCTGGGGCTCCCTCCCTCCCATCGACGAGGACCGCTGGGAAAGCTACGTTCGCAGAGCGAGTGCCACCGTCAGGAGGCACCCCCTGATCTGTAACAGCCACGTCGCCCTCAGCGTCAGGAATCTCAGCATCATCTACGTGAACACCGATGGCTCGATCGTTTTCGATCGGCTCTCTTACTGGGGACTGGAGTGCTATCTCTGGCTGCTGTCAAAAAAAGGTGACGGCATTCCGTGGACCATCTCCCACTTCTGCTGCGATCCCGAGGAACTCCCCTCCCTCCGGCGCTTTCAGAGGGAGATCAGCGACAAGGCGGTCCTTCTCGAGAAGATCGCCGCTTCGCCGGTGCTCCACTCCTATTCCGGTCCGGTCCTTCTCGATCCGGTACCCGCAGGCCTCCTCATTCACGAGGCGATCGGTCACCGGTTGGAGGGAAATCGCCTCCTGGCAAGCGGCGAGGGACGCACATTCAAGGATGCGGTGGGGCGAATCGTCCTCCCCGAGCATCTCACTCTCCATGATGATCCGCGTCTGCGCCACTTCGACGGCAAGAGCCTGGTGGGGCACTACCGCTACGACGACGAGGGCTCGGAGGCGCAAGATGCGCGACTGATCGAGGAGGGTAAACTCACCGGCTTCCTCACCGGTCGAACTCCAATCACTCGCCGCCACGAGTCCAATGGTCACGGCCGTTCACGCAGGCAGCAGCGAGCGATGAGTCGGATGGGCGTGACGATCCTGGAGAGCTCCAAAGCGCAAACAGATCAGCAACTCAAGGAGATGCTGATCGATCAGGTACGTATCCAGGGCCTTCCCTTCGGGATCAGGATCCGGCATGCAGCTGGGGGAGAGACCTCCACCGATGCCTACAACTTCCAGGCCTTTCTCGGCGAGATCAACCTGGCCTCCAGGGTGTTCCCCGATGGCAGTGAGGACCTGGTTCGGGGGGTGAATTTCGTCGGTACTCCGCTGAACGCTGTGCGGGGAATCCTCGGAGCGGGTGAAAAACTTGAAGTGGACAACGGCTGGTGTGGGGCGGAATCGGGTTTCATTCCAGTCTCGACGATCAGCCCATCGCTTCTCGTTCGCCACCTCGAGTTGCAGAGCAAGTCGGAGAGTACCTACGCTCAGTACTGTTATCCGATGCCAGCGAGGGACGATTCCCCGTGATCTAGTGCAACTGACCGCGGATGTCGGGGAGCAGCACTGCGACAGCCTGGGTCATCAGCGCCCGATTCGACCCTTCCCCCACCCGGGTGACGAAAAGATCATTGTGATGTCGACTGAGGCCGAATTCATCCAGGGCAGCAATCCCCCCACAGATCTCCATCGCCTCAATGAGCAGGTGGGAAGCGACCCTCGAGCAATCGATCTTCACCTTTACCGCCTGTTCCCGCTCCATCGTCGAGGCATCGTAGCGCCGGACCTGCTGGATGAGCCAGGTAAGGTTTCTCTCGAGGGCGATATCCATCTCGAGGACCACATCCTGAACCCTCTGGAAGCGTGCGATGGGGCCGCCAAACTGCTCCCGTTCCTGGACATACCCGCAAACACGATCGAGAGCGAAAGCGATCGATGCCAGGGCCAGACCGGCGATGAAGAGACGTCCACCGTTGAGGGTTCCTACCATCACCTTGAAGCCTTCGTTCAGTTCCCCGAGGATTTCATCGGAACTGGTTTCGACTCCATCGAGGGTTACCGATCCAGTCGATGACATCTTCCAGACGGTCTTCCCCGCCATCTCCTGGTAATGAACGCCCTCTCGATCCTTCGGGACGATGAAGCATGTGCTTCTGTGGCCGTTTCGACCCTTCGGATCGGTGAGTGCATGGACGATGACATGGCTCGCCCAGCGAGCGTTCGTCGACCAGCATTTTTCTCCACGGAGCACCCACCGATCTCCCTGGCGAGTTGCGACCACCTCCGGGTTCGCGGCGTCGGAGCCGCGCCCCGGCTCGGAAAGACCGAATGCGAACATCCGCTTGCCGGAGGCGAGGTCGGGAAGGTGGGCGTTCTTCTGCTCCTCGCTGCCGGCGAGGAGCAACGGATTCACCCCGAGAGAGACCGCCGCGCCCGGAGTGATGGCGATCGAATGGCTCTGATAGCCGAGGGCCAACCCCGAGAGCACCACTTCGGTGAGGCCACCACCCTGGCCACCGAACTCCTCCGGTACGGGGAGCCCGAAGATCCCCATCTGCCCCAGCTGGGCGATGACATCATCGGAGACCAACTCTCCCGAACGTTCCCAGCCGAGGAGTTGCGGCGCGATCTGTTCGTCGGCGTAATCAGCGACAACTCGGTAGAACTCGAATCTCTCCCCATCGATCAACTGCTCGAGGTAGTGGTCCATCCGTCTCTTGGTCAAGACGCTCCTCTCCGGTCCCCAGACAGGGGCATGAGAATCTATCACCGGAGCATGAACCACTCAAGGAACGCAACACTCCGATTCGTCTGAAGTTGCATTCCACTCGCCTGGTCGCTCCCTGGGCGTGTTATCCTGATAGGCGGCTCTGAAAACTCAACGACATCAGTGGCGGTCTCGGATTTTTATCCGGGACTCCTCTTGTGTTGGCTCTTGCTCTTCTCGGGGAGCGGGGAAAAGGAGGACTCGTGCGCCATCTCAACCTGCCGTGCCTGCTTGCAGTTCTTCTGGTCAGCCAGGAAATCTCGGCGCAACCCTGTCCTGCCGCGTTGACCGCCGCCGCTTCCCACTCCCTGGGATCCGTGGAACTCACCTGGACAGCACCCATCGCTGGCACTCCCATCGACGAGTACCAGCTGTTGCGCAACGGCGAGACCATCGCGATTCTCGATTCCACCGCCACCGGGTACATCGATGACGGTACCAGCCTCGAGGCGGGGAGGCACCACATCCTCGACTATCATCTGATAACGGTCGTCCCATCGACAGGAACCCCCTGCACTTCGATCAGGGTGAGAACCTTCCTATCCACCGGTGATGTGCGCCTCTTCGATGACTTCAACAGCTACGCCGATGATGCTCAGCTCACCCTCGAGGGGTGGGCCATTCGTGATGAGAACCTGCCGCTGGAAAACTCCACCTGGACCGTCAGCAATCCCCTGGGAAGGGTCAATCCGCCCCGTTTCGATGGCACCCCGACCGCTGGCGGGTTCATCATCTCCGACAGTGACTTCGGCGGGGCGACCACCCCGAATCCCCTCGGTAGCGGCATGTCTCACGACCTCTGGTCCCCTACCATCGACTGCACAGGAATGAGCCAGGTTCACATGCACGCCGCGGTCAGTGCTGTCCTCAACAACAACGGCCAGGCGGTCTTCGACGTCGACGTTTCCGTCGACGGCGGCTCCAGCTGGACCAACCTCTTCCGGCGAGTGGCCCCGTTCCGTACCGTCGGCCCACCGGTGGTCACCGTCGATAACGCCGATGGCTTCTTCGGAGCTCTCCACGTCGATCTCACCGAGCAGGCGGCAGGGCAGCCGCAGGTTCGCGTCCGGTTCCGCCATTTCGAGCCGAACTGGGACTGGTGGATCGCCGTCGACGATTTTCTACTCGATGACGTCGATGCCGAAGCGGGCGGCAGCGAGGTTCTGCTGGCAAACGAGGACTTCTCTGGGGGAATCCCCCCGGAGTGGACGGTTCAGGCGACCAACGCCGGCACTTTCAACACCTGGAACTCCGATGACCCCTGTCAGCGATCCATCGTCAATTTCAACGGCGGCGTCTTCCCCTACCTCGCGGGTCAGGGAGTCCATCGCCTCGGCGATGCCTTCGCCATCATCGATTCTGACTGCAACCCGGACCCCACTGAGAACGAACGCCTCGTCACCCCGGTCGTCGACTGCAGTGCCCAGACCCGGGTCTTCCTGCACTTCAGTTCCGAGTTTCTCTCCTACTTCAGCGACATTCCATCGGTGCTGATCAGTCTCGACGGCGGCGACACCTGGGAACCGGAACCGATTTTCGTTTTGACCGGCGATGCCCTCTTCGATCCGGCAGAAGACCCGTTGTACGGCCGGTTCGTCTTCGAGGAGCCACGCGCCGCCGGAGAAGCACAGGTCGCCTTCGCCTTCTCCTTCGTGAGTCCCGGAAATCAGTGGTGGTGGGCAATCGACGATGTCTCCATCACCGCAGGAGATGCGGGAGTCGCCGGTGAGATCTTCCGCCGCGGCGACTGCAATATCGACGGCAGCTTCAACATCGCCGACTGCGTCTTCCTTCTTGCGATGCTCTTCAGTGGCGGAGAAGCGAGCAGTTGCACCAGCGCCTGCGACGCCAACGACGATGGCAGCATCAACATCGCTGATGCCGTTTACGGCCTGGCGAACCTCTTCAGCGGCGGGCCTGTTCCGCCTGACCCAGGCCCCTTCGAGTGCGGACCCGACCCCACCGATGACACCATAGAGTGCACGACACCACCGAGTTGTATCTGATGTGATGGAGCCGGGACCAGGAGATGAGCAGCACCGCTAGCGGTGCTGCCAGTTGTCGGTATCGGTCAGATCGCCGGGGGAGAGGCCGAGGATGTCGCCGGTGACCTCGACCCCGAGGCCAAGGACCGTGCGGTTGGCATAATTGAAGTAGGCCGTGACCTGATTGATCTCGAGGATCTCTCCATCTTCCCAGCCGACAGCGCGCAGCTTCTCGATCTCCTTCTCGGATACCTGCGACGGAGACTCGGTGAGGAGTCTGGCGTAGGCGAGGGCCCGAGACTCCCTGTCGTCGAACTCCCCGGCGAAGCGACCCCGTTCAAGCGCCTGCACTATCGCCTTCACTCGGCCTCCATCGGCGAGCAATCGCCCGAGCCCGGCGCTGTGATGCTCGATGCAGTACTCACAGCGGTTGAGGATGCTGACGTGGATGCCGATCACTTCGAGAAAGCGCCTATCGATCTGGTTTCCCCGGTGGTGTAGCACTCGCTTGTAGAGGGCCATGTGTCCCTCGAGGGTGTGCGGTCTGAGGCTGTGTGCGAGGATGATGTTGTCGATGTTTCCGTCGGGCCCCTTGATACCATCGTAGAGTTCCAGAAGGGCGCCTTGTGCTTCTCGGTATTCGATCGTCTCGATCCAGGTCATCAACCCTTCCCTCCGGGGCCTGTGCCCCAACTGGCGACCTGATGAAACACCACCCTGAAGGTGCTATCCCCCCGAGGAACTCGAAAATTTCCCGGCGAGTTGGTTGTAGAGCCAAGCGACGATCGCCCCCCCGATGAGGCCATCAGCAAGAGCCCATGCAAGTCCGATGAAACTGCCCTTGGGAGTGACGTCGTAACCGAAGTAGAACTTGCCGATGATCAGCGTTTCTCCGGGTTCAGCACCACTGAAAACGATGATCCACCAGGTGCCGACGAAGACCCCGAACCCCCACACCAGTGCCATGGCGATGGCGAACGCCTTGACGTTCAACTTCATCATCAACCTCCTGTAACCGCTCCAGCCGGGAAATGCCCACTGCCCGAGGAACAAATCAGCCTCTCGGCCTCCTCGGGGGAACAAGATACCCGGAACCATCGCCGATGAGGTCGCTACGCCCTGTGCGCGGAACGGTTCCCTTGCCAGGATCACTCCATCCGTCGAGAATCTGCCCATACTCGAAGGAGTCGACCGTTGAACCCGACCGACAGCTGGAAAACCGATTCGAAGGGGCAGGCTCTCCAGGCGGAGATCCGCGCTCGCATGGAGGTCTCCAATCGCCGTGCGCGCGACCTGATCGATCGCGGTGCCGTCGAGGTCAACGGCGTCGTCGCCGACAACTTCGGTCACCGCCTCGAGGTCGGCGATGAGATCGCTGTCGACGTGAACACCCGGTCCCTTCGCGTTCCCCGTCGCCACCGCGATGCCGGTCTCTTCCAGATGGTGATCGAGGATCGGCACATCGTGGTCGTCGACAAACCAGCCGGCTTGCTGACGATCCCAACCGAAGCGGGAGACGCGCTGCCTACCCTGATCGAGGCGGTGACAGAGAACTTCCGCCAGCGCGGCCTCAAGAATCCGAAGGTTCACATCGTTCATCGCCTGGATCGCTACACCAGCGGCGTCCTCGTTCTCGCCCGTTCCTACAAAGCTGCACAAGGTCTGCGCCCTCAGTTCGAGGATCACACCATCGACCGGCGTTACCAGTTGATCACCGACGGTGCGCCCAGTGAAGATGAAGGCACGTTCCGACACCAGCTCTTCGAGGACAAGGGATCGCTGAGGATCTTCGTCGCTCGCGGGGGGCAGGAAGGAAAAGCTGCAATCACACACTGGCGGGTGATCGAGCGCTTTCATCGTCACGCGCTCATCGAGGCACGCCTTCAAACGGGACGCCGCAATCAGATCAGGGTTCAGTTCGCCCACGAGGGCTTCCCTCTCCTTGGAGACCGCAAGTACGGGGAAGCGAGCAAGATCATCAAGCGCCAGGCGCTCCATGCCTGTCGGCTCGCCTTCGCCCATCCCATCGATGGAACGTCGATAGAGGTCGAGCGTGACCCTCCCGATGATTTTCAGAGGGCGTTGAATAAGCTCAGGGGCAATTAGGCGAAGATCCTGCGGAAGGTCAGATTGATCCGCGGCCCTGGCGAGTTTCTTCCCCTGCGCTTCGGCAGCGAGTGCTGCCACTTCTCCTGGGTGGTCCCCTCCATCAGCAACAGCGATCCCCCCTCGAGGGTCAGGGTCAGCGGTTCGACGTCATCCCTTCTCAGATGGCGCATCCTGAAATCGCGAGTGGCCCCCAGGCTGATCGAGGCGATCGTCGGCTCATCGCCCAACTCGGGCTCATCGTCGCTGTGCCAACCCATCGAGTCGTTGCCATCGCGGTAGAGATTCGCCAGTACAGAGTTGAAGGAAACAGCGGGTCGAACAGCGGAGAGTTTTTCTGCGATTTCCAGCAAGAGTGGGGTCCAGGGGGATGGCTCGAGGTCGACCCCCGAGTAGCGATAACGGGCATCGGCATCTCCGATCCAAGCCTGCAGCCTTGGGATCGGATGCTCCTTGCCGAAGAGCCGCACCGTGCCCTCTTGCCAGGGGATCTCATCGACGAGACCGTTGAAGAACCGGGAGGCCTCGTTCGGGGACAAGAAATCGGGGATGTACTCGAGCCGGGCATCGGGAAGGTCGAGGATCGGTATGCTGGCGTTCGACAAGGGTGCGGTGTCTTTCCCGGGCAGGGAAAAAGAGGCCCCGGCAACGCAGTTGCCGGGGCCTCCAGAATCTGTCAGTTTTTCTTCCAGCCCTCAGGGTTGTATTTCTTCTTCATCTTGCCCTTGGGCATCGTCGGCTTGCCCTTGCCGAGGTCGCAGCAGCCATCCCCCGCCTTGTCATAGAAGCTGGTGCCGTAGTCGACAACGGCAGCAATATCAAACTTCTCGATGCTGAAGAGAGGTCGCTGGGCCATACGCTCGTGCATCACCTGGTCGACGGTGCGCGCCACCTCGCCATCGGTCTTGCGGCGGAAGTCAGATTCCTCCTGGTCCCTCTCGCGCTTCTTGTCGAATCCCTGCAGGTGACTTCCAGCAACGGTGCTACGAGGGTGCTTCGCTGCATGGTTGAGATGCGCGAGCAGGAACTCGTCCCTCTTCTCGGCGAGGGACTTGTCGGAAAGGTCGATCTCGAGCAATTCCAGACCCAACTCGAGTTCCCTGAACATCTCAACGGGGCTCCAGAAACCGGGAAGGCAATGAAGGACGTTTCCTGTCGGGCTGATCATCAGCATCTGGATGTTGCGGCCACCGGCGCCGTTGGAAGTGTGAAGGGCGGTGCTCTTCACCGGATGGTTGTGAGACTTACCGGCATAGGATTCGACGCCACCGATGTTTCGCCAGCCACAGACAAAGCGATCGTGCAGGAGTCCGAGCAACTTGGGGTCCGAGAGCGTCACGGCTCTCAGTGAGTGCCCCGCGCTTCACAATCCTCCGTCGAGTTCCCCCACCAGTTGCACCCAGAAAACGGGACGGGCTTCCTCCGCCGCGGCTGCGACGGCGTCATTGAAACTGCCGTACCAGTCGACGCCCTGGAGCATCTGCATCACGCGTTTCTCGACCATGGTCCCGCTGAGTTGCTGGACACCGTACTTGTTCTTCGCCTTCTCATCGTCACCCGCCACGGCCATCAAACTGACCGCCAGCAAGGAGCCGAAGACCAGCATCGCGACAGTCTTCTTCATGCCTGGCCATCCTTTCTCGAGTCTTGCCACCATTGTTGCCATTCCATGCGGTTATTGTAGTGCTCTCCTGTAACTTCTTTTAGGACATCGTTGATCTGCTTGCGGCGCTTCGCCGATGGGTGAGAAGCATGGGCTATCAGGGCAGGAAGCGCCTCCAGGCAGCGATCGCGCCTCAACGCCTCGATCGCCTTGTCAGTCAGGTCGGTGTTTTTTTCCTCGAA